>Ga0307507_10003062_pt1 | contig 33417 bp, 11 predicted proteins | sample 7_EM_MG_FD_207223 | JGI IMG/M metagenome (GOLD analysis project Ga0307507, IMG submission 207223) | Populus trichocarpa ectomycorrhiza microbial communities from riparian zone in the Pacific Northwest, United States - 7_EM | ecosystem: Host-associated > Plants > Roots > Unclassified | place...
AGAAAGCAAAAGAGATACTATGGCAAAAAGGAGCGCGTTAAGGCCTAGCGCGCTAGAGATAGCTACCGACCCAACGCTGGCAGCACGTAAGGAACCCGTAGACGCGTCACTTAAGCCGCCGGAGCTCTAACTGTACTATGGCGAGACAGAGCTTTCAGATGATATAAAGAGCAAATGGGACCGCCTTATAACACAGTCAGAAGATGACGAGAACCCTATATACTTCGAGATGGAGACCAAGAGGGAGTTCACAGCCGCGACTACCTAGAGCCTGGCCGAGATACTTATAACCGAACTTATAGAGGAGCTGAGGCTCCAGGGAATATAAAGGAAGGCGTTGGAACAGTAGGTCGCTATGCTATGGCGTCTCACAAATAACCACGCGTATGAGGCCCTAGATGGAAAAGAGGAGGCTAAGGTAAAGATAGCGGAGCTTAAGGAGCACCTAAACAATAGGACAGATGAGCTCCGTAAGGCCAATTAGAAGATATTAAGGATGGGCCGCAAGGTTACTATATAAGCCCTAGATCGGGAAGATAGTGAGCGAGGAAGCACACCGTTACAGACAATATAAGAAGGGATACCACTCTCTTAAATAAGTAGTGTTATGGGTTTAGGACGCATGGTAAAGTTTCCAGACCCACCTATGCTAACAGATGGGAAAGAGCCTACCTATTGCGCCTAGAGCGGCCATATATAAAATAAGCTTCGATCTAATGCAGACTGGTTCTATTGAGACAACCCGGATTAGGAAGAGGATGTAAAAGTAGCGTACATTAAGACACGTGTAGGAGGCAAAGCTTATAACCACCTCTTACCCTACCTAAAGGCAGAGCGCGATGCGGAACGCAACCCTACTAGTAAAGAAGTACTTGAGTTCCTGGAGAACGTCTTTAAGGACCTGGATCGCCGCATTAAGGCCTAGTAGGAGCTCAAAAGCCTTAAGATGCCGTACCTAGGAGACTTTAACGATTTCCAATCTAACTTTATACGGCTAGCAAATATCTTAAGGATGCTATAAGATTAGTGGAAAGAGGAGCTTTATAATAAGCTTTATAACAGCCTACGCGTCTAAATGGAAGTTAAGGTGGTAGACGAAGACTATAGCTTCTAGGCCTATTGCAAGACTGCCTAATAGTACGCCCAAGGTCTAAAGCAGATAGGTAAGGAATAAAGTAACCACAGAGCAGCCTAGGCTAGTAAGAGAGCTTCTACTAGGGGCGCTGAAGAGACTAAAGGTCCCCCCTCTTCCTGGCAGCCTCTGACTTTAGCACTAGCCGCAAAAGCGCCAGTTACCTGCTTTAACTGTGGCAAGCAAGGGCACTACTCTAATAACTGTATAGCGCCAAAGAAGACGGAAGCTAAAGCAATTAACTAAAGCGAAGAATACGAGATAGTTACTAACTCGGCGGAGTTGGAAAATAAGTAGCTTTAGGAGAAGTCTCCTGCCTAGAGCAGATCGGAGCAATTAACATAGCGCCTATACAGCTGAAGGAGATCTTAGGAGGCGAAGCCCTTATAATGCTATGCAGGATCGCGCTAGGTGGCGTAGCTCTTAACATGGTAAGCCTGCTTAACTCTGGCGCGGGCGGAGAAGCCTTTATACACCATAAGCTACGGCCGATTATTGAGCAACGACTGTAACCAAAGTTCTATAGGATTAAGGGACGAGGAGTTGCCGTATTTGGCCATAATAATTAGTAGACAGATACAATTAGACAGCTCTTTAGGGCTAACCTAGTTATAGATAGCTGATAAGTCCCTACGTGGTTCCTATTTTGTGATACGGGCCGCCACGATCTTTTTATTAGTTGTAGGTGGTTTGAGAAGACTGGGGCCCTTATTAATTGCAAGTGCCGGGCCTTGGTATGGCGAACTGAGAGGAACTACCATGGTAGGCAGGACGTAATTATACCAAAAAAGGAGCTCCTACCCCCGCCGATTAATGAGGATTACTAGAGAGACGCAGATTGAAGAGATGCACTACTAGATTAAGAGTCTAAGTCTACCCCCCGACGCATCCTTAAACGTACAGTCGCGATTAGTGAACTTTAAGAGAAGAAGTCCTCTACTAAAATCAAGCTGGAGGGACAGGCTAAGCTGAAGCAAGCTAAGCGGACCTTATATAACTATAGGCATACTTGGAAGATTGATACCTAAGATACAATTAGGAAAATGGAAGACCAGCTCTACCCTAGGCCAGCTTCACTGTTAAAGCTGAGAGTAAGGAGGCCTTTATTTGCTAGGGAGTTTAGAGCAGCAGACATCGCGCTACTTAAGGTAAGGAACTTCCTATAAGGAGCAAAGCGTAAGGACGTAGTAATTAGATGTACCAGCCTCTATAAGATAGACCAACTAATGGAGGATAAGAAGGGACAGGACACGCTACTAGATGACAAGGAAGAACTCCGCTGGCTTATCTATAAAAAGCTACCACAGCCCTATTAAGAGTACGCTGACGGTTTCTTAAAAGCTACCTCTGATATGCTACCACCGCATCGCGAGGGGGTGGACCATGATATTGTTCTTAAAAGCAGCAGCAGAGAACTAGCCCCTAGCCCGCTGTATAACATATTATTAGAACAGCTAGAGCTAGTTAAGGCCTACCTATAGGAGCACCTATAGAAGGGGTTTATTGTACCAAGCAATACACCCTTTGCAGCTCTGGTTCTATTTGCTAAGAAGCTAAAAGGGGGGTGGCAATTCTACGTTGACTTTTAAAAGCTTAATGCAATTACCAAGAAGGACCGCTACCCGCTACTATTAATTAAGGAGACGTTGACTAGGCTATTAAGAGCTAAGATCTTTACCAAGCTAGACGTTTGGCAGGCCTTCTACTATATACGGCTAAAGGAAGAGGTAGAGGAGTTAACTACCTTCCGTATAAGGTACGGATTATACAAGTACCGTGTTATACCCTTCGGACTGTGTAATGGCCCTACGTCCTTCTAGAGATTTATTAATAACGTCCTTTTTAACTACCTGGACGATTTCTGTATAGCCTATATAGACGACATCCTAATCTACTCGGACGACCCGCTAGAGCACGAGGTCCATGTTAAGAAGGTCCTATAGAAGCTTTAAGAGGCAGGCTTACAAGCGGATATTAAGAAGAGCGAGTTTAATGTTACTGAGACGAAGTTCCTAGGCTTCGTTATTGGTACTAATGGGGTTGCTATGGACACCAATAAGCTATCTATGATTAAGGATTGGGAACCCCCTACCTCTATAAAAGGGGTACAATCCTTCCTAGGATTTTGTAACTTCTACTAGGCCTTCTTGAAGGATTATGGCCGAGTTACATGACCGCTTAGTAAGCTTATAAAGAAGGGAGCATGGCACCTACTAGGGGAGGAAGAGCTTAAAGCCTTTAAGCGAGTTAAGGCCCTTATGCTATCTAGCAGCGTAATTAAGCACTACTCACCGTTCCGAGACACCTGTATGGAGACGGACGCGAGTGACGGAGTAGTAGCTGGGGTGCTAAACCAGCTGCAAGACGATGGGACCTGGAAGCTAGTAGCCTTCTTCTTAAAGACAATATCCCCTGTAGAGATGCGGTACAAGATCTATGACAAGGAGATGCTAGCGGTGATAAGAGGCCTATAGGAATAGTAAGGTTACCTTATCGGCCTCTAATGTACACCCTTTATGGTAATCACAGATTATTAAGCCCTTAAGTACTTTATAACTAAGAGGCTACTAAGTCTATGGTAAGCCTACTAGGCAGACCTACTAGCTAATTTCCATATGCAGATTATATATAGGCCAGGCACGGCAAATATAGTGGCTGATACCCTATTACGAAAGTAAGAGGACCTAAAGACGTAGAAAGAGAAGGACGTAGCCGCACGCACTATGTACCTGATTAACCCCGCCCTTATAATTGCTACACTAGAGTTAACCTTTAAGGACCCCCTAACTGCAGCAAATCATAAATAGGAACTGTATGAGCTGGTTAACTAGATCCTCTAGGCTAATTGAACTAGTGAGTTGCTAGTAGGGCTATGTTAGCTAGCCAAGCAAGACCAGAAGGGCTGGAAACTCCAAGGAGGACTACTAACCCGCTTTGGCAAGCTAATGGTCCCTAATACTGACTACCTCCATACCTACCTTATTGCAGAGGTATACTCCCGCTAGGTAACTGCTTACCTAGGCAAGATAAAGACTAGGAAACTTGTGGCAGACTAATACTATTGGCTAGGGCTACCCTTAGACTGTAATACCTATGTAAGAAACTGCAGGACCTGTAGGAGGACCTATATACCCCACAATAAAACCCTAGGCCTGCTGCACCCCCTATTAATTGGTGAACGCTGCTGGCAGCATGTCTCTTTTGATTTTAAGTCCTTCCTAATAGATAAAAAGGGCTTTGACAACGTCTTTGTGGTTGTTAATTGACTAGGCAAGAGAGCCTTCTTACTACCCTGCTATAAAACGGCTACTGTAGCTGACGCAGTAAACCTGTACTACTAACACGTCTGGCGCGTGTACGGCCTTTTAGAGACAGTTATATTAGATTAAGGACCCTAATTTATCTCAGCCTTTATAGATGAGCTATGTAAACTAACTGGTGTTAAGTAAAAGCTCTCTATATCTAGTTACCCGCAAACTGATGGTAATACGGAAGTACTAAACCAGTATATTAACCAACGCTTAAGGCCCTTTATTAACCACTATTAGGATAATTGGTTAGAGCTCCTCCCCTATATGGACTTCGCACAAGCAATCTTACCGCACGAGTTTACTGGCTTTGCACTATATGAGCTAGAGCTAGGATTTAAGCTGAGGCTCTACTTTGACTGGGAGGAACGTATATAAGCAGCCTTAACGCCTTGTGAGAAGCTAATATGACAAGAAGCTTAAGTTTTTGTATATAGGACCTGGGACGCAGTTAAATGGGCAAGAGACAATCTGGCTAAGGCCCAAGAGTGGTAGATAAGGCAAGCTAATAGGCACTATTGTGAACCAGACTTCGGAATAGGTGATTGAGTATATATTACTAGGAAGGGCTGGGCTACCGACCAACTAAGTACTAAGCTAGATAGACAGCTTATAGGGTCCTATAAGATTCTAGGCATAAAAGGACACTCATACATTATTGACCTACCCCCAAATATGAAGATGTCAAACGTCTTCCATGCTGATTAACTGTGAAAGGACCTAGATAACCCCCTGCTAGGCCAGAATAGGGAGCCAGAGGAGCCAATCCTAATTAATGGCGAGCCGGAGTATAAGATTGATAAGATCCTTGCTAGTAGAACCTACCACGGAAGGCTATAGTATAAGGTTAACTGGGTAGGCCACGACCTGGACGACACCTGGTATAACGCAGACGGCTTTATTGGCGCCCCCTATAAGATTAAGGCGTTCCACGACGAGAGACCCCATGATGCTGGACCACCTGTATGGCTAATGCAATGGCTAGAGGTGTATCACAAGGACGTAGATCTAGAGCCCTTAGAGGAAGATAATAAAGCAGAGAAGGACGGAAGGGTAAGACGGATAAGGAGAGCCTGACTATAAGGATTGAGGGCGATCCTCCTGGCTTAAAGGGGGGTGATGTGACGGTTCGTCTACATAGCTACTATCGAGGCGTTATTGGTCACGGATCAACGTTGCCCTAACGTTGCCCCGACGACTGAATATGTATATAGTCGTCTACCGCGCCCCTTTCTTCGAGCCCTTACCTTAGTCTATTTATAATATAGCCCCTTATTGTTGCTTGATCTATCGGATTGCTCCCATGGAAAGCTAGCCGTGATATCTAGCAAGCTTATTATAGATATAATATTCTCTATTTATGCTACCCCTTTAACCCTAGGGTTATAGATATTAATAATTTATACTAGTCCCCTATATATCTGGATAGTTATAACTATAATATCTAGGTTAACTGCCTACTATAACTATAAGGTAAGGCTGATATTTTTGCTAATTATAAAGCATACATATATAGCTGCTTTTGGTTTATATAGGAGCTAGAATCCTTAGGGGCAGTATATTAATTATATATAGGTATTATAATACAGCTCTTATATAGCAAGAATATAGTATTTCTCTAGGTCTAGACTGTCTAGTAGGGGCCTTACTAGATAGTGGTTTGTATTGCCGCAGTTATACTATATAATAGTTAAGTGGTAGACCCCTAGTAGGGGTTCTTTACCTTTCCTTTACTTCTCGCTTTTTCCATTTCTACTTTCTTTAAAATGTTTAGAACTTCTATCTCCTATATTTACTCCCTGGCTACTACTTATTTTATATAGAGCCTTTTATTTTTATGTCTTATATTCCTACTAGCCTTTTTAAATTTAAGTTTGTTATTGCCTCTGGTTCTTCCCCTGTTCTTACCAGTTAGCTATATACCCCTTATAAGCTAGCTATATATGTTATATTTACTATATTAAATCTAATTCTTAATTGTCCCGGCCTTAAACTTGCTATAGCTATCTATAGGGGTCTTTTTACTGGGCGTTCTTTCCCTTATATTCTATGTATCCCTTATGTCTCTATTCGGTCTGGTAATATCGCATAGCGTCACTTTTAGCCCATTAAGGCTTGGGATAACTAGCTTAGCCCCCTAGTATTAAAGGTAGGAAACGCTAGGAAGATACCTATATCCCCCTAGCTTATTACTTGTTATTTCTATTTATATAACCTAGCGTGCAGTTATTTCTATAGCTATTAAGCCCTTTCCTTCTGTCTTTTATATTTAATATAGTCTTCTCTCTCCTACGCCTTATATGTGCTTTAGTAACAGTTCGCGCATTTTATTTGGTCTTAATTTGTATATTATTTTATATTATAGGGGCCTATACAGTAGCCGCAGCACACCTGTGCTGCGTATGTGGATTGGGTGTGTCCCTATTATATATAGCAATAACATTGTTCTAGGCGTAGTCTGTAGTTATAGAGCCTTGTGTTGTATATAAGGCCATTTATAATTATTCCTTTTTAGATAAGGAGTTTTTGTATTTCTAGTATATATACGCTAATAATAAGGGAGCTATATATTTGTCTGTTATTTCCCTAGCAAGTTTCTAGCGCCTCTTATATCCTCTTATTGTTTTTATTATATGCTTAGTTTATATTTTTTTATTAAAGCTATTAGATCCGGGTAATTATAAATCCTAATATAAGGCGTTTTGTTTATTTTACTATCTCCTATATAGTTACTGTATTATTTGCCTGGCGTCCCCTTTTTACCCTAAGGCTTATAGGAACCGATAGGACTTTAACTAGGTAATCTTTATAAAGCACTTTTATGCCAATACGCTCTTCTAGCCTGTCCCCTACCCTTATAGCCCGTTCCTTTGCCTATTAGTCCTTTAGGGTGACTCTAATATCTCCACTCCTAAGGTATTAGACTGTAATGGCGTTATAAACCTTCTTATAAATCTTTATAAGAACTTCTATTTCTAATTGTCCTCTAAGTTCCTCTGCCTTTTCTATATTTAGTTATATTGTAATTGTATACCCAGTTATTATCTTTAGGGGGGTAGGTTCCCTATGCTATAAAAACGCAGCTATAGTGGCCTAGGTGCGGTTCGCCTATTAGGGGGGGTTTTATTTATCTTTAATTTTGTTTAGCCGTTGGAGGATTTAATTAAGGGTTTGCTAAAAGGGCGCCTAAGGTTCGCTAGACTGGAGCTATTCTACTAGCTATATTAGTTTGTAATAGCTAACAGATACTCCCCTATAGTTTTAGAAACTAGACGCGTCTAATAGGCTTTATATTTTGTCAAATGCCTTCTTAATTAGGGTATTTCCGCTTTCTAGTGTGGTATTTGCCCGTCCTTGTTGTTGTTGTGGGGGGCTATTGTTGGGTATAGGTCTGGCGGTCGCGCGCGACTATATACCACCGTCGTTCCACCTGTGCCTTCCCTGTAATGCATGCATCTTAGGGGATTATTAGGGTGTTTTTTAGGGTTCTTTTAGTTGGTTTGGTCTTTTTGGGCTAGGTGCAGTAAGAGCTCTAAAAGTCGTCTTAGCAATATATTATAATAGACTTTAGTATATTATTTATATATCGCTGGTATATAGCCAGTCCGTTAGTTAGTCTAAAAGGAAGTACTTTATATTTATATATTCTATAACGGGTCTAAAATATAGTAAGATCTTCTAATCTAGGGTCTATCCTAATCTAGTAAAAGGCTTAACGGATATTAAGCTTAGTAAAGATCTTAGCTCTACTTATTTAGGTTAAAGTCTTATTAAGTAAGGGCAGTAGGTAGCAGTCCTTATGGGTTATATTATTTAGTTTATAGTAGTTAATATAGAAATAAAGTCCTCTATTTAGCTTTTTAGTAAAGAGAATAGGCGAGTTAAAAGGGGCTTAACTAGGTTTAATAAAGCCCTTATTTAGGTTATTAATAAGGTACTACTTTATAGCCTATAATTTAGCAGTAGACTGCTAATAAAGGGGGCTATAGCTAAGTATATCTTCCTTATCTAGCTTAATCTTAATCTTATAGTTATATAGTTAGTAAGGCGGGAGTATATCTAATACTGCCTTAGAGAACACGTCCTTAAATTTCTAGTATTAATAGGGTAGTTTCTATTCTACTAGCTCCTTATCTATAAGCTTGCCTTTCTATTTGCTAAGCTTATTTTCCTTTTCCTTAATTATTTAATCAATTTTATATAAGCTGGTGGTAAAGGTAATAGTATTAGGTTAAACCAAGTTCTAATAAAATCCTATGGCGCCAATATAGTAGATATTAACTAGTAGGAGGTCTGTAGGTTTCTTTATAAACTATTATTAGGCCGTATTTTATAACCTAGGGTTTATAATCTTTCTTAGCTCCTATTCTATCTTGTATAAGTTATCCCTTTAGTCTATACATTTAGTATAGTATCTAATACTCCTTACTATTCTTTATAGCTATATGGGGCCTAAGTTCCCTATAGGGAGCTCTACTAGCTTTTTATTAACTTTTTTAATCTCTAGTATAGGTGGTATAATATAGGTAATTTAGGGGCGGTGTAGTATATAGATTTGTTATAGGTTAAGCTATATATTCTTTTTAAAAGCCTAGTCCCTACGCATAGCATTAGCCTAGTAAATGGTGTCTATCTATAGCTATATAAGGTTTTCTATTATAATACTAATTTCCTTTATAAAAGAGGGTATTAGGGGTAGGGTTTTGGGCTAAATAAGCCATCTACTCTATATATTAAGCTGTAAGCCTAGATAGGCTAGCCATTTTCTTTTTAAGATTATATTGTGGCTTCCTAGGTCCGTAATAAGAAAGGGAATGTTATACTACCTTTATCTATCTACACGGAGATAAATCTATAAAATAGTTATAATAGGTAGTCCTATCCGTCCGTTATACCTATAAATAGGAATTGGTTTAGGCAGTTCTTTAAAGGGTGTATTTAAAAAGTTAGCCAGCCTTATAGTATACTAGGTGTCTATTAAGGCAAAGGTATTTACTTTAGAGTTAGCTAAAGTAGAGGTTAAAACTTAATATCTATTATAGAATAAGGTATAAGGGATAGTATAGCTTCTTTTACTAACTAGCCAACCTAGATTAATATATAATATATTAATCCCTTTTAACCCTAGAGAGGAGTCTTCCTCTAGGGTTCCTTTTTTTTAACTCTATACTATTCTCCTAAATTAACAGAATTTTACCTATTTTTACCTTTGTCTAGTAATTCTTTGCAAAGTAGTCTTTCTAGCTATATAAGAAGCAAGCTCCTTAATTACTAAGGGCCTATTTATAGGGGTTGTTATATATAGGCTAAGTATACGCCGGACCCGTAGTAGGACTAGCTGCATAGCTAGCTGCTAAATTAATGGCGGGCTATACGGCTAGTGCTATAGGAGTTATAGATTATGCTAGGGTGTTATAGACCGTTTATAAAGTACTTATAGTCTGGTTTAGAGAGTTTCTAGCTTTATACCATTTAGATTATACCTTAATTTAATAGAGGCCTTAGTTAATAGCTAGGTAGTAGTCTATAAGTACCTTTAGCGTCTATATAGTAGTAAAAACTGGTAGTATGGCACGCTATAGGTCTAGGGTAAGCTTATTAAAGAGGTCTAGTATTAGGTCTTTATAGGGAATTTAAGCTTGGCTAGCTAGGTATAGAAAGCAGGTCTAGAAGGCTAAAAAGGTCTCTATTATCTTTATATTAAGAGCTTTATAATTAAGGCGGGCGTTCTGTATCTTAAAGGGGTCCTTATAAATAGAAGATAGGTGGTTAACTATCTCTTCTTTAAAAAGGAAGGGGTCTGCTAAGTCCTAGGCATATTGCGGATATAGATACATCTATACGTCCCCGCCAGTACGGCCGAAGACGTAGGCCATTTTAGCTTAGGTAGTAGGGAAGTGGTCTATATTAACTTTAAGCTTGTCTTACAGTTAAAGCTTTTAATTGTTAAATATAGGGTCAGTTCCATCTATAAGTAATAGGGGGTCCGTAATCTTCGCGGACCGCAACGATGCTAATACTATACATTAGGCTAGGGTCTTAAGGACTATAGTAAGTCTTTAGGTATCTAATAACTCCTTATTAGGTATAGGGGTGTCTCTAGTTTTAAGTAGCTCTTAAAGCTGTTTAATTTTAGCATTAGCTGCTATAAGCTCTTCCTAGGGGGTTAAAACGGCGACTATTTTACTATTAGAGGTATTTACGGGTCCTATAGCAGCTTTGCCAGCTACTATATTTCTTAGCATAGTAGTAGGGGTATTAGGTAATTTTTAGTATTTATTTATTTTCTAGGGGTTCTAGTCCGTGCGTATCCTATTTTTAGGGTTCGTGTTTTGTTTATGTTCTTTTAGTTCTTAGGGGTCTATCCTGTCCTTATAGTCCTAGTAATATCCTTAGGGTCCTATTCTATATCCTTTATAGATATATTTAAGTTCCTTTTTAGGAAGAAAGAGTAGTTAAGCTTTAGATAATATTAGCAACTTAGTTAATTAAGGCACAAGCACGGCAAGAGGGACGCGCAAGCCTATATAATTAGTAGTCTATAAACAAGGATCTAAAGCTAGAGAAAGGAAGAAGAAGAATAGCAGCGCCACTTGATATTTTATGCGGTCCTTAAGTTACGTGACTCGCGTCTACCATAATCCACATCTGCCAAGATCCACCGTTTTCCACCAGCGCCGTAACAAAGATAATAGACAGCATCTCTTTATTATAGATTGGGTAATTTAGCTTAATGTTTACTATAGTCTTTAAATAGTAAGTAATAGGGTGTTATTCTCCGTCTAGCTGCTTCTGGGAGTAAACTCTAGTTATTCCACTATCTAAGGCATTAGTTTTCAGTATTAAGGACTATTTTAGGTAAAAATAGACGAGTAACGAAGTAGAGACTAGCCGCTTCTTAAGCTTATTAAAGGCCTACTTATATATAGCATTAAAGTAAAAGGGCTAGTCTTTTCTAGTAAGGTAGGTAAGAGGTTAAGTAACCCTACTATAGTTTTTAATAAAGCGCTAGTAGAAATTGCGGAAATCTAAAAATAACTATATCCCTTTACAGTCTATAGGGGTTCCTACTAGTTAATTATAGCCGTCTTTTCTAGGTCTGCTTTAATTCCATCTATACTAAAAATAAACCCTAAGTACTTTATATAACGAAGCCTTATAGGAAATACTACGGTAGACTTACTAATAGGCTAGGTGTATAGGTAAATAAGAAGTTAATAATATAATAGTAATTAGTAAAATAGTTACCTAATAAATTAACTCTAATTGTATTCTAAGATTCACTATAAAAAAAGAGAACTATCTAGGTAGGGACTATAGTCCTTTAAAAAAAATAATCTAACTCCTATAAAATATACTAAGTCCGTTAATACGTTAGTACGTTAGTATATTACTAACGTTCCTATATTCCTACGTTTCTACATTTTAAACTTAGGTTATATGTTATTATATAACTTAGTTACCCCTTATCCTATAGTTTAACTAGTTCTAGTATTTCTCGCACTTTTACTACTAATCTGTTTACATCTCTTTTTAATAGTTATACTACTACTAATATAAGGTCTATAATACTATCCCTCCTTTTTATCTTTGTTTTTAAAGATATCTTATATCTGTTATAGGACACCTCTATAACACCTTACAAATGTCTACCTATTTCTACTAACGCAGTAAGAAGAGACCGACCGTGAAATAGCAATCTACTGGCAATTTACGGCAATCTAATAGCAATCTGCCATATTCTGCTATATTTTACCAAGTCTACTAAATTCTACTAAGTTCTGCCAGTTCTATAAGTATATACAATCTATCCGTAAAGAAGTATCTCTTTATTACTATATTATTGCAACCCCTTATATACCGTTCTACAAACCTAATTAAAATCCCTAGATCCTCTTCTTGCTCTAAGTCGCCTAACTACTTAGCTTTTAGTATATCTACCTTTAGCCTATTAGTAACCTTCTGTAACAAAGCCTTATAGGAAATACCACAGTGGACTTGTTATTAGGCTAGGTTATATAGATAAATAGGAAGTTAACAATATAACAAATAGATAATAACTAGTGGAGTAGTTACCTAACAGATTAACTCTAATTATACTCTAAGATTTATTATAAGGAAAGAAACTATCTAGGTAAGGACTATAGTCCTTTAAATACACGCCTATACTCTTAAGAAAGTCATTACTCTATCTACTCTATTGCAGATTATATAGATTATATAGATTATATAGATCACATTACGTAACCTTACTTACTATTCCTTGTTATATAGCTCTACTAGTTCCATCTTGGACCGTGCCCTTATTAACCAACTAGCTTCTTTTAACTCTTCTCCAAGTAGTTATAATATTATACTTAAAGTATCCGTAACACTATCTCCCTCCTTTTTATCTTTGTCCTTAAAAATTTCTAATATCTCTAAGTCGTCCACTAGAGGTGTAATATCTACTTAATTAATTTGGTTAATATCTTTACTTATTATACCTAAAGCCCCTTCTTCTTCTTCTACAGCTTATTAGTCTTATACTATTGCTGCGATACAGTCTCTAGGTGAGATAATATTATCTCTATATTCTTACTATGCAAAAGAGGGATTGGTTTACGTTACACTAGTAAGTCCTTTATTTTAGCAACCCTTTTTATATTTAGAGTGAACTAAAGCAAATATTTAGTCGTCCTATAACGTTCGCTTAGTTTCTAACACTAAGTATGCGCGTCCTATTACTCTTAATAGTCTTTAAGTTCCCTTATTAATTGCTGCTAGGGTTTTAGGTTTAATCTACCGCTGCAAAACTCAATAATAAGCTTTTAGTAGCGCTGGCTAAACTTTGTTATTCTTATAATACTAAGCAAGAGGTTACTGCTGCTTAATAGTGTGCTCTTAACTCTTATCTAGCTGCTTCCGCTTAGTTAATCCGTCTTAAAAAGGTATATAAGAAGGTGTGGTTTAAGAAGCAGAAACTTATAGAATAAGGCCTTCTAAAACTTGGCGACAAAAGAACGGATTCTCTTTTAATAGTAGGGGAAATAACTCTAAGTACCTTAGTAGCTGCTCCGCCTAGGTCCCCCTTAGGTGACTTATTCTTTAGTAATCCTTCCTTATTAATACTACCTAACCCTTTTTCTTCCAATACTCCTATACCTTTCTTATAGCGTTCTTTAAGATATCTAATAGTTCCTAGGTAGTCTTATTATAGCCTATCTACTTAACCTTATACCATATTTTATTATTAATATTCTTATAACTAACAATTTTTAAAACCTCCTGTTTATCTTCCTCTTGTCCTCTATATATATCTGCCTTATAAACTAGTAGCTTAATATTCACACGTGCTAGTTCTAGTATCGCAATATACTATATAGGGTAGATCTTTATTTTCTCTAGTAAGTCAAGCCTATACATAACTTTTAAGATCTTTGCTATAACTGTAAATAGTTCTAGTCTAATATAGTCCAACTTCTTACTTAGTCGTCGACTCTTGAAATTTTTGTGTAGTAGCTATACTTTATCCCCCTCCTTAAGATCTGGTCCCTTAGATCTCTTAGTGTTATAGTACCTTTTTATTCTAACTTATACTAGTCTTACTATTTCCTTAAGGTAATTATAAAGATTTATTAGATTCTCTATTCTTTCTTTAGCTATGCTACTTATTTTCTTTACTTATTATAGTAATAATAATAACCTTAGCTTATACCTATAATTCGCCTTAAAGGGTAATATGCCCATTCCTTTCTATGGTATAGTATTATACGCGAACTATATAACTAGTAATAATAATACCCAATTGTTTTATACGTAATTAATATAATGCCTTAAGTACTACTCCAACGTTTAGTTTAGTCTTGTAACGGGACTAGCCTAGTTACAGTAGAAATGTCTCAGTAAAACACTCGACAGATAAACTTGACACTTTAACCAAATTCTGCCGAATTCTGCCAAGTTCTGCCAAATCAATCAAATTCTACCGAAGTCCGTCCGTGTGCGCACGTGCGCACGCATTAACCAAGACCCCTAACTATTTAAGTACAAGATTCTCTGGTTATTCCTTTCTCTTCTTTACACAACGTCTTATTCTCTACAAGAGCTATACCCTTAGATTTAGATAGAATTTATATTGTTCCTTTAAATCTACCCTAAAGTCTCTTCGTGCCCTTACATTACGTTATATCAATACCACTACCCTCAAAATGGCAAACAAACTCAAATCCGCCACATTAACTATTATGGCCCTAGTTAGGGAACAAATAACTATAATGCAACAGTCCTTTACGGATGCCTTGGCCCAGTAACGAGCTATACTAGAAGCCCAGCATTAGCAATCAATAGAAGCAATACACAAAGAACTCCACGACGCCAAAGTACTTGTGTTAGAGACCCTAACAGTAACACCTATAAACAAGATCAAAATAACTATATGCAAACCTAGCCCGTTAAATGCGAACCACGAACTAGTAATAGTAACTTAACCTATACCTATAACAAACCTAGTACCTACCCTAAAATCCAAAAAGCTCCCTAACCCTCCAATGTTTAATAGAAATTAAAATAACCTACGTCCCTTTATAACTAAGCTCTATCTTAAACTCTTAATAAACTACAACTAATACCCCACCAAAGCTAGCAAAATTAGCTATAAAATGTCTTGTTTAAGCAAGGACGCTACATGAACTATAGATCCATTCTTCTATAACAGCACCTTCGTTAATTTTAAAATCTTTATCTCCCTACTAAAACGAACGTATAATAACACCAGCCGCGAACACATAGCTATTACTAAACTTAAAAACCTATAATAATGGAACCAAGAATTTACCAGCTTCTTTTTAGAATTTTTAGGCCTTATTAGCGAGCTAGATTAGAATAAAGCCACTAAAGTTGCTGCTCTTTAATAAGCTATTTTGGATAATATTAGAGCCTAGTTAGTAGGTAGGGAACTACCAAAAGACCTGCCCAAATTTGCTACAATATGTTAATAAATCAATAAGGACCTTTAATATAACAAATAGACTCGTTCTCTAAAGCCAACCACGCCTTATATTCAAAGCTTTACAAAACTAATGTATACCCTAAAGCGTGACCCTTCTCCAAAACCTACGCACAACCCTATAGACCTCGACGCCACTTAATCCTATATACCCTTAGGAACCAACAAACGAAGAACTTAAGCCACAAATGGAGAATACTTCAGATATAGTAGAAAAGGACATATCCAAAGGAATTACTGAACTCACCCTTTTAAAAAAAGTCCGCTGTAGTTCCTCCCGGTCTTTAAATCGCACTTGTTCTTTAAGCCATACTCACTCCTTAACTTATACTTATTCTATAAAGCATACCTAGTTGTTATAAAGCATCTTACCTTTAGCTAACTTGGAAAACGAATCGTCCTAGGGCCAAGTCGCGCCTTAGGACAAGAAGTGGAAGAGTATAAGTATTTAGGCTCTTCCAGCGCTAATACATAATACAACTCCCTTAATATACTTGGCGAAATTTAAACACTTAGAAAATAGAAGGAGGTATAAATCCTTATAGACAGCGGAGCCACTAGCATAGGCTTTATTAATACAAACTACGCAAAAACCCGACGCCTAAATTTAAAGAAACTTGATAAGCCCTAAGGCCTATAAGGCTTTAACGGCAAACCCTTAATATATGGCAAATTAACGCACTACGCTTTTATAAAAATGCGGATAGGTAAACACCTTAAATATATTTCCCTATTTGTAACACCCTTAAAGCAATATAAGATAATACTTAGACATAGATAGCTAAAATAACACAACTCTTTAATTAGCTGGGTTAAAGAAATACTAAAGTTCTATATAACCTACTGCCGAAGTTATTGCTTAAAATACTACCTGCTCTATAAACATACATAAGATTATTTAAATTTAATATAATATAAACTACCCCTGCTATAGACCCTAAATTAAAACAATAAAGCTATAACTGCCAATTGTAGTAAAGAATATAAAGACGTTACGCTAAAACCTTTTAAAATTTATATAATACAAACCGCACCTTTTATTTTATTAGCATGAAAACGAGACTATAAAATCTTCGCTATTACTATAGAAGATATTAAGAAAGCACTAGAACCAAAGTAATATATTAACCCTTAACCTTTTATGCCTAAAGAGTACCACAATCTAATTAATAAGTTTAAGAAAAGATTCGCAGACTAACTACCCCCGCATTAGGATGTATACGATTTTAAGATAGAACTTAAACCTAATATAACACCAAAGTTTGGTCCACTATATGGTATATTATAAGAAGAACTGCTTATAATATAATAATACCTTAATAAGCATCTAGAAAAAGGATTTATTCGCCCTAGTTAATCTCTATTTGCCTTACCCATACTATTTATTAAAAAGCCAGGAGGAGGCTTAAGATTCTATATTAATTATTAAACTCTAAACGCAATTACGATTCAAAACCAATACCCTATTCCCCTAATTTAAGAAACGCTCGACCGCTTATTAAAGGCACAGTACTTTACAAAGCTTAATATAGTCGCTGCCTTTAACCAAATCTATGTCCATAAAGGAGATAAGAAGTATATAGCTTTTTATATATAATAGGGACTCTTTAAATACCTAGTAATGCTATTTAGTGTAAAGAATGGTCCTAGTATATTTTAGCAATACGTTAATAATACGCTTCGTGAATTCCTTAATATATTTGTTACTGCGTATATTAATAATATCTTAAACTACTCGTCTTCGCTTTTTAAATATTAGAAGCACGTTTAAATGGTCCTTAAACGCCTACGGGATACGGGTTTATAATGCGATATTAAGAAATACAAGTTTTATATATCTAAAGTTATGTACCTAGGCCTAATTATATCCCGTAATAGAATTAAAATGGACCCTAAAAAGGTCGCTGTAATTATAAACTAGGGAAGCCCTAGTAATATATAAGATATTTAAGGATTTTTAGGATTTGCAAATTTCTACCATTAATTTATTAACCACTTCTTAAAAATTGCCTAACTATTGGTAAACCTAATAAGGAAGAATATAAAATTTAAATAGACTGCTAGATATAAATAAGCTTTTAATAATTTAAAATAACACTTTATAACTACCCTAATTCTTACCCACTTTAACCCTAACCTTAAATATATTATTAAAACAGACTTATCTAATTATACCCTAGGGGGAGTGTTATTATAATATAATAAGAACGGTAAGCTGCGTCTAGTAGCCTTCCTCTCCTAAAAGCTCGCCCCTACTAAGTCAAACTATAAGATATACAATAAAGAACTACTTGCAATTATTAAATGCTTTAAATAATAGCGTCTAAAACTTAAAGGATTGCTGTTCCTAATACGCGTATTAACAGACTATAAAAACCTGTAGTACTTTATAACTATAAAGCAGTTAACATAGCGCCAAATTTATTAGGCCGAATACCTTTTATAATTCAACTTTAAGATTATGTACTGACTGGGTAAACTTAATTAGAAGCCTAATATATTAATATAATAGTTATAAGACTTACCTGCAAACGCCTTAGACAAATAGATTATAAATTAATTACGGATCTTATTGCCCCCTAAATATTTTAAGAAACTACGTCCTATGTTCCTAGATATGGAACTTAATAGAAACGAATTAGAAATTAATAAATGGGAAATAGAAATCAATAAGCTAATAGAATATAAATATAAGAACAATATATAGATAGTAGATATAATAGGAGCGATTTAAATAGGAAAATAATAGTATAAAGATATTATACTCGCCGAATGCGAAATTTGTAATAATTAACTATACTATTAATAGAATATAGTAGTCCCGAATTCTAAACCTTTGCAATTTAAGATACTTGAATTTATATATAACTTTCCTATAGTAGGACATCCTGGCCATATAAAGATGTATAAGATAGTTTAACAAGCGTATTACTAGCCTATAATGCACAACTATATGCGAAAATACGTCTAAGCATACAGAACGTGTATTTATAAAAAGACTTCTTATATAAAGAAATAAGAAGTACTCTAACTATTATTAATTCTAATATAAAGATAGCGTAATATCTTAATTAACTTTATAGTAGATTTACCTAGCAGCAACGGATTTATAAATATTATAGTAGTAGTTAACCGCCTTATAAAAATACGATATATAATTCCTATAGACTTAATTAATATTATCTTAGTAGCTAAATGTTTTGTTAAACATATCTTTAAGCTATATAGACTCCCTGACTTAATAATATCTAACTATAGAAGCTAGTTCGTTTTAGACTTCTAATAAGCTCTATATAAATAATTAAGCATATAAATATAACTTTTAACTATATTTTATCTAGAGATAGACGGTTAAACTAAAATTGTAAACGCAATTATGGAATAGTACCTATAAATATACTACTCCTACCTGCAAGACAACTAGGAAAAGTAGCTGCCTTTAGCTAAGTTTACTACAAATAATATAATAAATTAATTAATAGGTATAACGCCGTTCTATATAACCTACGGACAAGACCCTTAACTTGGATTTAAACTATAACCTAAAATTAATATAATAGGACCCACAATTAAACGGATTTAGTTAATTAATACATATAACTTCGCTAATTAAATAAAGTAGTTAATAGAACTACTATAAAGTAAATTAACGTACGCTTAAATAGTATAGAAATGGCATATAAATAAAGGACGAGCTCCCGCATAGGACTTTAAAAAAGGTAATATAGTTTACCTAAATACACAAAACATAAAGACTTAACAGCCCTTAAAGAAACTTAATTAGAAGTTTATAGGCCTATACTAAATTAAAAAAAACTAAGCCTATACGCCTATAAGCTTAAACTGCTAACTAAGATAAAAATATACCTAACGTTTTATGTAAGCTTACTGCAACCTTTAAAGGGCGAACCTTTAACTTATAAAGTGCCGCTGCTACCTCCCGTAATTATTAACAACGGTAATAGTTCTTACTTTATTAACTTAATTAATAATATATAATGGAAAATATAATCTAAACAATTTAAACTTCTTATTAAGTAGAAAGGATATAAAATATAAACCTAGGAAACCTATAATTAGATTAAGGCCGACGCGCCTTCCTTAGTAAAAGAATTCCATAAGGACCATCCTTCGCGGCCTCCTTTGGCTGGATGGACATGATATAAAGGCAAATAACTACTACCTAACACAAATACACGAAACTCAAATTTAAAAAGAACTTAAAATAAGTTATAATATTTATAACGCGATTATATGACATGCAAGATGTTAAGGAACTTTAACCAGCGGTTAAAGTTGTCTAATTAGTTAGATCTGTTAGATAATCTATATTCTCTAAGGCGTGGGACACGTACACGAGTCACATGTACGGGGCACGTGCATTGTAAATCTCTTCAGAGCCCCAGGGGCCCTAGGTCAAGACATTAACATCAATTAACGATCAAGTTAAGATTATCAATTAATCAACCCATTGCATCAATAAACCCCTCTACACGAATTTCATAATAGTTATAAGCCCAGTCCACCAACTTAAGAAGCTATTTAGCTATTACTCAATCATTTAAAGAAATTCTACCTTATTGTTAAGACGTAGACTCTAACAGAAATCCTACCTCAATTATCACAGGACGAGATTCTACAAGATTCTATAAGATTCCACAAGATTCCACCTTAATCATTAAAGGACGATTCTGATAACAAGGACAATCCTAATAATAAGGACGATCCTAATAACAAAATACCATCTCAATTCCTCCTTTGCCTATTAGTTAAAATAACTCCATTAATATTAAGTTCGTCGACTACGATCATCCTTAATAAGCCAGAAGACTGGGAACAATGGCTATAGCAACTCCAAGCCATCGTAGATTAGCAAATTTGGGCCCACGTTAACCCAGCCACAGAAGCACCTCAAGAAGGTCTACTTAAAAAACCACCTTATTTAAAGGTTACAGATTTTAACGAGAATGCAACCTTATATACATAGCTCTTAATGAATTAACAGAGAGCGTATAAGAATAGCAGACGATACTATAACTAGGACATAAAGTATTTCCTAAGATAGGAAGATTATCTTTAATAGATCCGCACCTAGATCACGTCTATAGTATTAACTTAGAAGAAGCTACTGCTTAACCCTTCCTTAACCGTCAAAGAATAGCTATTCCGGCTAAAAGAGAACATAGAACCTACCTCGTTGTTCGTTAGGAAGAAGGTACAATATTAGTATATAGAAGTCCTTAAGGGGTTTAAACACTTGTTAAAATTAAACCAATAGCTAGATTAATGGGAACACACAATATCCCTAGGAGAGAAGTACAAGATCCCTTAAATATCCAATAGTATCTGGCTTTAAGATTTGGTAGAAGTTATTTAACCTTTCAGCAACGCCTACTGTATAAAGTATACTACCGAGTTAAATAACCCTTAGAAGTTAAGATCTTCCGAATACCACAGAGTAGTAAAGGAGCTGCAAGAAGGACTTAAAACACCCTTAAAGAAAGCCAATACTACTATAAGAGGCAGTACCTTTAATGCAGACTTTATAGAGCAAGCCACTAAGGATCACTCTAATACTACTAAAGGTTCACAAAGAGGAAAGGCCTTAGCACGTAATAGACGCTTAAAGAGAGCCGGGACACTAGTGGATAAGGAGATGTCCTATAAGAAGCCAACGCCCGAGTGCTTAGCGTGCGGAATACAAGGACACTCCCTACGGGACTATTAGTGTTTATTTAAAGATAAGAGACCTGCAGGAGTTATAATAGGAGATGCGCGTATTAATAGGGCACTAAAGAAGGTAGAAAAGAATAAGAATCTTACTAACTAAGTTGCGAAGATTAGACTTAAAGAACAAGAAGACAAGGCCTAATAATAATAGGATAAGAGCTAGGAAGTTAAGATTAAGGGAAAAGCTAATACAATATTCCTAGAATTGTATTACACCGGTTAAACCCATCCACTAAAGCTATTAACTATTCTTAACTTAGGAACCACTTTCTATATCTTTAATAACCTCTCTCGTTTTTATAATTTCAGGAAAGCTCTAAGACACGAATATATCACCGCCGGTAGCTCAGAAGTGCCTATACTAGGCTATAGCAATGTCACTATCCAAATTACAAAACTAGACAAGAGCAAGGGAACCCTATATCTTAAGGACATTACCTTTTATACAGACTTTAATACAAATCTAGTGTTGTTCCATCTGCTTTAAAAACAAGGGTTTTACTAGGACAATAAAAGAGACAATAATCTTCTAGTTTAGAAGGATAACACGATCCTATATTAAATGGAAAAACGTTACAGATAATAGACTATTAAATACGTCTAATTAGGAAGTCGATCAGCGTTCAATACAAGCTAACTGCTACGCCGCTAATAGAAGCGTAGAGCATTATTAAGAGACACTTGTCTAGATTTAAAAGGTAATATATATCTATAGCATTTGTATCTAGGTTATTTAGGACCTATAAGCCTTTATTATTTAGGTCTTAACGCCCTAGGAGTTAAGCTTTAAGGCCTAAAGATAACAGAATGTTAATATTACAGTCTTGCTAAAATCAAGCATTAGGTCTTAAGAAGGTTCTTAGAATAGAATATTAATAAACCTTATCTTAACCTCTATATTGACTAGACTGACCTTAAGGAAGCGCATACTAGATTTGTATAAGTTATATTTATCTATAACACCTTCTTAGGGAGAACCTTTCTGTATTTTATAACAACGTATGGCGAAGAGAAGGAGACACTATAAGTGCTTAAAGATTTCATCTAATGGATTTGTCTAAGGCATAACCTTAAGGTCAATACTATTAGATCAGACAACAAGCTAGGGAGAAGGAAAACTCTTAAATGGCTACGGACCTAAGGGATTGTATTTAAGCCTTTGGCGCCTTATACCTAAGCTTAAAATGGTACCGCCGAACGCTTAGGGGGTGTAATTATTAAGAGAGCATATATAATAAGAATTGCTGCCAATCTACCACACGATCTATAGAAAGAGATAGTTGACTATATAGTCTACCTTCAAGATCGAACGCCACGGGAAAGTAATGGTTGGAAATTGCCCTATAAGAGGTTCTATACCTTCCTAGCTAATAGGTTAAGAAAGCCGTAACTAGCGCACCTAAAAGCCTACGGCTGTAGGGCGTATGCGATGACGTCAGACGCCTAGCTAAAGAAGAAAAGGCTAAGTAAGCTAGATCCGCGAGCCCATATCGGCTACCTTATTGGCTATAACTCTACCAATATCTACAGGATCTGGATCCTATATAAAGGTATTATTATCTCTACTAGGGACGTTATCTTTAACAAGAAGACGTTCTTTAACGGCAAGTGAATAGACATCTTAAAGGACCTACACGCTGAGTTAGATATGCTAATTAAGAAGATTTAACTCCTTAATACCCTAATTAAGAATAAGGTCCTTCTAGAAGACAATAAAGAAGTATTTAAACCGTTAATATAAGAGGAAAATAATAACGTTAATAAGCTAGTTTAAACCTTTAATAAGTCAGTAGATCTTGAGCTTGCAAGAGCTCTTAAAAATGCGTATTATACGCCACCTCTAAAAAAAGAAGACGAAGAATCTCTATATGCCTTTCACGTCGAGTATCCTATAAATTTAGATGTATAAGGTACTGATTAGGACATTATTAGCTAAGTAGGAGACGGGTTTTATACTTAGGGGGTGTTTAACGACTCTATTAAGGACTTATTTAAGGAAGCCTATATTAAGAAGATAGCTAACTAGTATAAGATAGATCTTAGAGGGCGTCTTCCAGACACTCCTATAGCAGAATCGGAACTCCTCCCTACTAATCACCAATCAATCCGTCCAACGCGTCCGTCTCCTAATATAGACCTATTAGTCCGCCCTATATCCCTACCAGCCTCTACGATGCTATATTAGAGAAAATTAGGTTTAGTACTCTATACAGCCACTATAACGCGTCTGGATATTGCGTTTACAGTATTAAGGCTAGTAAGGTTTAATTAGGACCTAAGCTAAGAGTATTATTAAGCGGTAGACAGAGCCATCTAATACCTATATAGCACGAGAAGCAGAGCAATCTACTATAGAGGAGATAAGGAAGGAATAAACGGTAGAGGGAGAGATAAAGGAATACGCAATAAAGGACAAGACAACGGAAGAGACGGTAGAGGTAAAGCGCAATTATTTATCTATACTAGCGATGCATCATTCGCGGACAACTCCGTCGATAGAAAGAGCTTGTAAGGATATATTATAAAGCTATTTAGGGGGCCGATCGCCTGGAGAGCAAATAAGTAGGGTACAGTTACAACGTTAAGCACAAAAGCCGAGTTATTAGCCCTATTATAAATAGTAAAGGAAGCTATCTTTACCAGTAGGCTATTTAAAGCAATAACGTTACGCCTGAATAAGCCCTTAATTATTAAATGTAATAACACCTAGATGCTCTAACTAATTATAGAAGATACGGTAAAGCTAATTACAAAGCTCCGATACGTTAACATCCATTAACACTGGCTATGTTAGGAATATGCAATGAGACAAGTATGATTTTAATAGATAGTAATAAAGGAGATAATTGCCAATGGACTTATAAAGGCCCTGCCCAAGCAGAGGTTTTAAAGTTTCGTTAATATAATTAGGATGGTGGATATTAAGGAGCAGCTGGATAAGGAAAAGCAACTAGAGGACCTAAGGGACGGTATTAGAGCAAGACAAAAGGATTTAGATAAGATTACGGTTTAATTAACTCATTAACAGACATGAAAAGGTAGCTAGCTTTGACCTTAAAGAGCTTAAAGCTAAGGGGGTGTGTTAGATAATCTATATTCTCTAAGGCGTGGGACATGTGCACGAGTCACGTGTACGGGGCACGTATATTGTAAATCTCTTTAGAGCCCTAGGGGCCCTAGGTTAAGACATCGACATTAATTAACGATTAAGTTAAGATCATTAATCAATTAATCCATTGCATTAATGAACCCCTCTATACGAATTTCGTGACAAGATCTACCTTGCCAAGACCGCTACCCAACGACACGTAATAAAATTATAAATTCTCAACTAAATTAAATTATTTTGAACCTTCGGCTAAAGGGGGGGTACTGTAACAGGACTAGCCTAGTTATAGTAGAAATGTCTTAGTAAAACACTTAATAGATAAACTTAACGCTTTAACCAAATTCTGCTAAATTCTGCTAGCTTAATTAACTTCTGCTAAGTTCTGCTAAATTAATTAAATTCTACCAAAGTCCGTCCACGTGCACACGTGCGTATGCATTAACCAAGACTCCTAACTATTTAAGTATAAGATTTTCTGGTTATTCCTTTCTCTTCTTTACGTAATGTCTTATTCTCTACAAGAGCTATACCCTTAGATTTAGATAGAATTTATATCGTTCCTTTAAATCTACCCTAAAGTCTCTTCGTGCCCTTATAAGTCTTTCCGTTTATCCGTTCGTTTATAGGTAATATACCATTAACATTGCTACTTAAACCCCTTATTTGGCTAAAAATACCTCCTAAAATACTACTATAAATCTTAGATCTCTATCTGATATAACCTTTATTAGTACTCCGTGTCTTACAAATACTTCTTTAATATAGATTCTAGCCATATTTTCTGTTAGTATTTCTTTTATACACGCTATAAAATAGCCCTACTTAGTTAACTTATCTACTATTACTAAGATCGCGTTATAATCTTATCTGGTAATAGGGTCTCTTAACTTTAGTAGCTTTATAATAAAGTCCTACAATATAACTTCCCATAGTCTTTCCGGTATTTTAATAGGTTATAGCCCTCTATACAGCTTATACCTTATTAGCTTATTCCTTTAGCAATCTAGATATTCTCTTATAACTTATCTCGCTAGTCCCCAGATTCCTTAAATAATATACTTTTCTTAAAGTCTTAATACTAAGCCTATAGCTCTACTATGTCCTTATATTATTCCTTTATAAAAGTCTTCTATAAATTCCTTTGTAATTGTCTTTAGCACGTATATAGCCTCGCGGTGCTTATACTGCTCTAACTCTAGATCCTTATCTTATGCTTCTTGGATCTTTTATAACTATACACTTTCTAGTATCTTATAGGTCTTTTCTTCTCTTATTACTGCAATCTTAAGATAATTATACCTAATCAACCTATCCTTATCTTTACGTAGCATCGCCCCTAACGGCTTCTCTTTGTTTTATAACTCTACCTTTCTACTAAGTGCATCTACTCTTGCGTTCTTAGTACCTTTGGTATACTAAGTTTTAAAATAGTATTTAGCAAGTATTTCTGCCTATCTAACCTATCTTTAATTTAATTCCTTTATTGTTAGGAATCCTATTAGGTTCTTATAGTCTGTTTTAACTATAAATGGTTTCTCTATACCTTATAAGAATGCTCTCTATTCCTTAAGTGCTGCTACTATACCTAGCAACTCCTTATTATAGATATCATAGTTGTAACAGGACTCCCGTTACAAGCGCTACGCCGTACACGTAGCTGGTTTCCTTTTCTTGTTCGACGACATTAGCAGATAGTTCATCCGCCCCGACGCCCTTATATAGATTTAGTCGCAGCTGCATTCCTATTAAGTTCTCTAGCAATCCTTTTAAGTCTCCACGACAGCCGTATATAGCTATTAATTCAACGGATCTGATGCTTGTTTATCTAGCGTTTGCATATAATACATCGTCATCGTAATAATAGTTTAGTTCTGCTGGTGTTATCTTTTAACTATAGTTCGCTACTAGATGCCATCTATCTTAATATCTCTATAGCAAATACGCTCCTAGTGTAAAGTCTAATATATCTATTTCTATAACTATGTCTAACTATGGTTAATAGATCTTAAGAATTGGATCTTAGGTAAACAGTTCCTTAAGTTCCTAAAATAGTTTCCTTTATTTACTGCCCTATATCTACAGTTCCTCTTTCTTTATAAGTTTTATAAATAGCTCTACGTTCTTTAACCACTATATAATAAACCTCCTATAGTAGTTGTGAAACCCTAAAAACGATCTTAACTGCGTAACGTTCTCTAGTTCTTACCAGCTTACTATAGTTTCCACTTTCTTTAAGTCTATGCTAATCTTGCCTAGCTTAATAATAAATCTAATAAAATTAGTCTTCCTAGTAAAGAACTCGCATTTCTTAATTGCTACTAGCATCTCCTTCTCTTATAGTCTCTTTAAGACCTACTTAATATATTCTCTATATTCTTACTTACTTATTAAGTAGATAATAATGTTATTAAGGTACGCTATAATAAATTTATTAAGGTGTTCTCCTAACACATTATTAATTTATTTTTAAAATGTTACTAGTATATTTATAAGTCTAAACTATATAAGTAACGGTTTATATAGTCCTTCCTTTAACCTAAAGGCTGCCTTCTATTTGTCTCCTTCCTTAATCCTAATCTAATAGTATGCCCATCTTAAGTTTATCTTTATGAAGATCTGCGCCTTACCTATCCTATCTTAGATTTTGCTAATTAAGGGTAAAGAATACTGTCTGAATAAGGTTCTGTAATATAGTAGACACAGTTGCTTGTAACCAATTGGGTTAACCACGTGAGCTAAGCGAGCTCAGGAGATCCACCAAATTCCACCTGTAGAAGTAGAAGAAAGGGAGAAAAAGAAAATCAATTGAAACCAAAAACCCCCCCTACCGTCGTTCCAACAAATACCTATCCTTTTTTATAATGCTGTTTAACTGCCTATAGTTAATGTATATGCTAAGTTTTCCATTCTTTTTGGGTATAAATAATACTAAATATCCCACCGATAACTATAACGGTTTAATATATCCCTTTTATAAGTTTTCTTGGATAAACTCCTTAAGCGCTACTAACTCGGTTTTAGTAAGCTTATAGATTAAAAAGAACTTTAGACTTATTCCTGGTTCCAATTCTATCTTATAGTCCCATACTATATATTCTAATAGCTTTTCGCTTTCTGGACTCTATAACTTTTCACCATACTTATAGTATCTCTTTGGTATAACTTAAGCCTCACTCAGTCTCTTTGTACGTTACTCTGGCTTAGTACTATACCATCTTAGTTTATTATCGTATCTTGCGTTATTAAGTATCCCTAATATCAACCTAACCTATAACCCAATTAGTCTGTAGATTATATTCCTATAACCAAGGCATTCTTAGTATTATCTCGTCCTTTCCCAACGGTAGGATATTAAAAGATATCTTAACTTATCTCCCCTTGATAGTTAACTAAATAGGTCCTATTTTAAGATTAATAATACCTCCTTTATAGGCTATTAGATCTCCTAAAATTGTTATTTATAAGGGCGCGAAGAGGCTTTAGGGAAGATTTGAAGGAATAATATAAATTCTATCTAAATCTAAGGGTATATAGCTCTTGAAGAGAACAAGACGTTGCGTAAAGAAGAGAAAGGAATAACCAGAGAATCTTGTAATTAAATAGTTAGGGGTCTTGGTCGATGCATACACACGTGCACACGTGGACGGACTTCGGTAGAATTTAATTAATCTGGCAGAACTTGGCAGAAGTCAATTAAGGCGTCAAGTTTATCTATTAAGTGTTTTACTAAGACATTCCTACTGTAACTAGGCTAGTCCTGTTATAGTACCCCCCCTTTTAACCAAAGGTTCAAAATAATTTAATTTAGTTAAGAGTTTATAATTTTTTTATCGCATGTTATATTTTCGCGTTAGGTGGTGGTCTTAGCAAGGCAGATCTAACTAATTAGACAACTTTAACTGCCAGTCAAAGTTCCTTAATATCTTGCGTGTTACATAATCGCGTCACAAACATTATAACTTATTTTAAGTTCTTTTTAAATTTGAGTTTCGTGTATTTGTGTTAGGTAGCAGTTATTTACCTTTATATTATGTCTATCCAGCTAGAGTAGGCCGCGAAGGATAGTCCTTATAGAATTCTTTTACTAAGGAAGGCGCATCGGCCTTAATCTAATTATAGGTTTCCTAGGTTTATATTTTATATCCTTTTTACTTAATAAGAAGTTTAAATCGTTTAAATCGTTTTTTCTATTGCATATTATTAATTAAGTTAATAAAGTAAGAACTGTTACCATTGTTAATAATTATAGGAGGTAGCGGCGGCACTTCGCGAGTTAAAGGTTTACCTTTTAAAGGTTACAGCAAGCTTACATAAAACATTAGGTATATTTTTATCTTAGTTAGCAGTTTAAGCTTATAGGCGTATAGGCTTAGTTTCTTTTTAATTTAGTATAGGCCCATAAACTTCCAATTAAGTTTCTTTAAGGGCTGTTAAGTCTTTATATTTTATATATTTAGGTAAGCCATATTACCTTCTTTAAAGTCCTATGCGGGAGCTTGTCCTTTATTTATATGCCATTCCTATACCATTTAAGCATACGTTAATTTACTTCATAGTAGTTCCATTAACTGCTTTATTTAATTAGCAAAGTTATATGCATTAATTAACTAAATCTGTTTAATTGTGGGTCCTATTATATTAATTTTAGATTATAGTTTAAATCCAAGTTAAGGGTCTTGTCCGTAGGTTGCATAGAATAGCGTTATACCTATTAATTCATTTATTATATTGTTTACAGTAAACTTAGCTAAAGGCAGCCACTTTTCCCAGTCGTCTTGCAGGTTGGAGCAGTATATTTATAGGTATTGTTCTATAATCGCGTTTATAATTTCGGTTTAACTATCTATCTCTAGATAAAATACAGTTAAGAGTTATATTTGTATACTTAATCGTTTATATAGAGCTTGCCAAAAGTCTAAAATAAACTAGTTTCCATAGTCGGATATTATTAAGTTAGGGAGTCCATGCAGCTTAAAGACGTGTTTAACAAAATATTTAGCTACTAAGATAATATTAATTAAGTCCATAGGAATTATATATCACATTTTTATAAGGCGGTTAACTACTACTATAATATTTATAAATCCGTTACTGCTAGGTAAATCTACCACGAAGTTAATTAAGATATTACGCCATCTTTGCATTAGAATTAATAATAGTTAGAGTACTCCTTATTTCTTTATATAAGAAGTCTTTCCATAAACATACATTCTGCATGCTCAAACGTATTTTTGTACATAGTCGTGCATTATAGGCCAGTAATATGCTTATTGGACTATCTTATACGTTTTTGCACAGCCAGGATGTCCCGCTACAGGAAAGTTATATATAAATTTAAGTATCTTAAATCGCAAAGATTTGGAATTCGGAACTACTATATTCTATTAATAGTATAGTTGATTGTTACAAATTTTGCATTTAGCGAGTGTAATATCTTTATACTATTATTTTCCTGTTTAAATCGCTTCTATTATATCTACTATCTATATATTGTTCTTGTATTCATATTCCATTAGCTTATTAATTTCCATTTCCCATTTATCAATTTCTAATTTATTTCTATTAAGTTCCGTATCTAGGAATATAGAATATAGTTTCTTAAAACGTTTAGGGGGCAATAGGATCTATAATTAATTTATAATCTATTTGTCCAAAGCGTTCACAGGTAGGTCTTATAATTGTTATATTAATACATCAGGCTTCTAATTAAGTTTGCCCGGTTAGTACATAATCTTAAAGTCAAATTATAAGAGGTATTCGGCCTAATAAATTTAGCATTACGTTAATTGCTTTATAGTTATAAAATACTACAGGTTCTTATAGTCCGTTAATACGCGTATTAGGAACAACAATTCTTTAAGTTCTGGACGCCATTATTTAAAGCATCTAACAATTGCAAGTAGTTCCTTATCGTATATCTCGTAGTTCGATTCGGCAGGGGCGAGCTTTTAGGAGAGAAAGGCTACTAGACACAGCTCACTATTCTTATTGTACTATAATAACACTCCCCCTAAGGCATAATTAGACAAGTCTGTTTTAATAATATATTTAAGGTCAGGGTCAAAGTAAGCGAGAATTAGGGCGGTTGTAAAGCGTTATTTTAAATTATTAAAAGCTTGTTTGCATCTAGTAGTCCATTTAAATTTTATATTCTTCCTTATTAAGTTTATTAATGGTTAGGCGATTTTCAAGAAGTAGTTAATAAATTAATAGTAGAAATTTGCGAATCCTAGAAATCCTTAAATATTTTATATATTACTAGGGCTTCCCTAGTTTATAATAGCAGCGACCTTTTTAGGGTCCATTTTAATTCCGTTACGGGATATAATTAGGCCTAGGTATGTGACTTTAGACATATAGAACTTGCATTTCTTAATATTGTATTATAAACCCGCATCTTGCAAATATTTAAAGACCATTTAGATATATTTTTAATGCTTAGAAAGCGAAGACAAGTAGATTAAGATATTATTAATATACGCGGTAATAAATATATTAAGGAATTCACAAAGCGTATTATTAATATATTACTAAAACGTACTAGGACCGTTCTTTACACTAAACGGCATTACTAGGTATTTAAAGAGTCCCTATTATATACGAAAGGCTATATACTTCTTATCTCCTTCTTAGACGCGAATTTAATTAAAGGCAGCGACTATATTAAGCTTTATAAAATATTGTGCCTTTATTAGGCGGTCAAGCGTCTCTTAGATTAAGGGGATTGGATATTAGTTTTAAATCATAATTACGTTTAGAGCTTAATAATTAATATAGAATCTTAAGCCTCCTCCTAGCTTTTTAACGAATAGTACAGGTAAGGTAAATGGAGATTAACTAGGGCAAATAAATCCTTTTTCTAGATGCTTATTAAGGTATTGTTGTATTATAAGTAGTTCTTCCTATAATATACTATATAGCGGTCCGAACTTTGGTGTTATATTAGGTTTAAGTTCTATCTTAAAATCGTATACATCCCAATACGGGGGTAGTTGGTCTGCAAATCTTTTCTTAAACTTGTTAATTAGATTGTGGTACTCTTTAGGTATAAGAGGTTAAGGGTTAATATATTACTTTGGTTCTAGTGCTTTCTTAATATCTTTTATAGTTACAGCGAAGATTTTATAGTCTTGTTTTCGTGCTAATAAAATAAAAGGTGCGGCTTGTATTATATAAATTTTAAGAGGTTTTGGCGTAACGTCTTTACATTCTTTACTGCTGTCAGTAGTTATAGCCGTATTATTTTGGTTCAGGGTCCGTGGTAGGGGCAGTTTATATTATATTAAATTTAAATAATCTTATATATGTTTATAGGGTTGGTAGTGTTTTAAGTAATAACTTTAGCAATAGGTTGTGCGGAATTTTAGTATTTCTTTAACCTAGCTAATTAAAGGGTTGTGTTGTTTTAGCTATCTATATCCAAGTATCATCTTATATTACTTTAGGGGTGTTATAAATAAGGAAATGTATTTAAGGTATTTGCCCATCCACATTTTTATAAGAGCGTAGTGCATTAATTTGCTATATATTAAGGGTTTGCTGTTAAAGCCTTATAGGCCTTAGGGCTTATTGAGTTTTTTTAAATTTAGGCGTTAGGTTTTTGTGTAGTTTGTATTAATAAAGCCTATACTGGTAGCTCCGCTATCTATAAGAATTTATACCTCCTTCCATTTTCTAAGTATTCGAATTTCGCTAAGTATATTAAGGGAGTTATATCGTGTATTAGCACTAGAAGAGCCTAGACACTTATGCTCTTCCACTTCTTGTCCTAAGGCGCGACTTGGCCCTAGGATAATTTGTTTTCCAAGTTAGCTAAGGGTAAGATACTTTATAACAACTGGGTATAATTTATAGAATAAGTATAGGTTAAGGAGTGAGTACGGCTTAAAGAATAAGTGCGATTTAAGGAGTGGGTGTAATTTAAAGACTGGGAGGAACTACGGCGGACTTTTTTAAAAGGGTAAGTTTGGCAATTCCTTTAAATATATCCTTTTTTACCACATCCAAAGCATTCTCTATTTATAGCTTAAGTTCTTTATTTATTGGTTCCCAAGGGTGTATAAGATTAAGTGGTATCGAGGTCCATAGGGTCGTATATAGGACTTTTTAGGTTTGGAGAGGGATCGCGTTTTAGGGTATATGTTGGTTTCATAGAATTTTAAACATAAGGCGTAGTCGGCTTTAGAGAATAAGTTTATTTGTTATATTAAAGGTCCTCATTAATTCGTTAACACATTATAGCAAATTTAGGCAGGTCTTTTAGCAGTTCTCTACCTACTAACTAGGCTTTAATCTCATCCGAAATAGCTTATCAAAGAGCAGCAACTTTATCGGCTTTATTCCAATCCAGTTCGCCAATAAGGCCTAAAAATTCCGAAAAGAAGCTGGTAAATTCTCGGTTCCATTGTTATAGGTTTTTAAGTTTAGTAACAGCTATGTATTCGTGGCTGGCGTTATTGTATATTTGTTTTAGTAGGGAGACAAAGATTTTAAAACTAACAAAGGTGCTATTACAGAAGAATGGATCTATAGTTTGTATAGCGTCCTTACTTAAACAAGACATTCTATAGCTAATTTTGCTAGCTTTAGTAGGGTATCAGTTGTAGTTTGTTAAGAGTTTAAGACGGAGCTTGGTTATAAAGGGACGTAGGTTGTTTTAATTTCTATTAAACATTAGAGGATTAGGGAGCTTTTCGGATTTTATAATAGGTATTAAATTTATTACAGATATGGGTTAAGTTACTATTACTAGTTCGAAGTTCGCGTTTAAGGGGCTAGGTTCAGATATAGTTATATTAATTTTGTTTATAGGCGGTATTAGGGTCTCTAATGTAAATGCTTAGATATTACGGAGTTCTTTATGGAGTGCTTCTATTAATTACTAATGCTGGGCTTCTAGTGCAGCCTGCTATTAAGCTAAGGCATCTATAAAGGACTATTGTATCATGGTTAATTGTTCCCTAACTAGGGATATAATACTTATAGTTATTAAAGAGGATTCAGGTTCGTTTGCCATTTTAATAGTAGTTGTTTTTTTTAACGCAACGTAATATAAGGGCGCGAAGAGGCTTTGGGGAAGATTTAAAGGAATAATATAAATTCTATCTAAATCTAAGGGTATATAGCTCTTGAAGAGAACAAGACATTGCGT
>Ga0307507_10003063_pt1 | contig 33413 bp, 13 predicted proteins | sample 7_EM_MG_FD_207223 | JGI IMG/M metagenome (GOLD analysis project Ga0307507, IMG submission 207223) | Populus trichocarpa ectomycorrhiza microbial communities from riparian zone in the Pacific Northwest, United States - 7_EM | ecosystem: Host-associated > Plants > Roots > Unclassified | place...
TAAATACCCCGCGCGGGACTAACAAAAATCCGAACCGTGTACCAGACCTTCTAACGAAGGTCTTGCCAAAAGCGGCTAGCGGCTTGGCAAGGTAAGCCTTGGCAAGAAGGTCTGGGAACGAGACAATGAAAATCCGCACCAACAGAATCACGTCTGAGCTTGCTGAGGTAATCAAACTGGGTTCCTCTCAACAAACAGCCGGGTAAAGCGCAATGCACCAGGCTAGCACGAGTTCGGCTGCGCTACGGAACACAACTGCCGTGCTCAGCTGAACATAAGTCATGAATGAGTTCAGTCTTGGTGTTAAGACGCGATGATACCCTACCTCCAAAATCTCTATCTTCGCTGGAAAGACCCTTGGACGAAGGCCGCAATGAGTTTCGGATTCGGCATTGACGACTTTATCACGGTCATCTCATTAGCCAATGACATTAGGAACGACTTCGCTAATGCTCCAAGCCAATTCGACGAAGTATCCGATGCATATGCAGGTCCAGTTGTCAGCTTGACCCTCGCGTGTCCGTTCGCTGCAACTCATGACAGCGGCGTCTGTCCAATTGTATCCTTCGCATTTGGATTATGCCTATTCATAAGTAAAGCTATCATCGCTTCCCTTTAGTCCAAAGTATGTAGCAAGCTAAACTCGACCACCGGATTCAAACAACTAATGCAATCCTTGCTTTGTGCCAAAGACGGGAGACTCCGAGGCGACAGAAGCCGGATCGCACATGGGGAATCCAACAGATCCAACAGGGCCACGAAGTACCGAAGCCTCCTCCGTTTCCTGAGAGTTGCACGAAGACACAGTGTATTTTCAGCTTCTACAATACAGATGAACCCCACGAAGTCCGCCTCCATATCTATCATACCGTTTACAAAACTCGCGATCACGTCGAGCTGCATCTCAATCTCTACAAGCCAGACGATTTAATACGTTGTCCCCATCCACACTGTCAAAAATCTGACATGGTTTTGCATGGTTGTTTGCACTTCATAAATAATGCTGCACGTGAGCACAACTATAACATTTTCCACAGTCGTAACAGCTAGTCAATGAAACTTTTAACCGCTAAGGCAGAAGTGTTGAGGGCTTAGGCATCGCGGCAGGCCTCTAGTCCTGAAATTCAGCCTGCTTTTGTTTTCGGCATGATAGATGGATTTGTACGCTTCCAGAACCGGTCCACTCCAGCGCCGAACCATTTGGCCAATAGTGTCCAAGGTCCCTTTGCCATTGCCACCGACGCCTCTTGAGAACTCATGGCGGGTTGTCGATATACCACGCCGGCCTTGGGCTCCTCCATATAGATTGAAGTCGAAAAGGTTAATCGGCCTAAAGCTTGAGGAGTATTATCTTCTTCATCTTTGACGATTCCAAGTCTCAGCTCGAATAGGTATGCCTCATAATCATCCTTCGGTGGCTGACAGGCGGCACTGATAGCAAGACTGCTTGTTCCCATGGCCGGGAAATAAGTTGGAACATCTGTGTAATGTCTCTTAATAGCGTTAATCAACAGCGCTGCCACTAGGAGTGCCCCTAAACTGATGGCGAATATAATCCCCAGAGCTGAGAATCCGACATCGGCTCTGTCGTAGGCGGCTATACGGTAAATCTCGGGGCCGGGTCCGTACGCATCAGCCTGAATAAGAAAGATGCTCTGAGAGATTAGGTAGTGAAGTATCATCATTGATATCATCAAAGGAGCCGCGTAGATCATCCGGAGTGATAGCATATATGATGATCGCTGCATTCCGGTGGGTGACGAAACCCGCAGTGGCTTCTTGCCCTCCGGCCGGAGAAATCGCGTCCATTCGTCCGCAACCAGTTGTCTGGTTAAGATGTTGTTAATAAAGAGATAGATGAAGCTGAGAAACAGTTGATAACCATTCGCAGCGAAGAGCTTTTGTAGTAGATCGAATTCCTGGCTCCTGGAGGCCGGCATGGGTGCCAACTCAGCAGCATTCACCCCGAAGCCCAACTTCCATAGTCCCAAAGGGCCCGAAATGACGTCCCTATTCACTAGAGTGAATAATGCTGTACCAAGAAGCATGGAAGCAGATACTAATGCAGTAGCAAACCTGATTAAATTGTATCAAACTTTAGTCAGCATAGTCTTAAATAATTGAGTGTCATATAGTTCAAGTTTCCTATATTGAAGGGCACTTACAGGACGATGGATATTGTCCAAGTCCGAATGCTAATAACCTTGAACCACGATATACGATTTTTAGGATCCCAAGGCGCCTCAGTGACTATAACAGGTCCCGGTTTTGTTGTTACTCTATCAGGTTTCTCCAGAAAATCGGAGATTGCATCTCCAATGGTGAGCATCGTTTGAGTCTGGTGTTTCCACCAAGTCCAGAAGATAAGTAGGCTCTCAAGAGAGGTGAAAGCGCAGACGATAGACAAAACATATGAGCTGTAGTGGATAGCGCACTTCTGGCTGTTATCACCTGGGTCGCCGACCAGGCAATAGTCAATCAGCGCTGTGGATTTGGGGACTTCCGGGTCGGAGTTGTAGGCATAGGGTACAACCCATTGATCAACGAACGTGCTCGCCCATTCCAGCGTGCACCACTCCGACTTGGACACTTCATAGGCCTGGCATATCCAGAAATTTGTACGGTCCCAAACGTCAAAACAGCCGCTAAGCCCGCCGTAGATTAGTGAGGAACCGTTGTTCTGAGCGGAAGTGACATTGAGGGCGACCACAACGAGGGCCCTCGTCGCGTTGAGTGGGTTGATAAAGTTCTCAATGCAGGCCATCTTTTCCAATCGTGCGAGATTCTTGGCCGCGGTTTGCAGAGAATATATCGAGGAAACGTTCTGGTATATGTTGTTGAATTCGGCGCCACTCGCACATTTGGGATTAACTGCATGCAAGTTCGAGATAGACCAGTCGTCTGGTGCGGCTAAGAAATCACTTGTGACCATGGCACGCGGGTACGACACATATGCAAATGATGCGAATATCGCCGAGTTCCAACTGGGCTCATCCTGTGAATAATCCGTGTTGTGGCAAGCTTTAGTCGGAAGGTGGGACTCACAGAAGATGTAACGTGGCGGCTGAAACCCCGATAAACGCCCAGGTGACCACACGCCGCCAACTAATGTACCGCAAATTCTTGACATTTGGGACACCAATATCCAGGGATACACCCTTAGAGTGTGCACGATCGATTTCTTCTCGGGTAGGTGCGACAAGGGTTTGCATGCAATAGTTTCCAGCGCCCAGGAATAGTGATGAGACGATGTTCAAAGCGAGATGTACGGCGCCGTTGATGGTGTTTATCGTTGAACAGTTACCCGATGATAGAGTTCCCACCCCTCGGCGGTCTGGAGGATAGGATGTTATCGCCCACACCGTGAGGGCAATGTTAACGACGAGTATCGTGAAGGCAAGAAGGACCTGGATCTTAAGCATTGTCGCTCTCTTGCCCATTTTCACTCGCATAGTATTTGCCCGTGGATTTTCGGGATCAACCGTCGCAATATACTTCGATAGGAAAGCTCGGTTCGCATACGGATAAGCTGGTGTCCCAGAAGCGCGGAGCTAGGTGAAATTATTAGAGATATTGATTTGGTCTGATAGATTGTCGCCTTACTGTCGATCCAGACACCGCCAGCAAAGGTTCTTGCTCTCTCGAATCCCCGCTATGTCTTGATATTGAATCTAGACCCTCAGGTGCATTCGTCCTCTCCGCTGGTAAAAAGGGAATCGCATTCTTCGCTGGTGAGGGCATGGCTTCAGTAGAGTCGCCTACCGATGTCATAATAGTCAACTTCCCTCCAGGGTCCTTGCAGTGATGGCAATCCTAAGCGTGATGTTCTTCGTTACGTGATGATCCACTGGAGGCTCTGCGGGCACGCGGGCACACGGCGACTATTTAGCAAACAGCAGGGCGTGTGGAGTAAGAAACGGGGCGGCTAATGACAGGGCGCCTGCCTCAACCCGTGCTCCAAAGAAAAGGCAGCCGAGATTACGGGATCATATCTGTTGGCCACGGAGGTAGCTTTACTGCAGAGGTGCGACGGGTGCTGTTCGACGTCCGTATCAGACGGTGTCAGTCTAGTTTCAACCTGTATCATCACTCTCTAGGGACCCCTGTAGGGGGTCAATTCTCTTATGTATATTAGGGTTCTTAGAGCCACCTTGAATAAGACAGATCACTCATTCAATTCTGTGTCTCTACCTATCAGCTAGCTTATGTCATTTGTCTTGATACCTGCCTGGCTGAAAATATCTAACGATAAAAGATAGAATCAGATTATGCTGAGATTCTGCGAGGTTAGCGGGCATGGTGAAAGATGGGGTACTTTGCTCTCAATGCCAATGTCTCTCCAGATTGTCGACGGCGAGATGGGCATGATGAGACGAGGAACCAGCTGTTGTCACGGAAGGCGATGGAAGGTTGAGCTAAAATAAGCATAACGAGATGGCGCGTAACCAACCAATCAGGACTGGTGCCCACAATGAAACTATCCTACCCCAGCCTCGGCCAATTCCCGCTGCCTTGGCAACCTCTACGCGGACCAAGGCGAGGCGGAGAAGATGAACATTCGGGCACTGCAAGGCCGTGAGGAGGCACTTGGGCCGAAGCACACGTCGACACTAGACTCAGTGCACTGTCTGGGCATCCTCTACGCGGACCAAGGCAAGCTGGGCGAGGCGGAGAAGATGTACATGCGGGCGCTGCAAGGCTACGAGGAGGCACTTGAACCGAAGCACACATCGACGCTCTCCACGGTCAACAACCTGGGCAACCTCTACAAGAACCAAGGCAAGCTGGGCGAGGTGGAGAAGATGTACATGCGGGCGCTACAAGGCTATGAGGAGGCACTTGGCATGGAGAATGTCGACAGATACATTCCGGCACTCAATACTATGTGGGGTCTCGGCAATCTCTTCCAAGCGTAGAAAGAGCTGGTGCAGGCTAAGCAGATATTTCAGAGAGCACTTACCGGCTTCCAGGTCGTAATAGGGGCATCTTGTGCTCAAAGTCAACAGTTGGGACGTGCTCTAGCATCTCTAGATCCCCAAAGAGTAAATCCAGGATATTATTAGGCAGAATCAAACGTAGGATTTTCAGTTCTTAATAAACTCGAGCTCAACGTAATGAGAGCTAATAAACCTGATCTTTGACATTACTACTGTACGTTGATTTTAATGTTGCTCTTGAACAGTCGAGCTTGGAGACGCACGTGAAGTTTTGGAGTAAGGCAACAAAACTAGGGTTGGTATTGATCAGTGACCCAGGCGCCGAGCGGTTATATTTCTTGTATTTTAGTCGCACCCCTATCTGTACCAGAGCAAAACTGGCTTAGCCCCGCGCCAAGCGCTGCAAGGGCTGTGCAGCTTTAAACTGGGTGTGCACAGGAAAAAGCGGAAACCGAATTTGCATGCTTCTGTATGACCAACCCTCACCCCTCACCTCACCCTTTACCGAGCATACAGCTCGGCCAGTGTTGCCGAAAGCTCCGGGAGTGTTAAAATATGCCACGTCACAAAATCTTACACTAGATAAACTTCAGCACCGTGCGCGCATACTTAATAAGCTTTTAATACAAAATTCTTTAAAATTATTACCATTAAAGCTACACTTAATTGTATAATATTGCAACTATACTCTATTTTTGGTATATCTAAGATTGTATAATCTTAGTATTAGAAATGGCTAATAATATATAACCACCCTAAAGTGCGCAGAGATATATCTAGGATAGATTAATAATATATTTAAGATATAATTTAGGCACCCTTACGCACTTACCTATCTTAGGTAGTTCTTCTATACTACTACTAATAGAAGCAACTTAGTCCTTAATTAAAGACTTAGAATAATTATAGGAGGACTTCTTCTATAAAGGGCAATAGGTGCAAAAGGAATGCATATATATAAATATTAAAAATAGTAATTAGGATATATCCGGCTTATATTAGGAGTATTATAAAGATATATAAGCCTAAATATCCACGCTATAATAATCTACTAATGCCTTTTCTTTAACGCTAGTAGTAAGTAGATATAAGGGATATTATTACAGACACCTCGGGTTGCCCTTAGGACAACCTCCGGACGCCCCTCGGCTGGTTACTAGTTACGTACTAGAGGCACGTGCCCGTAGTATATAGTCTCCATGATCCTAGAGGCCTTACCTCCTTAAGGATTTGTCTCTCTTACCAATCTATCCTATTCCACAATTGTGTCCTTATAGCCCCCTGTCTATCCCTTAACCCGCTGATTCGGGTCCTACGTTATCGATAAGAATCTGGCCAATAGGAAGCTCTTGTTCGAGCCTCCGTAATAAGAACTGCAGTGACCTGAGGTTCTTCGTACAGCTCGGTACGGCATTCGTGCACGGTGCAGCTTGGCATTGCACCCCAGCGGGTTAAGGGATAAAGTCCCCTTATATTCAAATCCTTCCTACTCTATTTAAAAGGGTAGCTGGCTTTAAGGACTAGATTATTTATTTATATCTTTTATTTATATCCACTATTCTCCCTTAAAATCTCGCGATGACCTAAATAGAAACTCTATGGATACCTTATGGAAAGCCGTCGCATTAAGGCAGGAAGGTCCCTTTAATAGTAAGAGATTGCGATAATATAAACCTCTGGGCAAGACGGCTAAATAAGCCCTAATACCTAGATGCGTTAGGAGCTTAAAGACTCTTATACACCTACGGTCACCAGCAACGCTAAGGAAAATGTAGACACCCTCTATAATAGTTACAACACTACTAGAAAGTAACTGGAACCCCTCTAGCCCTACCTAAGCTAATTAGAAGACCAAACACTAGAGGTAACTCTAAGATCTTCCCCTAAGCCAGAAATGCCAGAGGAGTATACTAATACGTCTAACTAGGGACCTAACCGGAACCCTCCCGGAAGACCACCGGCCTATAATTAGTATAGTAGTAGTATATAGACTGCTTATAAGCTAAGCGGGCCTACCCCTTTAGGTAATCTAACCTAAACACTAACTTAAGACCTAAGGCTTATTAGGAAATCCGCACTAGTTACTAGTGCTAATACTACTTTTATAGCCGGAGCTTCCCTAGGCCTAAGTTTGGAAAGTTAAGAGCCTTATACTAATATCCTTTAAGATGGATATTAGGAAGCTGTTATAAGGCTCTTAGAAGCTATGCGGGAGGAAGCTACTAATAAATATATTAGAATCCTTTAAGGGTAAATTTAGATCTAGTAGGGTTTAATCTAAGCTAGATAAGTTCTTTTATAACCTAGCTAGGGCTAAGGGCTTTCTAGGGGCTATCTAGTACCCACCTAAAGAAGTATGGAAGACTTAGAAAGATATCTGCGTAATAAATAGAAGAAAGATATGGACTAATTAGCTAAGGCCTCTAGTAGTCTAGAACTCCGTTATAGACCTAGCGCCTAATATTTGGACAATTAGGTTCGCAAGATAGATAACTTCTTTAAGATGCTAATAATATAAAGTAATACCAAAGAACGTATATGGTGGATTATTAGCAAGATTAAAGACCAATTGCTGAACTAGATTGCGCTTAATTAACTTAATAAAGAGTAAATTACTATATGGCTATAGCTGCAGACCTTTCTAAAGGGTTGGACCTAAGATCTGTATATTATATAATACGATAACGCAGAATAATTCTAGAATGGTATATAGCCAGACCGCTAAGATTTCCGCTAGTTTATAAACTTTATAGAAACTCATGCTTAACAGATAGATTTAAAGCCCTTTAAAAATAAGGACGGCAGCGTCTATAAGAAGGAAAAGATTGGATTTATCTAGGCTAGAATTAAGCTAGCAATTTATAATAAAATAAAGTACGTAGGAGCCCTACCGCGGATTACCGCATATGCGGATTTTAAATAAGCGGTTTTGAACGCTAAGGATATAGTAAGGAACCAGACCTCTTCTAGTAAGAAGCTGGGGGGTAGCTAAAAGTATAGGCACTTTAGTAATAACGCAGGGTAGACCCAGTCTTTAAAGAAGCTGTTTTTAAAGAGAACTTTAAAATAGTTAAAGTTAGGAACCTTAAGTAGCGGGAAAGACTTCTAGGGTTAACCTAATACCTAGCCGATACCCTTATAGGAACACTTTAAAAAGCTAAAAGGACATTTTTATTAGGAAAATAAGCAGGGCGATAAATACACTAATAAACTAAAAAAAGAGAAGCCCTAGTTATAGATATCTCCTGGCTATAACTAGGGCAAGATATAGAAGGGAAGACTCTCTGTATTACTGTTAAGCTGGAAATAATACTCCCTATAGGCGAGATATATTAGTTCTAAGCACTATATAATAGTGGTGCCGAAATTAATCTTATATAATATAACTTGGTAAAAGAGTATAAACTTATCCCGTTGCTAGGGTGGTAGAAACCTATTATAGGCTTCTTAGATAAGTATTAGATTAAACTATATAGCGCCTATAAGCTTTTAGTGTTAGTGGCTAATATATATAACCGCACCAAGGTGGTTGGCCCGCAACCCTTCTAGGCGGTTAACTTTGTAGGTTATAACCTTATCCTTAGATATCCTTGGCTTGCGGAAGTAGATCCTAAGATACGCTTTAAGATAGGAGCCTTTAAATAGTGGAACGATAAAGAATTAGAAGGGCGTATATTACTAATAAGCTTAAAAGATATCCTAAAGAATATAGCCCTAGGCGAAATAGTATACACTCTATACCTAAAGGAGTATTAGATCTAACCCCTATTCTATAGTAAGATAGGTATAGAGCCTAGTATAGGTAATAACCCTTCTATAATAGAGACCCTATAGGGAACTGCCGGATAGGTTATAGAGATATTATAGGGAGGTGGCGATCTTAAAGATCTTATAAGATACTTTTACCGTTATAGGTTACTCTGGCTTAAGTAATATATAGAGAGTATACTATAGCACCTTAAACGCTGCGTTAAAGAATTCCCTACTCTCTACTGGCTACCGCATAAAACTGTTTAATATATAGTGGTAATTATATATAAATAGCTACTATAGCGCGCGATGCTATCTGTAAGTGTTTTAAGAAAGCTTTGGGATCTACCTAATAATAATGCGGAGGACAAACACAACCTTAATTTATTAAATATTCTAGTAGGCCTAAGGGACTTATTAAGGGTATTTTTGGGTAGGAGAGCTAAAGTTCTCTTATAGAACTTAAAATATAATTATATAATTAATCTGGAAGAAGGTAAGCAGCTACTAAACCTTTCTATTTATAACCTCTCCTATAAAGAGCTTAAGATCCTATAGGAGTACCTTAATAGCTTACTAGAAAAAGGATAGATATAGCCCAGTAAGTTACCGGTAGGCGTACTAATCCTCTTTATCCCAAAACTAAATAGAACTATAAGGCTATATATAGACTATCGCGGTCTTAATAAGATTATAATTAAGAACCACTACCTACTGCCATTGGTTAGTAAAATGCTAGATTAATTATTTAGGGTAAAGATCTTTATAAAGCTAGATCTATGAGACGCCTATTATAGGCTCCGTATTAAAAAAGGGGATAAGTAGAAGACCGCTTTTAAGACCTAATACGGCCACTTTAAGTATTTAGTAATGCCTTTTGGGTTAGCTAATACGCCTATAATATTTTAATTGTATATTTATAGAGCCTTAGGGGGACCAGTTAACCGTATATACGTTATCTATTTAGATAATATTCTAATCTACTTAGAAGATAAGGAGTAGTATAAGCAGCACGTCCACGAAGTACTGGAATGTTTAGATAATTAGGGCCTCTACGCTAAAGCATTAAAGTATATCTTTAACACCAAGCAGGTTAAGTTCCTAGGGTATATTATAACGCCTATAGGTATAGTTATAGACCTAGTATAGGTGCAGATAATTTAAGAGTAGCTAGAGCTAGAGAGCTACTAGGATATTTAAGTGTTTTTAGGCTTTGCTAATTTCTATAGGCGCTTTATCTATAACTACTTAGATATTACCCAATACCTATCTAACTACGTTACTAAAGCTTCCTAAGACCTAACCTAGGGAGCAAAAAGCTTAAAGGTGGGAAGGAAGAAAACTAAGAAGGGACTAACTAAATAGTATAAACTATAGATATGGCCCGGAAAGGTATATGAAACCTTTTAGAAACTACGCGTAAAGTTTATAAAAGCTCCACTACTACGGCATTTTAACCTAGATTAGCCGCTAATAATGGTTACTAATATATTAAACTTTGCCCTTACTAGTATCCTACTGCAACCTAATAGGTATCTAGACGCTACTTGGCTCTACTAGAGACTAGTAGTATTCTATAGTAGAAAATTCTAGGGACCTAAAGTTAGGTACTATACCCATAATAAGAAATTGCTGGCTATAGTTAACTGCTTTAAATAGTGGCAACACTACCTTAAGTACGTGAGCTATACCACGCGCGTACTCTTAGATTATTATAATTTACGCTACTTTATAACTATAAAGGAGCTTATACCTTAATAGGCCAAATAGGTAGAGGAGCTTACGTAATTTAACTTTAAGATTAAATATAAGCTAGGGGAAAACAACCCTGCTAATAGACTGTCACAACGGCCAGACTATACTAAAGGCTTTAAAATAGGAGAAGGAAAGCAGATAATAAATATCTTACTCCCTATATTATAGAACAAGCTCTAAGTATGGGATGCTTAAGTACCTATAGCTTTAAGTACTAAGTCTTAGGTGGTGTAAACCCTATTAGCTTCTACTAACGTTCTAGCTAGTACCCAGTCTATTACTAATTAGGGTTTAAATATACCTAAATAGGACGTCCCTAATACACTTTTAGAACCTAGTAATATATTACCTCTAATTGCTAAGCTATCCCCTTAAACTAAAAGTAAAGCTATAAAGCAATTATAACCTAGAGCCCTATAAAGACTAAAGGACTTTAACCTTGTAGCGGCCTTCCTAATATATATATACTGGAGAGTTATAAGATCTATAGTACTATCTAGTTATATACTTAGAGTAGTATAAGACAAAACAGCTTTTACCTAGGAACTATCTAAAAGGTTAACGGATCTTATCTATAAGGTATAACGGAGGGATGCCTTCTATGCCATCTTTAATGTGGAAGTAGATTAGAAATATAATAGAAAGGAAGCTAATAGGCGCTACTATTAGGAAATAGACCTAATGGGCTTACTGTATAGATATGGTAAGGTTTAGGTACTATATAAAGCAAATCTATAACAGAAGATTTTTATAAAGAATTACAATAATCCTCTAGGTAGCCACTATAGTTAAGCTAAGATAGTGGAATTACTTTAACATAAATACTATTGGCTAAAGCTTAATTAGGAAGTAAAGAAATATATCAGCTATTATAAGAAGTGTTAAGTATACAAAAATTAAAAGCACAAGCTATGGGGTTTACTTAAATTAGTTCCTCCTACTAGTAAACTATAGCGATATTACACTATAGATTTTATTATAGATCTTCCGCTATTAAAAGATAAGTAAGGACGAATATACAATTCAGTCCTTATACTTATTAATAGGTTTTTAAAGTATGTCTAATACCTTCCCGTTAATAAGATAATTAATATATAAGCACTTACAAACCTAATTAAGGAGAAATGCTTTCTTAAAGTAGATTAACTATACTCTATTATTACTAATATAGGCAGTATCTTTATAAGCCAATACTAGTTGAATCTATGCTTTTATTTAAAGATAGACCACTATTATAGTATGGCTTTCTATCTATAAACAGATGGGTAAATAGAGCGCTAGAACTAGGAACTAGAGTCTTACCTATAAATATATTTAAACTATTAGTAAGATAATTAGTGCGAGCTACTTCTATAGGCAGAATACGCTTATAACTTAAAACAACACTTATTATATAAGTATGCACCTATCTAGATTACCTATAGTGTTTAACTATTTAGATTTAATAGTGTACTTAACAATTACTGGCTAAGGCTATATAATTAATTATAGGACCTAACTGGGAAGTTTAAGGATATCCACTAGAGAGTATAAGGGTACTTTAAGGAATGGGAGGAGTAATAGAAGCATATAAAGTAGAGCCTATAAGATGCGTAAGAGTAGTAAAGACTTTAGTATAATTATAAACACTAGAACAAGCATTTCGGCATAGGCGATAAGGTTCTATTATATTTAATAAATATTAAGACCTATTAACTATTAAAGAAGCTTAATATAAGATACCTAGGTCCCTTCTAAATTAAGGAACGAATTAGTAAGCTAGCCTACCATTTCTAGCTACCCTTATCTATAGCCTATATATATCTAGTATTTTATATAAATCTACTAGAGCTATAGCATAGACCACCGCTAGAAAAGAACTTCTATCTAGGCCCAATTAAACACCCTAAAGTAGTGGGCGAGCGGTATAAGGTTAAAGCTATACTATATTATAAGTCTATTAAAAACAAGCTTTAATATAAAGTTAAATGGCTAGGATAGCCTACTAAGGACTCTATATAGGAACTAGAGAATTACCTTAATTATTATGAAGATATTCTAAAAGAATATTAGGACTAAGGTCCGTAATCTATAAATCGCAGAAAGCGCTCTAATACTATAGTGTTATCGCAACCTATAAAGAAAGCTTGTAGTAGGCTAAAAGAGGCCCTAAAGAGTAAATAGGTTAAATTGGATATGGAATGGATAAGCTCTAGAAACTATAAGGATTAATTAGGGCTACGGCTTAAAGTAGAATAGGTCCTTAGCCTTTTTATGTATATAGTATATAATTAATAGGGTATTTTGCTAGAATTGCATTCTTATTTATTAGTCTATATTAGGAACAGCATTCTTATACCTTTCTAAATGCCTTATAAGGCCTTCCTAATTGCTACTATATATAAAAATTAATCCTAAATGCCTAAATTAAAAGCCACTATGCCTTATCCCTAGGTATAGAATTAGTATCTATTGGCCTACTAAGTAATAGCTAATAAGAATAAGATCTAGATCTAGATCCCTTAGTAGGAGTATAGGTAGGCATAAAAATAGGGGCAGGTTAATAAGGTATAGATAGAGCAGAGATCCTTAAACGCTTAACACTAATATTAGGCCTAAACCAGTACTAATAAAGTTCTTAAGGCGTAAGCTTATAGTTAATAAAGATATGCTTAAGCCCAGAATAAACAGAGACATTAGCTGGCTAGTAAAGACTAGAACTACTAAGACCTTGCTATAGCAATTGTTAGTTACTTATTTGCTAGGTACCCAAAGGGTAACCTACCTAATACCGTATTATATTATACTCTTTTAAAACCTAACGCGTATGCGTAAACTCTTTCTTATAGTAGACATCAACCTTCTTCTTATTACCCCTATTCTTTACCCTATCCTTAGTATACTAACCTTACTCCCTTATTAGGCGTTGCTAGCTAGCTTACTAGGAATTATAGGCGGTATAGATGGCTATGGTATAGTCTTAAATTTAACCTAGCTGTTTAGCATTAGTACTAGAATAAGAGAGAGCCTAGGTGATATAGTAGTTAAGGACATTAAAGGATTATCGCTACTTAGGCCTAGGCTATATTAAAACCTAAAGTTAGCAATAGAAACCTATTAAGGATAGGAAAGCTTACCTTAATATAACTGCCGCTCTTGGTACGCATATATTAATTATAAAAACTAAAGGTATTAAACCTTATATAGTGGGTCTTGTTGTAAGCATCTAGAATCTTTTTATTAGATTTCTGGTCTTTTAAGGACGTGTATACAAAGTTATTTAGGTAGGACTAGCACTAGTTGCGGGTTAGCGGAGGTTGGGGTTCCATATATAGCGGTAAGGCTAAAATACGCTGCGGAATTAGCTTAAAAGAGTAGTTAGTAGGAGAACAAAGAGGCATATTAAATTAATAATAGGAAAAAAGAAAATCTTAATAATATATTAAAGATACGTCTAAATTTAGATAAAGGTTAATAATGGGAAGTAATGTGTTAAGGAAAAGGACCAAGCTTAATAAGTAAAGTGTCTTTATACTTCACCTTTTAATACCCTTCCCGTATATAGCCGCAACCTTGCCAATATAACTCTGTTATAATAGCGCAATTTAGAAGGAAGGAAACACGCGTATATGCTATTTGGCCATTACTTTCTTATAAGAAAAACTAATTACGCGGCCAGGGAAGGCAATTAAGACGTTAATTAAAGACGTATATAGGTTAAATTATACCTAAATAATACTACGGTATTAAAAGAATAACGTTATAAACGTTCTTAACAATTGTATAATAGCTAGAGGCGCTATTGTGAAGTGTCCCTCCTATTTGCTAGGTAGTAGAGCTATGCCAAATATATAGCACAGGACCAATAAAAAAGGATTATAGATTAATATCTTAAAATTTAAAGACAACGGCAAGCCAAGGCTCTATACATTAAATCCCACACTAAAAGGTTCTATAGAACTATACTAGAACACTAAATTGCCTATAATATTTATAATTAATTATAGACTGGCATAAAGGCTTAGAAATAGAGTTGCATAAAAATCCTTATATTAGCCTAGGTAGTTACCAGTATTCTTCTACTAGGCTTCTAAGGTAGGAGAGTACGACCACTCTTAGATAGGAAAGCCACTATGCTGTCTGTCGGTCGGTTGGTCGGTCAGTCGGTCATCAGTCGTAATCAATTAGTAGGAAAGCAGTCAGTAAGAAAGGAAAGGAAAGAATGTATTCTGGTAGGTCGTGATGATAAGAAGGAGGGAAGTTGAAGGCTCGATATATATAGGAAAATGCCAAGATACTGAGCACGGGACATTTTACCCTACTATATACCTCCCCCACTAAGAATGTTGTCCCCTAACGTTCTATAAAATAGAAGAATAGCTAAACAAAAGTATAGTAAAGGTAGAATAGTAAAAGGAAAGCATATCCCTAAAAGAACATAGGTAACCTTATCCTTAATCCTATAGAACTGTTTTATGGTATCCTTCCGTCATCCATAACTAAGATCCGATCCTCCTACTAGTAGTAACTAGGACAGTAGTGGCCGTCGAAAACGGACTCTGCACCTGTACGTGGTGACGGCTACGAACCTGGGTCTTCGAAGTTCAGACTCAGAGCCAACGCAGAGACGTCGCACAGTGTGCGGGTAGGAGCTGATGGTCGTCGAAATGTTGTGGGGGGTAGTGAAAAGTTTTCACACGGGATGGTGAGATCTTGAAAACCACTACTATGGTCCCCCTTCACAGTAAACAACTACTGCTCTTATTCTAAGTCCACCTGTACAATCCAACATGGATGAGCAGCATTCAATAACATCCCTTGACCCCCAATGGAAAGCATCAACAACCTTACATCAACGAACGAGCGAACGCGAGCGAACGAACGAGCAAATATACGGCCCCTCCTAACCCCCAGGGCGATCGCCCGCGGAGCATGCGGTCACTCGCCATTTTCTCTACCAAATACTCAGCAGCCTGGATTGCGACCCACGGTTCTCCTTGTCTCCTTTCAACGGAGTAGTAACCCTTAGAAAGGGCCTAGCTGGGGCCTAGGCACAAAAGATACCTAAAACACAACACAATATATCCCGCTGTTAGTATTACAGTAGTTAAAACGGATGAATCCCCCTTACGCCTTTGGTGGCTCTTTAGGGGGGGGGGAGGTAAGGCGTATATAGCAATGGTCTACAGGAGATAGCATACAGGGGGTGGTTAAGATATAGAACAAAGCACAAAGTATACGGCAGTTAATTGGCAAGGCCTAGCTAGGACGTAGTGAACCCTAGCTTTGGATAAGCTAAGGAAGGAAGCAGTGGTTCCCAAGGAGTTTAAACATCCAAGGAGGACAGGACGTAGCCGTAGGCCCGCAGGGCCGCTGCTACGGACGGACATGGCAAAGCAGGGGTTTTTCATCCTACTGAGGTGGCTCATAGGGTTTTTCCGTCCCCTACATCAACAAGGGTTTTCTTCCTGTTAATTTATAAGTTTCCCTTGTGTATGGAGTAGTCTGCGTGGGCCTAGATAGGATCCGTATCAGACGTTAATCAAAGAATTACTACTACTACTACTAGGACAGTAGTAAACCAGAAATAATAACGGCAGCAGTAATAGCAGCAACAGCAGTAACAGTAGTAATAGTAACGGTAGTAGTAACAGTAATAAAGCAGACAGTTAGCATGGTAAAATAAAATAGAACAGTTGGCGGTAGAACACTTAGTAGAAGAACTCGGTAACAGTTAACAAGCTGTAGAACATCCGGCAGCAGAACTTTTAATAGTAGAACACTTGGTAGCAGCAGTTGGTCGGTGGCGGTCGGTCGGTAGCAGTCAGTCGGTAGCAGTCGGTTAATATAGCAGTAGTAGAATAATCGGAACAGTGGAATAGAATGGTTGTTAGAAATAGTAGTTAGAGTAGCAGCAGTAGCAGTAGTAGTAGCAGCGGCAGTAGCGACAGAACGGTTAATGGCATTTGGTTGGTAGCGGTCTGTCGGTGGCGGCTAGTCGGAACGGCGGGCGGGGCGATCAAAACGGTAGAGTATGGCGGTTGGGAGAGCAACAGTAGAACAGCTAAAATAGCATTAGGCCTAGAACAGGTCGGTTGGAACAGCTGGACGATATAACAGATCTAGCGCAGTAAGAACAGTAGGGATGGAACAGTTAGCCGAGGCAGCAGGGACGAAATAGCTGGACGGAATAGTGGCAGTAGTGGCGGCGGCGGCAGGGCAGTTGACCAAGGTAGCAGAGACTCTGGCTTGGTTTGATTGTTTAGTTGGTTGTTTAATATCAAAACTCTGCATCTGGCTCTGCGTCTGGCTGTGCATCTAGCTATGCATTAGTAGCTCTGCATTGCATATTCTGCGTCTGTATCTGCGTGCGTGTCTGCGTGCGTGCCTGTATGCCTGCTTTGACTGCTGGTTGAAGACTGTCTAATTGGTCGGCGACGACGTGCTGCAGCTGATTGTTTGGTCGTTCAATTAAGGTAGAAAGTCGGCCTGGTTGAAGGCTCTGATTGTCCTGATTTGAATGCGAAGACGGCGTTTAGCTGATTAGGATTTAATAAGGCCCTGGCTTGACTTAAGGTGTCTTCTGCTGCAGGTACGACTGAGGCTTTGCTTCTGTAGACAATTAATCAAAACTTCTGTGTAGACGCATGATCGGTTAAGGCTCCGCATATATAGGCGTCCAGTTAAGCTGCCGTACTATTGTTCAATTAAGGCTCTGTATCTGTATGTTCCATATCCGTAAACTCCGTATATAACTCCGTGCGAGACTTAGTGTAAAGCTTCGTATCTATATCTGTAGGAAAGATCGTTCTGGTTAACCAATCCATAGGCGTTAAGACGGGCGGCAATTGATTAATAAGGGGGGCAGTTAAAGGGAGAGGTTCCTGCAGGGGCTCTAAAACGTTAACTGGCGGTGCTTCTGATAATCTTCCGGCCGTGTACTGGTTTCCTGATTAGGCCTAGTGTCTGTCTATCTGCCATTGTAGGATCTTTGACTGCTGATTGAAGACGTGACGGCGACGGTGACTGATTCGATTTAACTGTGACAACGTACAATCAACTGACGTTTAAATAGGGTATTAGGTCGGCCCGACTGAAGGCTCTATTTAATCCAGCTTGACTGTAGAGGCGGCGTCCGATTGATTAAGATTTAACTAAGGCTCTGGCTTGACTTAAAGCGTCTTCCGCTGCACGTATAGTTGAAGCTCTGCATCCGTAGGCTCTGCATCTGCGGACAGTCAATCAGGGCTCTAGCTGTGTAGTTATTTGGTCAAAGCTCTGTATTTATGTAGTTAATTGAGGCCCTTAGTGTTTACCAGACGTCTAATCCAGAGACTTGTCCTAAGACTTCCTCCTTCGCGAGCACTAACGGCAGCTTTCTCTGAACCACTACTATAGGCCTAGTGCCCTTGTAAGACGTCCTTAATAGCTGCTTTCTTTCCTTTCAGAACCGTCTTTGCTTTTGGCTTCTTCGGCGTATCCTTAGGCTTTTACGGCTGCTTCTTTACCCTTGCTGCTGGCAGTACGCTCGCGTATCCTTGATCTTTTTCCAGCTCAAGAGCCTTTCTAGGATTGTCTTCTGCTTTTAGTCTCTTTGTTATTGTCCTGCTGGTTCCGCGCTTCGTCTAAGTCGTCCTTTGAAACCATCCAGTGGCAGCTTCTTGGCTGTTGTGACTACCTCCATTGTATATCCCTTGCCTATAATACAGTCCTTTTTTTTTTTAAGACAATCTCTAAGAAGTGCCGGCTCCTGTACGCCCAATTTCTGTTCACCTTGTAATCCTTAATAAGGTCCTTTACTAGCCTGGTTAGATACGGCTTGGTTCCGTCTTTAACCGCATAAGGATAGTTTAGGCCCAGCGTGGTTAGCTGTGCCTGGTGTATGATCTCTTGCAGAACATCTCTTGTCAGTACCTCTTTGTATACTGCTTTACCGTTCCGCGGTGCTTGTTTTCCAATATTATGCTGCTGTACTTGATAGGTCCCTTCCTTGCCGTGGTGTCCGTTCTTGTTGTGCAGCTGGCGCAGTACTGAATTCGGATGGCAGTGACAGTTGTGCTGTAATTAGTCGTCGTTTGATTAAGGAATAAAGTCGGCCTGGTTGAAGGCTCTAATCTGACGACATTTGATTGATTTGCTTCAGTGACGGTGATGTGCTGGTATCAAGGCTCTGGCTTGATTCGGTTCTTTGACTGGTTGTGGCTTCTGTGCAGTCGTTTAATTAAGGCTCTGCGTCTGTCTCTGTGTCTGGCTCTGCATCATACAATCGGCTCTGCATCCGTGCAATTGAGGCTCTTGGTGCCGTTCTTATTATATACTAGCGTCTATATATTGCTTGGCAGTGTCCATCTCAGCAACGCACAATGCTGAGACCTCCTGCAATATTCGCGAATATCGAACGCAGTCACTACGTGGCTAATTCGCTTTCAATACTATTAAACTCATTAATATTCATCATTTATTCATCATTTATTTCGTTCGAGAATCATTTTATAACGCTATTACCGCTCATAACCAACTGGGATATCTGTACGCGTGCACAATCCCAACAAGCAAACCCATCTGGACAACTTACCTCAACTACACCATCGTTTACAACCGCTACACCCTCCTCCATTAGTTCTATAATGCCATCCAAAGCTAATATACGCGCCGCTGCCATAGAAGAGTGTAAAATTGCTAGAGAGCAAAGGGAACAAGCCCAAGATAAAAGGGAGATTTAGAAGTATAAGGAAGAGCGTAAAGCCTACCTAGCAGAGGAGGCTTACTAGTATAAATACCACCAGGCTTAAATGGCTCAATTACAGTTAGGCATGGCCGCTTCGGCCTTACAAGCCACCGCAACAGCTGCTACAGCTAATATCCTTAGTAAGCCTCTCCCTCCTAGCATAAAGTCACTTAAACTCCGCCTTCCTGGCGTTATAAAAAGGGATTACCTGGACATTTTTAAGGGCACCTTTAATCTAGTAAACCTCGCCCGCCTCTAAGTCCATACCGCTTGGATTAAAATTGCCAATAAGACACAGATTAAGAACGGTGCTTTAATTACAAGGAAGGCAAAGGCAGATAGGAAGCTATTTGTAGATAAAGGCGTCTGGTTTAAAGGTTTTACTAATTACATAGTTATTACTAGCGCCCTCTATATATGCCTGCCAGACCTTATCACCAGCATGCTTCTCTGGATAAATATAATTCGCATCTTATTAACCCAGTATATCTAAATAGGTTATATACTTAACCTAGCACTTAACTACTACACCTTTATAATAACCAATAGCCAACTAAAGCCCGCCAATTGGTAAATGCTAGCCTAGTACACAGCACCATACCTCACAATGTCTAGTACTATCAGCTTTGCCGCCTTAAAGAGACCTAGGTTAGATACCTCCTATACCTCTAATACCTGCCACAAGTTTAACAGCAGAGGCTGCGATGATACAGCTTATAAATACCCATATAAGTGCTTAAAGTGTGGTAAAGATTACACCGCATTATCTAAAGCTTGCGCCTAGGAACAGCAAGGCGAACCTTATAAAGTAGGGTCTAGCCTTATTATAACACTAACTCTTATTACACACCTAGGACCTAGGCCTAATATATTACCATTATTCCCTACCTTCACAAAGGCGAAGGCTCTCCACCACTCTCTATTACCCCTAAGGATCTCAGCATGGCACTCCCTTCTATCTAACTACCTAGGCAATCTACCAGCCATCTTAGTAGGCATCCTAACCTATGGCTGTAAGATAGGAGCCAAATCTATCCCTACTTTAAGATCTTATAAGAACCACAACTTCTCTTAGGATAACGCCAACCTTATCTCTAAGAATATAATATTAAACCTTATAAAAGGATATATTAGAATCACAACAGGGCCTATTATAGTCTTACCTCTTAGCCTAGTGCCAAAATTAGATAGAGGATACTGCTAAATTTATAATCTCTCCTTTCTACTAGTATCTTTAATAAATAACGCAATCCTAGAAGAATATGGAGCACTAGTATATACTACAGTTTCCGCTATTTAGGCCCACGTTATTTCAGCAGGTTGTAGATATCTGCTACTTAAAAGAGATATTAAAGACGCGTTCTATATAGTCCCCCTATCTTATAGGGCAAGAACATTAATAGGCTTCTCCTAGAAAGGTGTTACCTACTAGGAATACTACCTATCCTTTAGTCTTCAAACTACGCCGCTTATATTTAATCTCTTTACAGAAGGCCTACACTAGATACTCTATTTACAACTACCTTACGAGGTAGAACACTACCTAAGTAATTTTATCTTTATTCTTACCAACCTAAACAACTTAACAGCTGTTACCTAGACTTATATCTCTATTACTAACTCCCTAGGTATCCCTTAAAATGGCTCTAAAGATACAACAGGAACTATTATTAAGGTTCTAGGATATACTATTAACACCATATAAATGCAAACTTAATTGTTACCATAGAAACAATCACGCGCTATTAAGAAGGTCACTACCGCACTTCAATACAACTTATTATCGTTCCTTTAAGCCCAGCAGCTTGCGGGCTACCTTATATAGTGTGCCTATATAATTAGGCTTAGTCAATCTTACTCTAAATCCCTCTAGATCTTTATTACTACTTAGCTAAAGACTCTAGCAAACAAGCATAAACTAAGGTGATTTAGTACTAAGTTGCGAAGTAACTTATATGTCTAGCTCGACCTACTTACTACAAGTAATAGGGTATTGTTCTTTAATGACGTTAAGCGTACCTATATTTATCTCTTTACTAATACCTCTACCCAGTTTAGGTTTAGCAGCTTTTACTTCTTTAAGGAACTTAAACACAAGGATAACTGGCAGTGGTACACTACCAACCTCCCTTAATCTTAGGCGTTTAGCATATTACCTAAGCCCAGTTAACAAGTAGACCATATTAATCCAAAGGAGATGCATGCTATTGCTTATGCATTTAATCTATAGTCTACTAACTAGCAGCATAGCGCGCTATCCATTTACACTAATAGTATAGTGGTTTACTATAGTATTAAGAAGACTATTATCCGTGGCGTAGCAAACAAATTACTCTGCAAGATTATACTGGCTGCTATAGCTCATAATATCACAATATCCACAAAGTAGATTCCAGGTAATTTAAATGGCTTAGCTAATACACTATCTTAATTCTAGGCCGCGGCTATTCATCAGTTCTGCCCATACTAGGCCCTTAATTTATTACTACCAAAGCTAACAAGTTTTTAATAGGTGCTGTAAACCTAATAGACTACTTATAACCACCTATAAACTTTAAGGATAATGTTAACACGCCATCTAACCTCTACGCGCTCTTTCTCTAGCATAGCCTTACGCCAGTAACCTATAGGAACTATTCCTTAGCAGTTAATAGCTAGGAGTTATACTATATACTTAAAGGGGTCTCCCCCTACCCAGCCAAGCCGCGTAAACTAGGCGAATAGATTACCCACCACACATTTAGTACCTCCCAGCCATAAATAGGTAGGCTTAAGGTTAAAACCTTACAAGCCTATATCTTCGCAATTCATTCGCGTCACGTAGATTACAGCATCTTAATTACAGCATTTAAAGATCCTATAGTACACTGATTACTTACCAGAGCAGCTACTATCTCTCCCTTAGTAAAAAAGGACAAGCAACCTATTACTAGGGATATTCTAGCCCAGGTAGTAACACACGGCCTATTGCTACTAGATATTAACACGGATGCCATATTTACCCTCGCATTTACTAGATTTCTACAGATAGGCGAGATCACGTATACTATAGCGGAGCTTAAAAACCAAACGTCCTTCTTAGCAAAAAAGGCTACCTAATACGATATTACCTTTACGCCTAGTGGGATAACATTCCGCCTTAAATAGAGTAAAGCCAACAAGCAATACTAGGGCGTTAATATCGCCATCACGGCAGTAGGCGGCCCATTATGCCCAGTCGCTGCTATAATAAAGCTGTTTAATAGGGACCCTTAACCCCTTAACTCCCCTTTATTTAGTCTTAATAGTAAACCTTTTACCTCTCTAGGGGTTTGCAAGATCCTTTCCTCCCATTTAGTAGCCGCTGGGATTAACCTAAGTAGCTACTTAAACCACTCCTTCCACTAGGGCGCTGCCTAGTTCGCTAAAGATTTAGGGTGTTTATATTAGTAAATTCAGCAACTAGGTTAGTGGTTATCAGAAGCCTTTCGCCTATATATTAGGACTAAGACCACTAACCTCTATCGCCTTAACTCTTACTTCTAGCATAGTGTACCGCTCTTAGCATAAGGATTACTAGGTAGCAGGTTAAGATATTAAAAGGGCTACTAAGGCGCTAGTGGTAAGCAAGCTAATAGCGATTTTCTATACCAGGCATGGAAAATCCTAATTAGTTAGTTTATAAGTTAGGGTCTGCAGAATATGGCAGAATATAGCAGAATACGATAATGTGGCAGAATATGGCAGAATGCGGCAATATAGCAGAATATGGCAGAATACGGCAATGTCTTATTGGGCGCAGGAGCTTCGCTTAGGGATATCTGGTCGCTTTAGGGCAAATCCTTAGCAGATTTAAGTGCTAGGTACTAGCAAAACCGCTAAGAACTAGCCCTAGAGTAACCTTATAGCCCTGCGCCTCCCAATTATATAGTAAAAATTAATTATCCCCTTACGTAACTGCGATAGATAGATACTAGCGTCTATATATTGCTTAGCAGTGTCCATCTCAGTAACACACAATGCTAAGACCTCCTGCAATATTCGCGAATATCGAACGCAGTCACTACATGGCTAATTCGCTTTTCCCACCCACCATCCCTTGCACTCAGTATGCATCACATATAGATAGCGCTTTAAGGCAATTCTTTAGCAGGTGCTAGGAACTAGCGAAACCGCTAAGAACCCGCCTTAGTGTAACTACCACAGTTAGATAGTTTTGCAGCTATAGGCTTGCGGTCAGGGATATCTGGTCGCTTTAGGGCAAATCCTTAGCAGATTTGAGTGCTAGGTACTAGCAAAACCACTAAGAACTAGCCCTAGAGTGACCTTATAGCCCTGCGCCTCCCAATCATATAGTAAAAATTAATTATCCCCTCACGTGACTGCGATAGATAGATAGCTGTATTATTGAATTCTAGAGGCGGTGTAGAGTTCTACTGGCTCTATTGCTAAATGGACCAATTAGGATTTTCCGTACCGGGCATAGAAAATCGCTATTGGCTTGGCGATAGGCGGTGAGCTAAACTGATATCTTTACAGTAGGTTATCGCGACTTAACGCGTCGCGATTAAGAAAGTAAATAAGAAAGAAGCTTTAGGAAATATAGTAATTAAGCAGACAAATAGAAATCTTTTATACGTCACCTGCATCCCCTCCCCTACTTTAGAACTTGACTGTCCCCTAGTCGAATATCCTTGTCGATCGGATATCCGTGCACCAATCATAAGAATTGCATCAGGACTCTGTCTATTGAAAAGTAGTTCTAAGACCTCTATATATACATAAGGAAAGGTGTAGGAAAGGAAAGACAAGGGGGGTAAGGGGAGTTAGTAAAACTCGGGGTAGGTGACCAAGTCGATAACCGAGTCGATGACCGAGTCGGTGACCGAGTTAATGAGTAAGTAGCTGAGTCGGGGTAGGATAACCTGATTCAGGTCGACAATCCTATACCTATAGTGGAGCCTGCTGCGGAGCCTATGGGTTAATAGCTGGCCTTAAGCGTCTATCTCCATAACCGCCTCCAAGGATTAGACGGTTTATTCTTCTTTTTAGTTTTAGCTGCCTTGTCCGCAGGCTATAACCTAATCTAAATATAATCTTCTAGTCGTGCATTCTTCTTCTATGGTGGTGCCTGCTACTGCTTAACGGTCGTCCTAGCTATACAGCTGTCTCTAAGGGTTAGGTAAGTCTGTAGAAGTTGCTGGCTGGGCGTTACTACTAAGTCTATGGGTTGTACTTGACAGTAGTCCCCCCAGTTTGTACGCATTTTGTTACTATTCTTTAGCACTACTCCGTTATGGAAGGCCCGTTACTGCGTCTGCTCTTTCCTTAGTCTATCTAGGTCTATTCCTTAATATATATAGAGACAGTTTTTAATGCCCTTTAATTGTCCTTCATTACCAAGCCACGGCAGTTTAGGTCTAGGTTGTTTGCGCATCCTAGCTACTAGTCTTCCTTAATTAGATAGATACACAAATCCTTACTAAATAAGATCCTTTAGCCCTTAATATTTATACTTGGTAAAACGGTAACTTCCTCCACATTTAAAACAGGTCTGTAGGCCTTGTTCTTACGTACCTTGCTAACCTTATGCGTTCTACTGCAGCCGTCTAAAAGTAATAGAATCTTGCGGATATTAAAAGCCTTGCGGATATCGAGAGCCTTATAGATATTAAGAGCCTTGCGGATATCGAGAATCTTATAGATATTGAAAATCGTGCGGATATCGAAAGTCTTACGGAGTAAAGGGAGCTTGGGTGCTGTTCTGCCAGTCTTTATATCCTAGTGCTAGGCCGTATCCTTGCGCTAAGCCTTAAACTATAGCCTAATCTAGCAGTATTATAAACTTCCTTAGGTCTACCCAGATTTGGTCAAGTAACAGCATTAACTATGCAGCTGCCGCAAGCTCCGTCTTAGTCAGTTTTAGACTCCTTAGTTAGCTTAGCATTTTATCCATTTCCTAGTCTATAGTAGAGGGTAACTACTGCTGCGTTAGGGCTCCTCTGTGTATACCTAAGTCCAGAAGCCTTCCTTCTCTCCTATGGTTAAGCTTATCCCTCTGCTGCTATAGCTCCTATATAAGCTGGATATTTAGGGCATCTTCTTCCAGAAGGACATCCATTTGCTTAGCGCCCTCTATAGCTACTATCCTTAACTCTACGGCCTCCTTTAGTCTTTCAAATATAAGGGTGTTAGGCTTGTCTGCTACAGCTCCTGTCTATTCTATTGCGTGCCTATAGTATTTAATAGGAAGTCCTCGCATAAACAACCACCCCTTATCTTACTCAGTAAGGTTTCCTACGGCTACCGCTTTATCTAAGATAGTAGTAAAGTCCTGCATATAGTAACGCAATTCGCCTAGTTGTTCTATAGATTTTCGAATAAAAGCTTCTACAAAGTCTCTTATCTCCATACGTCTGTAGAAGTCGTCTGCTTAGTACTTAGCTCTAAGGCGGTTTACCAGTCCTTTTCATTCTCCTTGGTTAAACTCTAGCATTACCTAGATAGCTTCCGTGTATATATCCTTGTAATAGTTAGGGAGACACGCAAGCCTACGTTCTTTGCTTATATAATACCTTCGATATATGCCCTCATAGTCCTTAATAAACCTAGAGATATTCTTTCCATTAAACCGTAGAACCCCTTACCTAAATAGATCTGGTATTGCTACCATTAGGACGAACACGCGATATACTTCCCTTGCTGCCTAAACGGGTAACTACTGCGGCTGGTTTATTTATATAGCTATGTCTCTAATAGAGGGCACCTGCTTCTTAACGCCTAAGGGGGGGTCTTCCTAGGAGAGCACGGAATCCTTATCTTCTACCACTGCCGGGTCTCAATACGTCCGTCTGCTTTGGTCTGCCGTCGTTCCGCGCAGTAGGGTGCTATTAAGCCTTAGGCTTCCACCTATATCTGCTTCTTCACGGAACGCCTCTAGAGCCGCTGTTGATACAATCTAGATAATTTAAAAGAAGATAAAGCTAAGCTAGAATAGAAGGCTTTTAAGGAGAGACCTAATCTTATGTGCTTGCGACCTTACTCGGTATTGTCTCTGTTCTTAAAGGGCAGTACTAACTTCCTCTGCCGTTAGATCCCTTAAGTCTTGTTTCTATTTAATTAATTAGTCCTTGGCTTGTCGTTTCTGCATCCTTAATAAAGCTCTGGCCATGTCTGTATGTAGGCAGTGGAAATATTGGGTACCTTTAGCCGCAGGTTAAAGTTGTCTAATTGGCTTACTGGTTTGCTTAACATCCTTACACGTAACTTTCTGAGACCTTTGCCACTCCTTGGCCTATGTGTTAAGTCTGGCTGTCCTTTCTTTTCCGCAGTCTTTCTGTTTAGGACCTACCTAGTTCCCCTTGCTGTCCGATACTGCCTAGTTCTCTGCTGCTGTCTTATCTATCTAGCTAGTTGTTCTTCTGCAGCTGGCTGTTCTTTTGCAGTTGGTCGTTCTTCTATAGTCGTAATATATTCTTGCGTGTTTTATATGTATATAGCACTAGACTTCTAATCTAAAGAGCTTGCTGTCGTCCCCACGTGGAATGCCATAAAGTATATAGGAGGGTACGACCACTCTTAGATAGGAAAGCCACTGTGCTGTCTGTTGGTCGGTCGGTCGGTCGGTCGGTCATTAGTTATAATCAATTAGTAGGAAAGCAGTTAGTAAGAAAGGAAAGAAAAGAATATATTCTGGTAGGTTGTAATAATAAGAAGGAGGGAAGCCGAAGGCTCGATATATATAGGAAAATGCCAAGACACTGAGCACGGGACATTTTACCCCACTATACTAATAGGTCTCTTAGCAATCCTTACGTCTTTTCTCTAGTTATATTTTTTCCTTATTAAAGTTTTTTAAGAGTTTAAAGCAGGGGTTAGATAGATAGATAATATACAGCGGCATACTAATATCTCTTTAATATCTCTCTATACCTCTTCCGGGACAAGCCCTTATAATCTCCCTACTATAAGGTAATAGCGATTAGGGGCCAACCGTAAGAAAGGGGGGGGGGGGGGGGGTAATATAAGGGATATTATTGCAGACACCTTAGGTTGCCGTTAGGACAACCTCTAGAAGCCCCTTAGCTAGTCGCCAGTTACGTACTAGAGGTATATGCCTATAGTATATAGTCTCCACGATCCTAGAGGCCTTACCTCCTCAAGGATTTATCTCTCTTACTAATCTATCCTGTTCCATAATCGTGTCCTTATAGCCTCCTGTCTATAAAGTCCCCTTATAGTAGAATTCTATAATATAAGCTATATATAATATAATAACTAATTATTTCTACAATATAGCCAGGCTTAATATTAATTATATAAACTAGATCGCTTGCAGTAAAAAGATTTATATTTAGTTAAAAAATACTAAAATATCCTATATCCTCTAAACATGGGATTAAATATATAATAGATTTATCTAGCCTATAGCTAAATAATAAGAATATTACTAAGATATATAAAAATATAAGAGACTATATTCTAAATAGATCCTATATATAACTAGGTTCTAATATAAATAGATATAATACTCGTGTATATTAAAAATATAAGATAAGTATAATATACCCTCTTCTTGGCCTCTAAAAGTGCATTAGGAGATAAATAGCCTATATAGGCATATTTTACTGCAAATACTTAGACCCTTAGCCATAAAACTTTTACTATAAGTAAGTTATAGAGGAAGACTAGAAAAGAATATATAAATTATAAAAAAAGGTATAATATATCTATAATATTATATTACTATATCTAAGTTATAATATAGATATTACGTACTCTTATATATTTCTTTAGCAATTTAACAGAATTAAATTAAGATAATCTTAAATAAAGAGATATAAATATATAAGATACTTATTTATATTATCTATTCTTATTAACGTATATAGATTTTATAATAGTATTTATTATATATTTTAGCACTAGATTGCCTATATAGAGTAGAGTAGAGTACTAGTTATAAGCTATATCTTTATATTATAAAGTATATAGTTAGAGTCTATTATATTCTAAATATATTATAACTATAACTAAGTTATAACTAGTTACTTATAAATAGACCTATAGCAAGTATATACTATACTAAGGGAAGTTAAATATAAAACTATAAAAAAACACTACTAAAAGTCTCTTTCTTTAGTTTTAAGATACTTATTAAAATATTTAAGAGATTTACCTAACTAAGGCTATTAGGGCACTCTAGAAACCTATATAGCGGTAAAGCATAGAAAGAAAAGAGTAGATAATTATAGTAAATTATTATAATACGTATATAACTATAATATAATCTTAATATATTTAGGCTATATCTATACCTAAGGACCTAGAAAATAGGTACTAACCCTCTATAATATAGAGTTTAACTATATATGGCTAGATAATATTAAGGATTGCCTATATATTATTTTAACTTCTTATAGCAAATATACGCATCCTCTAGCGCCTCCGTTAAAGGTTCTAATATAGCTTATTAAAGAACTTTAATAATAAATCTAGCGATAGTTAGGGCTAGGCCTTACTTTAAGTACGTTATATCTAAGTTATAATAATACTCTATCCTTATTCTATTAGGCTCTTTTATATACAGCCATTTAATAAAAGAGTTTTATAAAAAATATAATATTACTAGCCTTTTAAGCCTTTACTCAAGCCTTATAAATCTTAATAAGATTTAATACCTAATTAAAAAGTAATAGCTTTTATTATTTCCGCAAGGTTAAGATATATAAAAGGTAATATTTAAAAAGCATCTATATTATAAAACAGGTCCTAGATATATATAAGATATATTCTACTAAGATAGTAAGCTAATAATTATATACTTTTAAAAAGGCTAGGTAGAAATACTCTTAATATTAAAAATATTTAAAAATAATATATCTTTTAAACGGGTTAGTACAGCTAGGTTAGATAAGGTTATAATTACTATAAATATCCCTAAAATTAATAAAGGTATTATATAACCTAGTTATATTATAGTTATATCTTTATTCTAATAAGGCTACAGTTAATATACTAATGAGAGTTTTTATAAACTCAGCTATAAGTTAATTAGCAGAAATATATTAACAACTTTTCTATACTATATTCCGCTTATATAAGAATTGCGGCTATCCAACTTATTAGAGTTATATTTATAAATATAGATTTTATATAGCTCTTATAGATATAGATAGGGCGTAGGCAAAAGGCATTTTATAATATATATATATTAAAGATATTACTAAAATATATTAGGGCTTGGCCTTTACCTAGCAGATATTAACCCTTTATAGACCTAGTAGGGCTATATAAAGTCTATAATTATATATTACTAAGTCCACATTCTTTATGGTATTTATTAAGTTATTAAAGCTAGAAATATAAACTAAAATAGTATTAGACAGTATATAGCTTTAATTATAAAGGCTATAAGCCATAAGCAATACTATAAAATTTTAAATATAATTAAAAGTATAAAGATATTATATCCACATTCTAACATTTATAGTTATAGAAAAGTATAGTAATAACCATAAAATTATAAACTGGTGTTAATATAAGCAATATATATATATTGCATCTGGAATAAATCCGTATTATAGTAAAATAGATAATAATATATTTTCTATAATTATAAAGAATATAAACGCCGTTAAATACTTTTATTTTTAAGTAAATAATTTAGGGCGTTAATTAAGCCTTCTTACCGCTATTTTAATGTTTATATATCTTTTATATCTATTATATAGTATTATAATAATAAATTTAGTGAGTAGAGAATTAATATTTTTAATTATAAAATATGGAAGGCGTATAATTAATATAGAATTTTATATATATTACGAACTATATCTATTGCCGAAAGAATAGCTCTTACAGAGAAGCGTAAATATATGGCTTTATTATAGCTCTAACGTGGATATATCGCTAATATAATCTACTATAGTTTAACGAGGTTTAAAGGAGCTAGAAAAAAAAACGGGCCTATACTAGCAAAGAAAAACCTAATGCTATATCTATAAGTATTAAAGAGAATAAAGATTTTAATTTTAATAATATTATATTAGATATATTATTTTCTAGAACTAGTATATGCCTATAGTTATAATTATAAAGTTTATAAGGCGCATAATTAAAATCTCGCTTATAATTTATTGCCTCTATTTGCTCTAGTATATTATATACTAGATTTTACTAAGTTCTATAAAGCTAATATCTTTTAGTCTCTGTCGGGAATTAGGCAAGCGGTCGTCACATAACGCCGCGGCACTAGCGTGGCGAGGAGTCTTAAGCTCCTCGCCCTTCCTTATTTTAATAGAATAAAGCTATTAACCAACATCACTGTAACCTACTTAAGTAGTTGTTATTGGTAAGTCACCCTATATAACTAATACTGATTAGTGGTTGAACATATAGTCAACCACAGAGCAGCTAGGTTATTGACAGAAGAGATAGTCTTATGCAGGGGTTCCCAGCAATACTGTGCTACCTTAGGCTTGCGGAAAACCAATAATAGAAGTGTTACTAAGTACTGGGAGATACCAAGTTGCGTCTATTACGCAGAACAATCGCGTTTACGAAGATTTGGTTAAGTACTTTAGGTCAGAAGTGTTACTAAACCTAGGGTCCTAAGTTAACGTCCGAAACGCGTTGACTATGCCTTAAATTGCCTACCTTTTGATAGCAAACCTACGAGATCCTACAAAGCCGAAAATCCTACCTACCTTCGATATATGACACCCCGTTAATTTTACTCCTATTATGGCGTTAACCTACCCAAAGAAGTACGAGAACGACATTAACCTAAAAATATAGGATAAAGACATTAACCCTATAAACGCCGAGCAATAGGACCTGAACGGATTCTTACTATACTATATAGTACAATACACAGACAGCGAATACAATAATACTGTGCTATAGTATTGTATAAAGAAGGACTTTGTTAAATAGACAAAGGAAATATGGGCCCTTGCGAAGAAGAATATTATATAAGACTTCCGTAACTTCCTTTAGGAGAACGGAGTATTTATCCCTATAGATAGAGACACTATTAGAGACAATATTTAGGAGCAAGTTATTAATGTAAAAGAAGAGCACAAATAGACTCCATAAGAGATTGAGCACCAACTATGTAATATAAAGAAGCTTAACTTACAATAGAATTTAAATAATATACTAATAGAGACACGTTCTAATTCCATTGCTCTAGGCACGAGTTCTTATGTGCCATACCCATCGCTTCCACTAATTTAACCCGCAACTTTAACTACTGCCCCTTAAGAGCAAGCGCAAGACCCCCTTGCTTCGCGATTTAATAACCTTTGAACTCTGCCACAGGAAGATTAGGTACCATGCCGTGTTCTATTAAGCTCTGTATCTCTACTGCAGCCTATAAAGTAATCCCTACCTTAATCTCTAATGCAATTTTAACGTGGCCTAACACCGCTCGGAGGCACCTTAAAAATGCTTACAGAGCTTATAAAACTCTATTTAGACCAGGAGAAGAGGTTTGGCGGGGAACTGTATAATATCCTTAATTTAAAGCTATGTATCTTCTATGACTGTTACTAGAAGGTTGGACTGGAATCTAACTAATATTATAACGCTTATTCCGTTATGCTTAAGGGCCGCGCTAGTACCTTCTATTATAATCGTTTGGTAGGAAAAGGATACAATTTTAACTGAATGATATATAAGATAAGATGCCACTTTGAAACAGAAGAGAATAAGCAGCAGTATATATTAGAGTGGAGAGAGACTACCTTTTTAAGAATTATTGCTATAAACCCAGATACCTCTTAACTTGACTATCTTTAAAAGCTCTTTAATTGACTTTAGATAATTTAGTGTAGTTTATCCAAATTATATTAAGAGGACTTCAGCCTACGCGATTAAATTATTAGCGTATACTAAGGTGTTAAAGAATGTAACCTTGCCCTCTTTAATCCTGCAAATACTTATAAGGGAGTGTGTGCTTAATTAAGATCCTCTATTAGCACCGCTCTGCGCTCTTAAGAAGTATAGTAATTTAATACCTAACCCTAATCTACTTTAATTGACCTGACTAACTAATATAATTATAACTGGACTAATTGAACATATAGTGGCTGGGGTAGGGGATATGGCAGAGGGTATAATTAATGTTAACTATAAAGTAACCATAGAGGTCCTTGTGGAGGTTTATCTTAAAACAATTAATAGAAGAAATGCTATGTTTATAAGAAGCTAAATTGCTAGTTAACTAGGCACCCTCTTAATAGATAAAAGGAGGCATATAATAAGTTTCGCCAGAGCGCATAAAATGTTAGAAATTGTAAGGTTATTATAGCCTACTTCCAAAGCTTCCTGGTTTAATATAAAGGCGAAGAAGATCTTAAGGGTAAGGTTAATAAGGCCAAACAGCTTCTTATAGATATAGAAATTAAGGACTACTCTTCTGACTAATACTTTACTAAGTATAGTAAGGTAGATGGTATATAAACTATTACTGTTCTTAATGACTAATTTACGCTCTATACTATTACAAAGTTAGATATCTTTAATGAGCTAAAGAAGAGTTCTATATTCTCCTTTAATAACAGATACTTAGCGAACGTCTTCTATGGTATTATGCCAGATACTAGAGCCGTAGGAGTATCTATAGTAGGAGAACCTTAAGTTCGAGCTCTTTAGCAGCTTAATAGCTCTATTTAGATTAACCAATTAACGGCAGGCTAATATACAATTTGTTTTAGCAAGGGTACTACAATCTCTCTTAGTATAATTAAGGTTAAAACCCCCTTAGGGTATATCACTTTTTATATTGTTCCCGCGAACACCCCGTTTCTATTTTGCATTGGAGATATAGATAAATTAGGCGTTAAACTTAATAACCTTAAGAATATGCTTATTTAGGGAGATAATTGGGTGCCTATTATGCGCAAATAGGGTTACCCCTAGTTGCTCCTTTATTAACTAGAAAAGAGCGTTGCTTAAAGCCACTTAACCAAGTTAGAGCTATGTTAACTACACCATTATTTTAGCTACCTATCCGTTTACTAATTACTTAGGGTTCTTTAGCGAGCAGGCCATGAAGTTAAGGTTAAGGCAATTAAGTATCTTATAAAGTACTACTATTACTGCCAAATAAACCAGAAGTCTCCTAGCCAATTTAAGTTCACCCTTAAAGATAACTACAACTTTAACTTCTATATTATTATTAATATTATGTATCTTAGCGGCAAGCTAGTACTCTAAGTTATTAACCTCTTAACTTCCTTTTAAGCCGCACGTTTCCTAAAGGATATATTAGCTAGGAA
>Ga0307507_10003064_pt1 | contig 33407 bp, 32 predicted proteins | sample 7_EM_MG_FD_207223 | JGI IMG/M metagenome (GOLD analysis project Ga0307507, IMG submission 207223) | Populus trichocarpa ectomycorrhiza microbial communities from riparian zone in the Pacific Northwest, United States - 7_EM | ecosystem: Host-associated > Plants > Roots > Unclassified | place...
GCCCAAAGAGGCTTGCTTATGTTATCTGGCCCTGTTCGCGAGCTCTCCATCAATCAGGGGGTCTGATTTCGCTGCACGACAGACCAGTTCGTTATACCCGAGTTTTTACGGTACTCTTGGTAGGCTTACGAGTGGCGTACTAAGCCATGTGCAAGTTGTCGTTTCAGCTAAGGGCGGATACTTTTTTGTTCACTCCATTGTGCGACTACATAATACGTCGGTTGCAGTTAAGCCGTGGGCTGTGCCGGTATTGGGTCCAACTACCGTACCGTATTATAAGGCACAAGTGCCCAGGGGGGTGTTATCGTGAAAGGCTGGGGTCGTTTCGCCGGTTGACTACCTCTTTAACGAAAGCATCCTCCCTCGCACTTGTACGGGTGTTGTGGCGGACACTTAACGTTGACGCTTCGGTTAATTCATGGCCATTTATTAAGCACGGTTGTACAATAAGTATCCTCTTTGGGTTAGATTGGTTATATGAAGCGAAGATTTAGTAAAGTTATTACCTCATTAGGCGTAGTGTTACTCTAGATTACTTGATACGGTTAACTTGGGCCGTGCTAATTTTGCAACCCTCATGAAAAGAATAACAAAGCTTTGAATCCCCCTAGCACTATGGCAAGTGGAAACTCCTTCAAATCCTTTTGTACTTGTAACCCTCTACTAGTAGACAATCATGGGGTGAATACTTGCGTAGAGGCTTTTGGACTCAGGAATTGTGCCTGCTGAGCTAGGGAAGTTTGAAGCTGGGGTTGGTAACACGGTTGTACAAGTACCGCTACCAGTACCGTATTCGAGCGCTGGTAGAGCACAAGCACCGGTATCCGATATGAAGTACCAAGACACAGGGATCAAAAATTCTTATGGCAAATTATCTTCGCACATCTGACCGCCTACACCAAGTTAAGGTTTAAATGTTCTGGTACTTTTATTTTATTTTTTACACCTTCTCTCCGGGCCCATGGTTTGGTTTCAGATGTATGATGAGCACTTCCTGAGTACGACAGTTGGGTCTGGGAAGGATCGTATGGTGGGTAAGAGCCCGAAAGCGAGGCACAGAAGAAACAAATCTAAAAGCTATAAACTTGAAAAAGGGCTATTAGAAAAGTGGGTCATGTTTCAAACGAAAATTCCAAGCATATTCAATCCCAAACTGATGAAACTAGCTCTCTCGCTCTGTGTACTCGAGTGCTGTATTAGCTTGGATGAGAGAAATTTGTCTTAGGAGGTCCAAGTTTCCCATTTTGATTGGGGCGGGGGGAAAATACCAGTAAGATGGAACAACTCGTGACTTTTGGGGGGGAGATTTCGACATCCCAGGAAAAAAATTCTCCCACCTGGGTCAATACGGCACTCGGCTGGTGTGGGGCTCGCTTGTGCATTTGGCAGGTTAACAATGGAATTCAGAGTAGAATGGTGGTGTGTTTCTGTAATGGTAATGGTAGTAGTGCCAGCCATGCTCTTTTATCCCACCAGGAGGGCCATCACAGCACAACACACTTACAGTATGAAGTTCCAAGCTCAGTGTGGAAGGTCGGATCGTGGGATTCTTGTGTGTGTTTATGGTATAGACCCCGTTCTGGTCATCCTGCAGGTGTCCTGGCACTTCATGCTGGATATTTGTGCAACCGCTGACCCCGGGGTAATTCAGTAAAATACTCAATAGTGGAAGGTGGGAGGGGCAAATGTCTGCAAATGAGGTCGTCACTATTGCTGTTCTTTAGTAGACTATATTATTCGACCCTTGAATAGAGAGGCATTGTTTGAAGGCTTAATGGTATTTGATTGAACGGACGAGGGGACATGTCGGAAATGGTTATCTTACTGGAATAATATCTTGGTGACAGTATTGTACCGGTGCAACTCATGGCCGCCGGAGGCGGGAAGCGGATGGAGTGCGGACTCGTTAGGTTACGCCCCCACCTCTATCTAGAGGAGGCTAAACGGATCTGTTGTAGCACCATTTATTAGCGTATACTGGCACATACGTCCCTTCCTGTAGAGGGTAGGAACCCCTATTGACTTCCATGCTATGATAGTATTAAGTCTCGGTCAGTATGCGGTAGTTGAGACAGGTAAAGTTCAAAATATCTGTTAGGCCCTGTTTGGCGCACAAGAAAGATGGCATTTTTCCGACTTTTATGATATTTTTGTTGCAAATGAAATATTACAACATTGCGTCTTTTTGTTTATAGCTTGGCCCAGAAGCTTCCTACTGGATTTTCCTTTTGAATACGGTAGTCAGAATGACAGCTACTATCTGGATATCTATCTCTTTACACCTATTAGTTAAAGTGGTTTGAGTTTTAGCGAAAACTAAGTTTTTTAGGGAAAATGGCATTTTTCTGGCGTGCCGAATAGAGGCCTTCCCGGTCTGCTACCGGTACCGGGAATAAATTTGATACACCACTTATCTCGCTAGGAGCACCTCGCAATCTACTCGAGTACTAGCGCGGGGCCATGGGGCAACACTATCGGATCGTTAAGGTGCAACGTCGGGTATTCGGGTAACCAACTGCAGGCAGGCTGGATATACAAGTTACAGGCATAAAGAACCCGAACATTTGAGTCCGAATTTTGTATGGGCGGTCAGACGCGCACGGACAATTTGCCATACAAACTCCTCATCCCTGTGTTCGGGTTCTTTATGCCTGTAACTTGTAGTGGCTAGTGACTAGTGTATTAGTAGTCCAGCGGCGACGACTTTAAACCTCAAGGATAAGTATAAACCGTCCAAAGCTAACCAATACCGTGCACTGTACCAATCTCGGATATTTGAAAAGGCTTATTATAGTTAGGCTAGAATACAAACGATTCCTCATACATCGAGACCATCACTTGAACCCTCATCTCACCTTGGCTCAAAGGGTGAAGCAAAAAGATTGATAACCATCGCGCAACACAGAGGCTGACCCTCAGCTCTGGGAAGAATGCCGAAGGGTAGAATGGAGGGGGATGGAGGGGGGTGAATTGGGATAGCCTTGGGGGATATTTAAAAGCAGAGATCCATCGGTTGTTAAGGCTCAAACATCGAGGTCGCCAATCATGAAAGTCCTCTCTTTGATACCGCTGTTTGCGTTGGAAATCATCACCGTCGTCAATGGCTTAGGTGTTACTGTACCACCTAAGGGCGCTGTGGTGGTAAACGTTAACAGTAATTCTGGCAACACTTACAAATCTGTAATCTCCCTTTCGTCTTATTTTCCTTTACTTTGCTTGGCTTCAATCCCACTGACAATCAAGCGCAGATTCAAGATGCTGTCGCTTCCCTCCCGAATGACAGCTCTAATCAAACGATCTTTATCTACCCAGGAACATATTACGGCCAGGTAATTTTGAAGAGGCCGGGGCCAACCACCTTACAAGGCTACACGGAAGACATAAAGAACCAGGGAGCGAATAAAGTTCTTTTGACGAATTCTCTGGTTGCTTCAGCAGCTGGCTCCAATTCCAAAAGCGCCACGTTGCAGGTCTACGCAGACGATACGAAGATATACAACATAAATGTCGAGAACAGCTACGGGACCGGAGGGGGGCGAGGCGCTCAAGCACAAGCTTTGGCTTTATCCCAATCTGGTCTGAGAAATGGATACTATGGTGTTGGTTTCCTTAGCTATCAGGTATGTATAATTCGTTTTCCTTCCTCCCTAATCCCAGGCTAATGTGCCACCCCAGGACACCGTCTACACCGCGAGCGGAACCTCATACTTCGGCAGCACCTACATCCAGGGAGCGGTAGACTACATCTTCGGCATGAAGGGTATTGCTTACTTCTACAATTCCGTCCTTGCGAGTAGCAGTTATGGGTTTATTACTGCCCAGGGCCGTGAAAGTTCGGACTACTTTGCAGGATACGTATTCGACAACGTCAAGTTAATCACGGTGGTGAACGGGACGGATAACAAGATGTACCTCGGGAGGCCGTGGAGGAACCACTCCACAGTGGTTTTCAAGAACTCGGATTTCGGAAACGTCGTGAATCTCGCCGGATGGACTACCTGGACAACCGATAGTCCTCAGACTGATGCTGTTTATTGGGCTGAGTACAATAACAGGGGTGCCAGTGCTTGGAACCCGTCTCGGGCAAGCTTCGCAAGGCAAATTGGGAAGGACGAGGCGGAGGGGAAGTGGAGTGTTAAAGGGACGCTGGGTAGTGACTCGTGGATCGATAGTAGATTCCGTTAGTGTTGTATAGTGTGATCTAGATTCTAGACTTGGGTCGGAGAATGGGGAGGGGGCGAATTTGTTTCTAATACCATCTATCTTTTGTCGAATTTTCAAAAGTCTGATAATACAAGTAGTAACACAGATGTTTACTTTCATCTCACTTCCATCTCTCTCCTGGTTTTACCGTTCTGGCTGGCTGTGCGCTTCATAATAGTATCGTAATAGCCCCTTTCACGGCACACAGGCCGAGCTTCTGGGGTTGGGATACCTGTGACGAAATCCCCCAAGAAGCCTAGCGGGAAGAGTGTGCCGGCGTCAACATAGACGCTGGTGTTTTGGGACCAGGCATACTGGTATCACGGCTGCGGTATCTTCCTCTGCCACTCTAGCCTTTCCCCCCATTCCCTTTGTTTGGGGCCAAAAACTATCCGGTATGTCACTTCGTACCGGGCTCCAGGGTCCATGGTGTTTATTCCCCCGGTAATGCTTCCATAGGGCTACACTAAGCATGTGCTGTGCTGTGTGTACTATATTGTGCGGTGGGAATAGCACCAAGTTGTCTTCGCAAGAACCCGTATCGGACTTAGCAATTGGCGGATATTTTTAATTTTTTACTCCCGTTAAAGGAGTGAATAGAGGAAAGTAGAGAGCTGATCTCAAGAGGTGAGTCTAGTGCATGCCAACCAGATTCTGTGGGTTTCCGGCTTAAAACTTAAAAGTCTAGTGCGGTGTAAAGGGTTCAAGATATCTTAACCGCGGCTTGACTGTTTTGTATTTTTCCCTTTGTATGTGTGGTGCTGGCCTGTGATTTTTCTTCTTTTTTTCTTCTCTTCGCGAAATTAAAGTTTGTTCGACGAGTTGGGAAACTGGGTATTGCGGATTCCGGAAGGAATTGTCGGTAGTTTTCTTGGGGTTTGCTTGCCGAGTGTTGAGTGCGATTCAAGTACTGATATGGTAATGTTTGATACGGGGGTATTCGAGGAATGACGATCGCTACTCCACTTGCTTTGTGGTTTCTGTCAAGTGATTTTCTATGATTGGTTAACCGCGGTCTCTGCTGATCTTTTGGGTTAGAGCTTCTAGGGGTTACTTTTTACTGGGGATGGGTGCTTTGGGGGGTTATGATGTTTTCGAGTGGGACTTAGTCAGGCGGAAGAGAGAAAGGAGAAATTACAGGGGAGGAAAACATGGCGAAAGAAAGAAAGAAAGTGAGAAAGAAAGAGGAAAAACGAGGGAAGGAAGCAGAAATGATAGCTAGAGGGGAGATGAGAAGTTGAGATTGGAACACTAAGTTACAACCCGCAGTACAAAAGCGCAATAGGAAATCAACAAACAAACTAATCGGAAGGACCACCCTCATCGGTATGGTCCCTCATATCCGAACCCATCATCGGGACGAAACGGTCCGAGGCGGTGCCAGGTCCCACTCGAACCATTGCTCCTTTCGGAGCACTGATACTGGGATGCCCCCCACTAAGGCCTTGCAACTCAAAGAACTCCCCCCCTCCCCCACCCCTCCCAACGCCAAACCTCGAAGGAGAACCCAGGCTCTCTAGACCGCCATCATCGTCCTCCGAGAACGAATGCACACCCAAAACTTCTTTGAAAATACGGGTCCGGGAGTCGCGCTCCCCTGCCAGGCGCTGACCACGCTCCCAGTCGGTTTCTGGGCCATCGATGGGCCAGCGGTTTGACAGGGGGCCGGAGTCCAAGGAGGGAGTGGGGCTTCGTAGTTTTTTGATACAGGGGCATTTTGATATGAGGATGAATGCTGCCAGAACAATGATCGGTGTCAAGGTTATCAGCAAGATCAGCGGGACACTAAACAACAAAGTATCCTTCTTGGTCGCCCGAGAGCGGGCTCCGGGTTTGGTGGTGGTGGCGAGGGCGGTGGGGTTTATGAGGGTGATGACGGTGAGAAGGGTGATAAGAAACATCATATACAAAACGAGACTGGCGGCCGGGGACATCATTATCAGTTTGTTGCGGTGCTGAGTATGGATACTTTTTCTAATAGAACTGTTAGTAATTTCCTGCGGCCATCGCTAGAGAGATGATTAACCAACCAAGCTTGAAATAATAGGGAGGGTGCAGGTGGGAGGGAACTTGTTATTAGAACTAGTAAATATCTTGATTTCTAGATGTCAGTATCGCAGCACCGCAACATCACCTGCCCGTCCAACCGCCGCCGAAAGATGATAAATGTTAGGAAACTCACTGGGGGAATCGGCCTAATAGACTTGTCAATTCTGAACATGATATCTTCGGAGACTAAACGAGTGATAGTAGGAGAGAAAATTGGCGTGGAACGCCGGGTATCTACATATATGTAGGGGGAGGGGGGGAAGGGACAACAACGAGAGAAATGCCAATGATTAGAGAGAGAGAGATTATTACCTTGTAAGGGGTGGAGGACTGAAGACGTAGGATAGTGTTGTGTGGTGAAAAATTATTCAGAGAATTCTGAATACAAGGAGCAAGAGAGTGGTAGATGTGGGTGGGGATGATGGAGAGAGGGAGGCCTTCCTCCTCGGGGAGGGGACTTAAATAGTTGTGAAGGCAGGGCGACCATATAGAAGAAAGGGAAATCTCGGCGGCATCACTCGGCGACGTAAGTTAAGGCCTAAGCCTGATACTTCTTTATAGTTCGTGGTTAGCGGTTTACTACAACTTGTTTGACTTGTCCTCTTTCCTCAAGGCTTGTGCGGTTTAGTTGCACTAATTGGCGCAATGGTAGAATTAGGCTTAAGTATAATACCCATCTTACTAGAACACCTAGTAGCAGGTCTTTATAGTGAGAGAACTGTTGGAAAGAGAATTCTGTAGATACTCGAACTTGGTGAACGCTGATCTCACGGGTGTCTTGTGAGCGATGGCGAGGGAAATGATCGGCCTGCACGAAAGTCAACTGCTGACTCACCCACAGCCCTCCCTCGTAAGTTTGAATTTAAGGATCTACCCTACCACTAGGTTTTTAGAGCCTCACTAATTTTGTTAACCGCGGTTTAACATGAGAAAGGGGTCCAAAGGAAGAGTTGCAGTGTTACTTAATGAGGCTCCGGAAGAACCGAGAACTTGTGAAAGCTACTGTAAATCTGTTTAACGCTTTTCTACATCTCTGAGTTTGGTGGGAAAAGAAAATGCGATATGAAAGAGCAGGGGACATCTCGGGAACCATAAGAAATTAGCGGTTATTGCTAGAAAATACCTACAAGAGAGAAAACTTGATAGGGAAGAAGCTATTTCCACCTGAGATGCAACCGCTAACATAAGATAACAAAATCCATCCATCCATCCATCCATCCGTTTGCGTGCCCGCCGTGCCTAGATTTTGGTGAAAGGGTAAGTGGGGGTTTGTCTTTGAGCTAGAGCTCATGACGAGAGAACACAAACGTAACTAGTGGTCAGCCGCTGTTCACACCAACTAACTTGTCAATTCTCAATAATTGGGGGATCAAATACCTAAACCTTTCTCAGCCATATCAAGAGCATGCTTCTTAGCCTCCTGACTCCACGGCTTCCAACTGGGCCCGAACACCCTCAATCTCAACTTCTTATCGGCCTCCAGGACCCGATACTTTACCATTTGATGCTCCACCTTTGCTTTGACCAATTCCACAGCCCACAAACCCGGCTCTGAGTACTCGATCTTCTCACCACGCAAGGCGACCACCGCTTTCAACCTCTCCTCTGTGGCATGTACAGCGGCACGAGCGATCTTCTTCCTCATGCGGGTGAGTTCGAACATATTCCAATCGGTCAAGTTATCTGTCGTCTCCCGTCCTGCAAACTTTAAGAGGACAACGAACGCAGCGTCTCCGTGTCCAATGTGCGCGATAAGGAGTGCATCCAGCGCGAGGCGCTGGGCAAGACGGTCGCGGGAGCCACTGGCTAGGGATTCGGACTCGCGGGTGAGCTTATTCATATGGTTGTGAATGAATTGTAGACATTTGTCCAAGACCCCATATTTTCCGGTGCGGTAGAGGTGGTACTCAAAAAGGGTGCGGAGGTACGGTATCATATTTTGTGTAGGAATGTCGAGGTCTGTTATCATCGCGATGGTTTGGCGGATGTTTTCGTGTATGTCGGTGGGTTCCATTGGAACCTTCCGGGGAAGGCTCTTCATTTCTACTTTGTTTTCCGCCTGCGGGGAGTTTTCTCTCAGGCAGGGTGAGCAGGTGGAGGGAGAGCGAGATGGAGTGAGTTGGAGGGGACTTGACGGTGTTTGGAAACCACTTTGACTTTTCCGAGATTGAAAAAAGTTTATTCAGGTTGATAAGGGCTGTGGAGGATGGATAGCAGCACAACGTGGAAGAAAACTTTGGCCTCACTATAAATATAGGGCTTCTAAAAGGTCCCCGATTCAAGTGATCCCTAATGGCACAGGGAGCGCCGGGGTTGGTTTGCGACAATATTGGGTCACAAACTGTCACTCTGTGAAAACGGGTGGTTAGCAGGGTATCGTAATATTACACACCATCTCTCACAACCCTTTTAAATGTGGATTGAAATGATGGCGAATATAGAGAGGTCGTCCAACGTTGATCTTGAAGATAATACTTGTATGTCGTGTCTGTGCACGTGTGGCGTGTATGGAGGGGAGTGTAGGGCAAAGCTTCGCGGCCCCCCTCCTCTGCCATAGAAATGATAGATGCGTCCTCACCTCAACTTAAGCAAACCCCAGGCTTTCCTCTCATTCCCCTCCATCTCCTCCTCTAAAATTTGCCGACACCACTTTCATCACCACCACCGCTCTCTCAACAGGCTCGCACTCTCGAAGCATATACCAAGATGACCCTCTTCAAAAAGAGAACTAATTCCCCCCCTCCTCCTTCCCCTCCTCCTTCTTCCCCTCCTCCCCCTTCCCCGCCTACCCGTTCCCCCCCTCCTCCGCCCCAGCCTCTCAGAAAACCTTCCCAGGATACTCAAAGACCACACCTCTCCGAGGCCGCGTTAATAATCGACAACCTCCTCGACCCCACCCTCACTAACCAAAACGTCCTCACCCTGTTGCAGATACTTATAAACTACTACGCCAAAACCTTCCTAAAGCCGCAGGACCCTATCAACCAGAAAATCACTGAAGCCACCACCAAGTTCCTGGACGACCACAACAAGACCAGGCTCGAATACGCCGCACGGGAGCGCCAGTACAGTGCAGTCCTCGCCAGCATGGATGCCCACAAAACTTCGTGGCCGGAGATGGCTGCCGCGCTGTCGTATGAGACTTTGCTCGACCTTTCAAATGTCGAGCAGTTCTTTCGGTTGAAAGAATCCTTGAGCAAGATTGCCACTATCGAGAAGTTAATTCAGGCGAGGTATAAGGCGCTTTTGGGGGTGAATGGGATTCAAGCTACGCAGATTGGGAAGATGGTGGCCGAGTTGATGCGGGTCAGGGCGGGTTTGGGATATGATATTTGCTTGGCGGCGGAGTTGGGTGTCAAGGTTAGGGGAATTGTGATTCGGGATTTGATGTTGGGTAATCACTGTAGGATTCTTTGAGAAGCGTCCGGGTTATTTGTATGGATGGTTCTCCGGAAATCACTCTTCTTTTTAAAAATAAACTAGAACTACGTTCACTTTTTTCAGATTCGCCCGGTAGAATCTGCTGGTATCAACCTGCCTCCATTCCTTCCGAGTTTGCTCTCGGGTTGTAGGATCCTTTTTTTTGTTTTTTTTGTTTTCTGGATCGTTTGCTCTGCTACTCACTCTCGGTTGCTACTGGTCTTAGCCATTAAGCTTTCATAATAATATTATGATTTTTCATTGAGAATTCCCCTAGTGGCCCCGGCTCTCATAGCCTGTTTTCTATTTGCCTAAAAAATGTGCGGTATTCCACCTTTCATTGAGTAGTGGCCCCGGAATCTAGATAATTGCTGTAATCAAAAATGCCATTAAAAATACAGTTTTAATCGAGACATTCTCTCCCCTTCGATTACTTCTATCCGCCGCTCCCGCTACTAAGCAACGATCTCAGGACCTCGATATAGCATTCGTCGATTTCCGGTCTTCCCTTAAAATCCTTCTCTAGTGCCATCTCCCCTCTCCCGTTCCAACCTTCCAATAACCCCAGAGCGATCCTCACATCCTCCAACATGCTCTGTGCCCACCAATGTTCTCCTTCCTCTAAAAACCCTTCTAAACCCATCTCTAGCCTCTCTAGAGCCGTCCTATAGCCACCAACGTCGCAGTCCGCTCTAAATCCTGAACTTCTGGGCGAAAGCCTCTTATCGGGGCTGACAAAGCTGACTGGACGACCGCTACCCAGGGCGTTGGCAGATATGTGTGCCTGGCGGTGGAGTTCGATTAGAAACCGCAAAGCCGCTGCGCGCGCCGCATCCAGTGGTGGAATTAGGCCTTTGGAGGGAACAGAGAGTGGGTATATTGTGTAGAGTTCGAGGGTGGCCGGGGTAAGGGCGAAGAAGGTGGTTGCGGCAATCTGTGGGGGTGCCTTTTTGTATTTTCGGCGGGGAGACTTTATTGGTGTTGGCGGTGGGGTGAGTGGTAACGACATCCTTGGCTTTAAGGATAGTAGTTGAGAGAGTGAAGGTATGGAAGATGTTGAAGTTGGAGACGATTGTGGTGCAGAATTTCGAGAACCTTTGAGCGCTGTTGCTAACGCAGGAAATTTCGAATCTGTCATTCGTAAAACAGTGTCAATGTTTTCTTTTTTTCTTTTTTTAACGCTGCAAGATTGTCCCGTACCGTATGGTGGGGTTCTTTGGTGATGCGAATGGGAATGTGATGCGGGGGTATTTTTTTGGATGTTGTGGCGGCCAATAGGGTTGTCGAAACTGAGATGGATGAAGTTGCTGCCCTAGTGACTGACCCATTAGATTAGTTGGATGCTCAATATAATGGCTGTTGGGAAATTGCATTCGGATTTTCACAGCTGCTCGAAATTAATTGTATTTTCTCGAGGCTGCTAAGCTCGAGCATCATATGGTCCTCGATCAGGGAGAAAAAAAAAAGGGCCGAGGAAATACTGAAAGGAAGGCCATCAAGGAGGAATGTCGTCAGTGTCAGAGCTACAAGCTGGATGGCACCTTACGAGGAGTGTGCTTCATACACGATACCCGCTCAGGGATTTCAAGCCCCTCTCAAGGTGCTTCCCTACCGTACCTTAATCTCCAGAGCTTGTCAAGGCTATCACATACTATGTTCCCTAATAAACCTTAGCTCTAGTTGACTATAGGCTTGCTCCAAGTCCTAGAGAGTGTCCCCTTCCAAATATAGGGTTATAAGTTAGATTGGCAGCGGTATGATAGTCCGGGCGATCGGGATAACTTCAGGTTTGGTATATAGCCAAGGTGAGCGTTGTTTTGGCCCTGCATGCGGGGAAACCCCTGATCAACGAAACAGCTGTCCGTCTGGACGCGGAGGGCCGGTGGTACGCGACCCCCCACAAAGAATTTCGCATGAAAAGTGCGAGTCCAGATGAAAGAGCTCCAAGTAATAATGCGATAAAAGAAAAAAACATAGTGCAATCCAGTGGCTTTTTAAAGCCTGATCAGGGTCCGGCCTGCTTTGCGAGAGGATAGATCTCAGATGGCAGGAGCATTGGGGAAAAAAATCCATGGACAAGGCAGTTAGCCGAGACCCAGGCTTATCGGAACCGGCTATAATAGTTTTGGAGAGAAATGTGGAATGATCTGGATGGACGCTGCAGTGATTTTCGATTAAAGAAAGCCTTTTAAGGAAAAAAAACAAAAACATAAAAAGGGCAGAAGAGTACCACATTATGAAAACACCGTCCCTGGTGCCATCAAATGCTTCAAAAACAACCAGTTTCCGGTGCGCAAGCCACAGCTTATCGATGTACTAGTACAGTAAGGACCCCTCCTCCTCCCAGCGTAAATATCGATCTATCGGTCGTAGCTGAGCTTCTACTATACTAGATATTGCTATTGTGTTGTGTTTGCGATATGATAACGCACTATTCCGCTCTGGCACCAATCGTGATAGCCATTGCTTCTTGTACGAAGCTAATAAACTACTTTGCAGTGGAATGCTCCCCTCATTTTCCTCTTCGGAGGGCATGGGCGGCGTTAAAGGCAGATTACTCCTCTCCTCTCCCACGAGCCTAGTAAATATCATACCTTTCTTGCAGGAATTTTTAGCAAAACCACCTGTCGCATCAACTCTCTATTTTATCTCTGCGTCTAATTATATTAAAGGAAAATCAACTTTTTTATTAAAAAAACAAAAACAAAACAACAACTACAAGCTGGCGAGGAACAGGGCCCTGTTCCACAACATCAGCCGTCATAGGCGAAAACTTATTAAACAACTTGATAACACTTTTCCTAACACTAACTTTCCCAAGCTTTGCAAACACCTTCCGACCCGCAAGCTTATTCTCGGAAGTAACAGTAAAAAGCTCACTTCTTGCACCGACAAGGGAGGCAGCGACTTCATTCTTGTGAAAACCCTCGTCTGTCAGAGGGTCCTGAGACCAAGGCCGAGTCCCAGCGGATGTACTAGGGGTAATAGTACCGTAAAAACTCGAATAAACGGACCATGTGCTAGGACGTTGGACTTGCCTCTCTCAGTAAGGTCTGGTGTTTTTTTCTTTCTTTTTTGTCTCGGGGGGCAGATTTTTGGTACGTTTTTGGCCCCTTTTCCAGAGGAGGAAATTTCGGACTACATAGCACACTGTCTATTTATTCGAGTTTTTCCGGTACTAAGGGCCTGTTTGAATGTAACAGTTCCGTTCCGTTCCCCCATACAAATCGATCTTTTCCTTCCGTTTCAAAACGGAGGGAATGCTATTTTCACAGCAGAAACGGCCGCCCAACGGAACGGCCCCATTCTTGCCAAACAGGCCTTAAGGGCCAAATCAACCGCTCCCACCTCTTTAAATATCCCAACAAATATATCCGTAAATTCGAACTCGAATTTAGCCTCTCTAAAACCTACCAGGGTAGAATCAGGTTCCTGGGTGCCAATGCCAGTGCTAGCCCTGGAGGAGAGAGTAGAGCTCAAGCCGCGGCTCATTGCGGTATGGGAGTGGAGGGGATCAAGAGTGGTCACCCAGGCGCTCGGAGTGATGGTGGGGTTTTTAAAAACCTGGCAGTGCCCGTAAGCTTCTGGTTTGGAGGCTGACCTCTTCCGCTGGGGCGGGAGGCCGAAAGCGCATTCGGTGGTGGTGGTTGTGTTGGCTTTGAGGGTCAAGCTGAGATCTTTGATAGAGAGGGAGTGGCTATGGGGGTGTGTATTCACAACCGGATCCTGTTCATTGCCAGCATCAATATTCTTCCGTTCTTGGCCCCTTGTGGTCCAAATATCCGTTGACAGCCCCAGTAACCAGTTCCCCCATCGAGAGAGTAATATCTGGGGAATTTGCAATGGCGACATCTTGGAGGGCTTCAAGGAGGAGTTTATTCCTGTCGTCAAATTCTGGAGGGGATTCCATCTCGAGCTCTGATAAGGGGCATTCAAAGTCGGACTCGGCCACAAGAGGGAGAGGGGTATCGAGAGCACCGCTCGATATGAGTTCTGGGGAAACCGAAGCACTATCGATAGCGTTGTTGGCATAAAAGTTACCAGAGATTGTGCCATGGCGCAACCCTCCAAATCGATGAGCTGAGATTAATGTTTAACCCGGCAGGAAAGCACACCTAACTTATGGAATCATAAGGAGCCTTCCGAGTAGAGGAGCTACCCCGGCTCGGAAACCAACTACCCTAAGAACTCGAATGAACGAACTCCAGACCTCATTACGAGAGGCAACTCCAACGTCCTAGTACAAGGTTCGATTACCCGAGCCCTTCCAGTATGCGTCTGTTCGATTTCACCATCATACCAGATCATGAGAGGATCGAGCACCTGGGAGTGTCTGTAAGGGCCGGAAAACATAACTCAGCCCTTACGTTACCTCCAAAGATATTATATGGCGTCTACCGATATAGCCCCCGGATCCTGCATCTCATGAGTACGATGCATTGGGAACTGTGGGGGAGTTGGATGTAATCCCTGTTTGCTGGGCTGTGGGAGTAACTTACAACCGTGTCTACGATAGGTAGCATAGTTTACACTGTCCGGCCGTTTTTACCGAATGGTGATTATTTCACTCTATGGCTCCTATTTCTCCCTTCTGCCCACCCTGGTCACAATGGTAGTCTCGTTTCGTTGTTCCCTCCGCATTTTCCCCAATGACCTGGGAGTAGAATTAATAGACGAGACCCAAGCATAGGAGGAAAGTTCGGATCATAGCACCTAGCAGATGGTTTGTTGTTTGGGGTTCACAATGAACGAAAAACACCCGTTAAAAAGCATTTGGCTTTCCACCCTGGGTGGACAGGGGACCCTTAGGCCGGTTACCAAATAATTGTACGTGCAAGACCAAGCTACATAGAAGAAACTCAAAGGTTCAATAATGGTAAAAGCTAAGCATAGCATATATCATACCAAGCCACTCAAATATGAAATACCAAACCCTAAAAACCAAGATTCCTCTTTCTTTTGCCGAGTATCATAAGTGAAACAATTAAATATCAAAAGGGCAAGACGTTTGTACCAATGGGGAACTTGGAAAAAACACATAAAAGCGCAAATTTAGTCGCAGACCCGGGATAAGAGTCTATTTCTTTCCTCAGTCACTACGAAGAGGGCTCTGTGCCTGAACCACGGCTATCCCATAAACCCGCTTCCCGTTTAATCTCTTTGTTAAGACTAGCACCAGCTAAAGAACCCTGGGACCACCCCAGCATAATATCCCCACTCTTCTGCAACAGAACCTTGATGGATAGTAGCCCCAGTAGCAGCACAATGTGCCAGAGCTTCACTCCGCCGATCAACCAACAGCTACATCACTGCTTGTTTATGTCTCGCGACGGTGGAATGAATAGGGTACTCCCTTCACTCTCAGGAGGTCCCAAGTCGGCGCCATTGCCCGGCAGAACTTTAACAGCCCCCATGCCCTCTTCACTGCCTAGTGCGGCGCCATCTACCCGGTTGGTGGAAAGCATCAACGTCTGCCCGGCACTCGCAAGCGCACTGGTGATCCCAGGAGCACCATACCCTCCAGAGGGGCACCCCGTGTCCGTGCTTCCACCCGTTGCACTCGTCTGGCCACAATGGCACTCCGAGTACCTTCTCATACCCGCCGCCCGCCGCAAAGTGCAGGACCATCTTCCGGCTATCCTCGTGTCGAGCATTCAAGTCTGTGCCGTGGGAGAGGACCATCTTTGCAGGTGGTTTGCGGCTCCTTGCAGAAGCCAACTGCAGCACAGCCAGGCCGTCTTTGTCTTTCGCTGCGAACCCGTCGAGGAGCTGCGTCAGCAGTGTTTCTAGATGCTTGCTCGGTTAGAGGAGATGGCTAAGTACCTTCTGCCCGGGCCCTTCCGGTACGGGAATCAGTAGTTGGTTGGCGGAATCTAGGAATGCCATTCTTAAGACCTCTACCCGTAGGTTCTCGTTCTCATAGGTATCGCGCAGCGGTCTAACTTAGTACTATTCCTTCAAGTACACTCGACTATTGCGAGCTGGTGTTATGGTATATCGTTGGGGTTATGATGCCACTTATCGGCGCTGATACCATGTGGCCCAATTCCAAGAGTCTTAAGGCACCCGCACGTTGGTGGAGTTTGGCGGTCTTGCTTATCGGGGATCTCGAATTTGGTATTTTGGAAGATTGGCCTCGAGAATTTTCAATTTAGTCTAGTCTATTTACCAACCCAAACAGTTTAGTCGTGATCCTCGTTTTTATTACACTTTCTTGATTGGAGAGACGGACTTCTAATTTGGTGGTATGGTGTAGAATCTGGTTCGCGATGCTGCGTTGTGGTTCTAGTATGAGCGATGCCCATTGAGCTGTGGTCGGCTGAACCTGCCCCGTCTGAAACTCTTCACACAACCCCCGGGGTCGATAATTTAACGGGAAATTTTTTCGGCCGAAGGCCAAATCGCACAATCTAAGCCTTCTTGCCTAGAATCTCGGCCTTATTGCCCCCTGGCGTCATGGCCCCCTTCTTCAAAGGAGCCTCCAGGTGCTCCCAGTGAACTTAGTATCGAAGCAAGTTCTACTCTAAAGCAAGGTGCCGGACCCTAGCATACACTATAATCACCAATTGCAGATGCTGAAGGTGGAGCGGCTGGCTTTCTTGCAGGCCAAAGGCCCTAGCTTCTATAGGAATTGGATTCTTGGAAAAAAGATTTAGGATGTCGGAGGAACCTTTAACTTGTGGTGTGAGCGCAGCCCAGGAATACAACTAGAATACTAGAGCATTAAAGTGCCTCAGTGAGGCATATGGACGGCTCAAAGGATCTCAATTGCGGCCTAAACATCGAGGAAGCAGCTTCCTAGTGTCGGGGTCTCCAGTGAAGGGAATTCTCTAGCACCAAAAAATCTACGAAGTTTTACTCCCTGGTCATAGTTTGGAGCAGTGAAATGCCTTAGCCTTGAAAGGGAGTGCCATGAGTGCCCGAATAGCGCCTAATACCGCAACTCCCCCGTAATTAGGGGCCTGGCACGCATCTGTGGAGCTGTAATCCTCTTGCAGGGGCGCAGTTCGCCTGCAAGCCCTAACCCTTTGCAATTGCGAAATCTGAAACTCGAAACTGGGTAGAATGATCTGGACCAGTAAGAAATACTTGAGAATTTGGATAAGTGGACGCCTGGTCTTGGATTTCCCAAACACCGAAGCCACAGAACGTGAGCTGTAGCTGGCAATTGGGGTGGCCTCGAGTAGTGGTATAATAGTTAGGAATTTTGAATGCTTAAAAGGTCTAAGTTATGTGGCTCCTAAGAAAACTAGTTCAAAAAAGTCGCTCCAAAGAAACCAGGAAAATGAAAAATGAAAAATATTAAGAGTGGGTATTAGCACCTAGGTTTAGATAGCTATTTTTTTTATTCCTTTAGTCCTAAACCGATAGTGGTGGCTTTTCGAAAGCAAAGGTCTGTAAAATAATGGGTTGGGATAGGGTTTTTTTCATTTTATAATTTTGTAAAAAAAGATAGCTCTTCCTACCCCCTAGATACCTTCACTGAGCTCATCATGACAAATTGATAGTTGCCGTTTTTTGTCGACCGGACACGACACTTTACATCAAAATGAAGCCTTCACGAAAAGCCCCATAACTGGAGTCATTGGAGGGTTTCCGCAGAGAGACTTAGGTGGTATCATAGAGTACTGGCGTGAGTTAATGACAAGGCTTGGCGACCTAGTTGAGGCCTAACAAGCATGAATTGGACCTGGAATTGAGGCCTAAATGTCAATTTCAACCACTTTTATGCTTCGATAATCTAATAGCAAATTCCAAGAACTCCCACGGCGCTCGAGGATTTCCCACCTGGCTGACCAGGTAGACTGCTTCAGTTGTGGGTTCACCAGCCATCCCTGTCCAGCAATTCATCGGGCGGGAGGCGGGACGCCTGGATCAATAGGTAACACGTGGGACACCCGTAAATGAGAACTTACCACTATTGCACTACCGGTATACACCACTGCTAGGATTATAGAGTGAAATTTCGCTGTTATCTGTATTGTTAGTTCATTAACGCAGGCCTTCCCTGGGTGCTCCGCAAACGAACGAGTTGGTGTCACGTCGGCACTTGCATTATTTGCTCAGTTGATAGGCTTTGCAAAAAGGCTATCCTACCTGCAGGACAGTTTCATAAATATTGCAATCGTTCCCAAGAGGTCAGTCCATACAAGGAACAATAGAGTGGCACAGAGGCGGGGGCGCTAGCTCTGACTTTGGCCAAGATTAGTGGTATAGTATCATACTGACCATAGAAACGGCGCTCTTATGGCGTTTTTGCTACAAATAAGATACTTTAAGATTACACTCTTTTGGTTATATCATAGCTCAGCTTGCAGGCCCCCCAATCGATTCCTGTTTTCACAATAACCACCAGGAATGCAGCTGCTATATGGGTATGGCTCTTTTTTGTACCCTTTAGCCAAAGTGATTCGTGCTTTAGCAAAAACCGGATCTACAAGAAAAACAACGCCTTTTATGTTGCGGGGCGCCAGAAATGGCCTAATAGCACTTTTCGGTGAGCAAAAAGGCTGCTGAAAAGTACCATTTGCAAGTGTTGAAAACTCAAGTAATCATACCTTTCATAAGGTTGATTTTTCATTGACATTTCCCCACGGTTCTGCAGCTGCTTAATGGGGTAGAAAAACCATGTTTTCAATGGTGGATGTGTCCTGGCGTGGTGAGGACAGGGTTTGTATCGATGACAGGCGATGGTATTCTACCAGTTGATCCTTGTTTTCTATGGCATTTTAACGGCTTCCCCTTCCCAGGCAAGAAGTGCCCGAGTATGTGCTTATAATTCTCTAACGGTTGTGAACACTACTATCGCGCACCATCAAAATCCGAGGCTCCGGCCGATTTTTTACCCTGTGTAATACTAGCTTGGCCCAAGAACGTTAGAAAATTACGAGTAAGGTATTCCACAGCATAGCGAGCCATATGCAAGTTTGAGCAATACAATAGATTGAGCTTCAGTCAGTTAATGTTTGAGTATATGGCTCGATACGCCATAGAATACCTTGCTCGAGTGCTAAAAAACAGGGGCTGTGGATTTTAATGGGTGCTCAGGTATGCAGCTAGAGGAACTTTTCTCCTGCGGTACTTAATATCTAGCTTCAACTTAGCCTGCTTGCAACAGGCGATAGTTACAGCGAATTTTTCTGTGCGAATCCCACTTTTTAAATCAGGCTGTCACAGCCAGCGATCCCGAATGGCTCGCGGCGAGTAGTAGGGACTCTGCCATCTACTGGTATAATACTATTCGAGTAGTATCCAATGTCAAAATTCCAGATCTAGTTGGCCAAGAACAAGACTTGGCCTTCGCAACACCCTGCTCTTTCCGGGCCTGCCTATTATACCAACCCCTTCTGGCGAGATCTGGATAGATCGGTACCCCATTTTACCCTTGACCATCAGGATTGGGCTTGATCGTTAGATAAGCTTGGGCAAAGAAAACATAAGATAGTCGAAGTTAGTCTCCCTCTAACACAACTAACTTTGGAGATTCCCAAGAGTTTCTGGGAGTCTCTACTAATTTTTATAAGGCTAACTTGCACTATAGCTAATTTTTAATTATTGACTCAAGATATCTTGTCATTAGAGATATAATGTATTTTGTATCTGCTCCAAGTTATTCATGTCTCCAGCTGCCTATTATTTTCCATTTGCATTGACTATCTGCTCACTCCTCTCGATGATATTGCTGGTCGCTTCTTTCAGATTTTTATGAACACACCCGAGTAGCAAATGTACAGTACGTTAACAAAAATAACCGTACATCAACGGATGGAAAAACTCGCCCATGGCAACCCCACTACCCCACCAACCCCACCATCATGAAAACTAAAAGAAAATTAAAAAAATGTAAATACATAGTAGAAATTAATATTTAGTATACCATCCATCAGCCTTAATAATTGCTTTCACCCTATCTACCATTGACCCTGCCAAAGTATCAAAAACCTTTGGGTCAGGAAGTTCCCAACAATCAGTAATGGCCTCCTCTATTGCTTTTTTGACCACACCAACAGGACCCTTCATGAGATAGAGCTCAGGATAGTTCTTGTGAAGCTTATCTTTCACCAGAGACCAAACATTTTCAATAGGATTGAGATCTGGTGAATAGGCAGGAATTTCCAGAAGAGTAATCCCCTGACCTCTGAGCCATCTCCTAAAGGGCAAGTGAGTCTTAGCATTGTCAATGATAAAAAATACCTCTTCATCTCCAACCTTTTCCCTGATATCCTCCCATATCCCTAGAAAGTCATAATGATCATAAACATCAATAATTGACTTTCCAGTAACTCCACTCCCAGCAGAAGAAGTATCAGGAAAAACAGGTAAAAAAAGACCATGAGTTTGACCATAAAAAAAACCAGTCATCATCTGGCTAATCCTCCTCTCCCCTTTCCTAGCAGCAGGTACAACACAATCCTTATTCCACTTCTCATTTGGGTATCTAAATACCCATTTTCTCCTCTTTCCTCCTCCTCTCCACAGCTACCTCATCTCTCCATATTGCTTTCCTTCTCCACATCTCCCTTGTCCAATGCCTATGAGCTAATGCCCATTCCCATCTCTCTTGAGCTAGATCTTCATTCAAATGAGTCCTTTCCTGTGCCAACCACTTTTTCAGATGCTTTTGTTGAAGTCTTCTCCTCACTGTCATAGCAGAGACATTGGGAGCAACTTTTTTAGCAATCTCAGAATAGCTAGTATTGCAATTGCTGAGAGCTTCCTCCACCATAAAATCATCCTGCAACTTGGTAGTTTTAGGATATCTTCCTCTGCCCTTTCTCTCCTGACCCTCTTGATATCCTTTCTGGATAGTGTCTTTAACAGTGTTGAGGGGGATGTTAAGGTGGAGGGCAATTTGGCGATAGCTCATTTGAGGCTCGTGTAACCCGAGAATTCTTCCCCTGGTAAACTCAGAGAGGTGCTTGGAGGAGATAGGCTTTTTGGCATGACTGCAAAGAATAGGAGGCATAGTTTCTCAAAACAAAAGAATTAGGAAAATTGGTTGGGTTTTGGTTGATGTAGAGGAATTTCTTTATGGGGTGTTCAAAGTGAGGGGTCATGAGGAGGGTTGTGTTGCCGCCGATCGTTGATGTACGTGTACAGTACGGTTATTTTTGTTAACATACAATACTGTATTATCTTGAACAAGAGAGAACTGTCTCAGGACGTCTGAGTTTCTTATCTTGATGGTGGTCGGATAAAATGCCAGCAAAATAAAACTCCGCCTTGCCTAGAAGAGGTGTTTAGACGACCTAAGATATCCTCTCTCATTCAAGATAATATGGTATAATATTTTTAAAATCCTCAACTATGATACTTGCACCATATATGATCTAGTTACCGTAGACAATTTTACAGGCAGCCCCCAGGTTAATGCCTACTTTGATATCAAAATATTGTAGAGATTCCCTGCGGCTGCAACGCAGAACTAGAGTTTCCTGCCAATCTCCGAGAATCTCAATATCTGGCTTATCGGACATCCGTTTTCTTGAGGTTGCGAGTTCACTTCCAAAGGCAAAAATTCCACCCCCCAGAATTCAAGTCTTCTATTGCACGCAACACATACAACTTTAGGCCTTCCGTTACAAAATCTCTACTTGCGCGCAAACTAAGGCACGGTGTAACTATAGTGGCCTCAGATTTTGGTGTTTTGTCTTTGATCAGTACTATGACTTAATTCGCCGGCAGGTATAATACTAATGATGTTGTTTTATCAAGCACCATTAAAAAAATCAAAAATCCATAACACTCCGACCCCTCGTCCACTGTTCGGTACCCCATCCCTTCCCGGCCCCATAAATCTCAACACCCAAATAGGCCTTTACTCTCTCGGGGATGGTATGCCGTGTGATGTCACATTACATTTATTTACCAGGCGAACCATGCTGTAGGAGGCGAACCATGCAGTACCGGTAGGAGCCGGACTTGGTACTGGGACGTTGGAGTTGCCTTTCCCATAAAGGTTGGTGTTCGCTCTGTTTGCCTCCCCTAGTCCAAATTGAGGAATTCTCGAAGTATAACTTAGAGCAAGCCTTCCTCCATCTATCATTCTCGAATCTCCACTGAACCCCCCGTTCTCTCAAACTTTTCGTTATATCCTGGATAAGTGCGCTACCGTGGAAACCGGAATAGTTGAGGAGGGCGCTAAGACCTCTAGAATTTCCTCCTTTGTCCTTAGCTATTCCACTTCTTTTTTGCTGTAGCATCTCTCCCTGTCAACAAGGCAAAGGCAACTATCACTAGTCATTCCCTCCCTCCCTCTATCCTGCTCTACTCCCCCCCCCCCCCCCACACACAGACACAACAGCTTGCTAAACTCTCGAGGGGGGTAAAGCCCATTGCCTCCCCTGCAGTTGAAATGTGCAAGCTGCTCTCCTCAGGCACTTAGACCCTCACACTCAAACACACCAGCTCCTCAACGAACCCTCCAAGAAGCCCGGCGGCGATCGTTACAAAATTCTAGTATTCATTCTTCTTCGTCCCCGCGATGCTCTTTTGCATCGCGTTTCACTATCCGGACATCTCTATAGGCTCGCGTGGAGAAAAAACAATTCATTACGCACTTCGCATGAAGGGCAGAAGTTTTGTGCATGAGAGCCGTGCAGAGTGTTGGAGTACTTTATAAACACAACTTGCTGACCTGATCATTGGATCTAGCAAACTCAATTTGACATACTCCTGGCGGAGCCCCTCTCCTTGATATCTCACCATCTCAAACAATCACTCGTTGTCAGTGACAACCAATACTCCTCTACCCTGTTCAACTCTTTGTCTTTTCAGTCCTCCCTCTATAACATCCCCTACCATACTGTTCTATTTCTCCTGGAGACGAAAGTCAAGGAATTGGTCTACCCGCTAGTTGGGTACTGATACTTGAGAACGGCGCTACTACAACCCAATCCCACGACCCCCAATACCCAAGTGGAGCAAAACCAAACAAGTAACCAATCCATAACCAACCAACCAGTCTGCCTGTCAACCCACAAAGCTAGCTACCCCACGCGCACACCACGCACCACTCACCACTCGAAAAGTTTTCCATAACATCCCCCTACTTGCGAGACTACGCGAGAGATCCATTGGACGAGAAAGGCGCCGAGCCGTCATTCCCCACAATCTCCAAATCTTATTTCTTGTGGAACCTCCCGGTATTCCCATAGCTTCTAGTAACAAAGCAAGGATGTATGTTATGACCTCTGTCAAGCCATCTGGGTGGGAGCCAGCGTCCCATACCAGCCTGCCTCCCCCATCCCACCACCCAGCCCTTTCATCGGGCTCCGAGAGGGCGGGGCGAGACGTTTCCGGGTGTAGAAAAGGTCCTGGATGGGCCTCCACTCCTGGCAACGCTCGTGGCCGCCATGCTACTCCTCTATACGGACAGTGCGGGCCTTTGTTTCAGGAAAGAAGAAGAAGATGCTAAGGTTGAATCAGAACCGATAGCAGCCACTAGGGAGGGCGCTGGGGAAATATTCTCCTCTATTTTTCCATCACCCTTGCCATCGTGGCGGATAGAGGAAGCGGAATTGTGAGAAGGGGTATATGTAGAGAGACAGAGTGATCTAGTGTTATGGGATGGTTTACAGTGCTGGACACTGAAATTATCTACCTAATTGTTTGTTGGTTTTTGATGAATTTTTAATGAAGTAATGGGGTTCCGGTTTTTGTAATTGGGGGGCAGGAGGGTTTCAAAACGTCAAGTACGCTAATGTGTGAGTGAGGGTGGTGTGGGTATAACATTGGGAGTGTATTACTAGATAGTAAGAATTATTTGAGAAGTTGACCCTCACTTTCTATACTCGAGACCTCATAGACTTAATCCAAGCTGACGGGGAAACACCTCAACCCAAAGATCCTAGTGCGATGGACCAGATCGCACTTCTCCATATCTCCTGAGTGTCGAAACTGTCCTGGCTAATGCGTCCATCATGAGATATCACCCGGCACATGTCACTAGTTAGATCTGCCGGTAGCCCAGCAATAGAAAGGCGACAGTGGCCAAGAGTCCGGGCAATTCCTGAGATGATTGTGTTCTATGAACCCTGTGTTGGGTCATATTCACTCATAGCGCTTGCTTGCTTGCTTTGCCAGGCCCCTGCATGCAACTACGGTAAAGTTCTCATAGACACCTGCATTTTATTAAGCGCCTAATACTCTAAAGCCCCCACTTGTGCCTTACCTGGGCCGCCCTAAGATACAGTACCACGTGGTAGTATTGACGTACGCCACCAACCTACCAATAGAAACGAGACCAGCTCCACGGGTCGGGTAATACAATGGCAGCCCCAAAACCACCACTCCTGTCCATATCAATTCCACGGTATATGCTATTCTTTACTACCACCCCCCATACATTCTCCCCTTATCCTAACCACCCTCCAAGACCCAAGATCCACACCCCAAAACCCCCCCACCACGTACCACAACTTATTATATCATAGAAATTCTAGTAATGGTATTCCCTCCTGAGAGAAAGAAACAAACCCTAATCTGCTGCAGATAACACAACAACCAAAAAGAGCCCCCCCACACCCTCACACCTCCTGGGCCTTTTCCAATCTCCAGGACTGAGTATACCCTACTCCTCACCAATAACCTGTCGGGCGTGTCAGGCATCGAAGTGCAGTGCTAACCAACTGCCTACGGTATACAAGAACAACTGCATAACCGGATACACTACTACTTGAGGGAATTCATATGCATCCTTAACCTCCAAGCCGTTACAGGCTCCAGATGCCAGCCAAACTAGTTCGCACCTTTGTATGTAGAGATGTGCTCGAAGGCGCCGATGGATGAGCTTGTTCTTTCTTTTGTGCCTGTCTGTGGAAGGAGGGGATTTGGGGCCGGGGGGTTTCAGCCTTACGGTTCGCGGAAGAGGCAACGAGCTTTTACCGATAGTTAGATAGGGTAGCGTAGCGTAGCTGCTAGGGCGGGCCTCGGTGCTGTTGGCGGGCTTGTGGGAACAAGGCGCTTTTAATAGTCAATTGAGAGGAGGCAGATTGGGAAGTTTTCAACAAGACTTACTATATGATAGTCCGATTATCTAAGCGGTACTATACATACACGAAAGTATACTATTATATTCTAAAAGAGCCTCCCTCCGCCATCCCACGTGACACCACAATATAATAATTATATTATAGGTCAACGATCAGAACGACCGCTTACTATCCCTCCTTCCTTCATCCCTTCAACTACCCCCCATCAACCCCTCCCCAACCCACCCCATCTCTACCGCCGAAACTCCGCGCGCAAATGCTCTGGTAGTATACACAAACTCATGATAGACAATAGCCTCCACTCTCTTCCCGCACAGCACGCTAGAGGGATGAATTGCAACGGCCTGGTTTCCGACGACGGTCCTATAACTCCCATCGGGGACTAATCTCGCGGTATTGTGAAGGAAGCCCTTCAAGAAGCATTTTAGAATTCGGGTGGCTAGGTCTGGGGTTACTGTCACCGCTGGGGTTGGGGGAGGGGAGGAGGAAAGTGTGAGGTGGTTAGTGTATTGCTTTAGTTGTTTGCGAATGTCCTAAGTGTTTTTTATTTCTGTTAGCCAGAGCCTAGGGGAGTGGGTATGGGGGCGTACGAGGAGGTTCTGCATTGCACGGTGAGAAACAAAGTGTTTCTCCGCCCAGGCCTTTTTCTGCGGTTGGGATTCGTATTCGCGGACCAGTGTTAGGAGCATTATGTGGTCTCCCTCCCGTCTGTTGAATTCCTTCCTTGCTTCTTCTATTTGCTCGCGCTTCTCGTCGCTGGTCGGGGTTAGCAGGATATTCTCCACCGACAGCGCGGCGACAATGTCAATAACTTCGTGCAGACAATCCACCTCAGGCTCCGCCGCCGCTATAAGAACTCTTGCTAGAGCGGGTGCCAATGGAAATTTGGCCATTTTATGCCCCAACTCATTGATCCTCCCCAAATTATTTAGCGCGCCTAGAGTATAAAGATGCTCAAGACCCCTCCCTAACGCCTCCCTCCCCGGCGAATCCAAGTAATCAAACGCAAGCACATCCTCCTGTCCCCGTGCCTTGAGCGTGAGTATCGAAGACGCAACGTCGCACCTCAAAATCTCTGGCACAGTGGTATCCGCCAACGGCATAAAGTCCCGTTCGGTATACAATCTATAACACTTCCCCGGGGCTTCACGGCCAGCACGACCGGCTCGTTGGAGGGCAGAAGACTTAGATATGGGTGTTATGAGCAATGACTCGAGGCCGATTCTTGGCCGGTATTGCTTCGTCTTTACTTTGCCGCAGTCGACCACGTGGCGGACGCCCGGGACTGTAACTGAGGTTTCGGCGATGTTGGTTGAGAGGATGACTTTTCGGGTGTTCCTTTCATGTGCAGGTTGGAAGACTCGTTGCTGAAGGCCAGGGGGGAGGGCGGAGTATAAGGGTAGGACGAGGATCTAAAGGTCATTAGAAAGAGTATTCTCATGATGGAAGCGGGGATGTCTCGCCTTGGGAAGGTTCTTGTCCATGCTCTGGGCGTAGTCTTCAATTTGCTTTTGGAGTGCTTCGATTTCCTCTTGGCCCGTTAGGAACACTAGTATATCCCCTGGAAGAGGTTCCCCGTAATGCAACTGAAAGACAGTCTTCAAGGCCGCATAAACGTAGTCCTCAACAGACTCTGGAGCATGATATATCTCCACCGGGAACTGCCGCCCAGGAACCTTAAAGGCAGCGACAGTCCCATCGTACTGCTCATCCTCGGTATCAAAGTCTTCAGAAGAACTTTCATTACTACCACCACTTCCTTCTACTGAGCCCTTACGTTCACCATTTACAAACGGTGGAGAAGAGCCCTCCTTATTACTTTTCCAATCGTACGGGTTCCCGTTTATCATTGAAGTGCCCTCATACTTTTTCCCCTTCTTCTTTCCGCCCCCGCCCTTCTCAATCCCATTCGATAACTTCCCACCATCTGCCCCGCCATCCCCATTCTCGTTGACCCCCACAACATTCTTTTTCCCACTCTTCCTCTCCTCTTTCGCCTTAATAAACGCCAATGCTGCGTCTCTCTCCCTTTCAAAGAACAACGCCATCTTCTCAACTTCCAACGTAGCGCTCATAACAATAACCTTTAAATCCTTACGCTTCCCATACACCAAGCCCCTCAAGAACCCCATAACCAAGTCCGTGCCCACAGTCCTCTCATGCGCTTCGTCGACGACGATGGCAGAATACCTCTTCAATAACGGATCATGCAACATCTCTTGCAATAGCATCCCGTCCGTAAGAAATTTAATCTGTGTCTTTTCCGAACTCTTATTATCGAAGCGAACGCTATACCCGACTTCATCCCCGAGATGGCAGCCCATCTCCTGCGCCACTCGCCTGGCAAGGTTTGTCGCGGCGACGCGGCGTGGTTGTGTAATTGCTATGCATCCACCGACCATAACTTCTTTATCCTTTTCATCCCCATTCCCATCCCCTTTCCCAAAAGTGATGGAAACCCTCCGCCGAGCCATCCACCTCTCTTTAACGAGGAATTGCCCAATCTGGGTACTCTTCCCGCTACCAGTCTCCCCAAGCATAACGAGTACGTTCTTATCCCGTAGCGCAGTTCGAATAGCATCCTGGTGCTCCCAGATAGGTAGCTTGGCTCTCAGTGGCTTAAGCCTAACCGCTTGTGCTTTCAATTGTCCTTGATGGATCTGTATCACAGGCCCCGGGACGCCTCCGTCCAGCAGCGGAAACTCACCATTGCTAGTCTCGATTTTCCGCTTCTTTTTGACGTTTGCTTGCTCCTCGTGGTGGTCGGTCTTAGCTCTTTTTTCTTCTCCAATTTGCGACATTGTGGGGGGAGATTGATGCCGTTGGGTTTCTCGCTGTCGTTTCTTCTTCAGAAAGTCAATTTCTCTATCTGGCACATGCGGTGAGAGGCCTTCGGCGGCTCGCTGGGCCGCGCGCAGCCGGTTTTTCTCGTCCCATTCGGCCTTTTTGCGCTCTCGCTTTTCTTGTCGTTTGCTTTTTGGCGGTGGGGGCGGCGGGCTGAAAACGTTTGCTGGGATGGGTTTTGTGTTTGTCAGGCCATCATCGAAGAGGAAGTCTGGCATCTTGCATCGGAGGGCGGGAGCGGGTATGTTGCGAGTCTGGATATCGGTATTTGATGCTCTGGTGGGGAGTCTGTGGTTGATGAAGGCGTATAGTACCATAATTTTTTTCCGAAGCGGCTCTGCGGGTGTGGCTATTTCGTGTGCTATGTGTGGCGCATTCGATCAGCCAGATATTGGATTAGAAAACGAGTGAGAGATCCAATCATAGAAATTTAGGACCCTACTTGGCATCCCCCAAATAAAATAAAAATTTAGTGACTATTGCAATCAAAAGAAAAATCTGGTATGATAGGAGGCCCGTAAGCCATAAGCTAATGAAAAAAGTGAAATGTTATCATACAATATTTCATTTGCAACAAAAATGCCATAAAATTGCGAAAAAATGCCAACCTTCGATAATATCTGATTCACGACTAAATCCCCAGATCCATCTATCATATCAATTAAAAATAATAAAGCAGTAAGAAAAGCCAATGGCCCTCCCCGAATTCGTCTACCAACATCGGCTGCTCGTTTCACAAGCAACAAGGTCTCAAATAGTACCTTAGATTCGTTAATCGAGATCTGGCTCAATGTTGATCGGGAGAGAAGGATGGGAAGACCAGGTTCAACAAATTCACCACCCACCCCAGCAAATGCACCCATTAAATATCCTTCTTACCTACCGGAGCGTCACCCCTCTGACCAGTGAATAAAAATAGTATTCTAGACTACATACCACTTTTCGCAAGAAATATTTTCCTTATTGAACAATCGCTACAGGACCAACCAGCATTATTATATCATACCCACAGTACTTTTTTCAGAAAAAAAACTCGAGAAAAATATTCTCAGCGGAAAATTCCCCAAAGAGCAAAAGAGAACAGACTCGGAGAGAGATGAAAAGGTAATTATATATTAATTCCCAGAGCTAGAAGGTGCAACGATACAGCCTTATATAATAGTGGTAACAGTACAGTACATGTGGAGAGTCCCGTTTTATGCTGAGAATAAATGTGCTCTCCATCATATCATCAACAAAGGCTACCTAGATGCGGAAGGGCACCGGACCTACTTGTATCCTAGACCGGTAATTAAACATGAAGCCGTAGATCCAATACACAGCTTCTTTCTCCCCCCTCACCACCCTGTAGCTGGCACGATACGATACGATATACCATTGTCGGGGGGAATTTGATATTGACCTTTACAGCGGGATAACTATGCAGATCGTGCGCAAAGCTCTCTACGATAATGTAGTGATCTCTACAGTCACTGCACTAATATTGTATCGCACGATCATACCTTAACTATAAGCAGGGCCGATTTTACTCTAGCGTTCACAAGGAATCACTCGAACTCTCAAGAATCTTGGCGGGTATCACTGGTCCAACCTCGACGTCCACTCAACCTCACCGCTCATAACTTAATGTGGGACTAGAGATAATACGATGCTTAATCTAAAAGCTAAACTATCGCAACTATTTCTAAAACCTTACTGCTCATAATAACAAACACCCTCTGACTCGGCTTAAAATGTTTCCTCTCATGCACGCGCAATCCTACTTACGCACTGCACTGGGGGTTTGAGAAAGCAGTTCAGTTATCTAATAACGCAATCAGGTGCTAAGGTGCCAAGTTAGTATAGTATCACCGCGGCTTTGTCCTGTCTGTATCATACCTGTCCGGCGACTGCCAATATGCCTTTCACTAGGGATTATCTATACCGCGTTTGCTAGAGGAAAAATATATTTACGAGGCAATAAAGAGGGGGAGCTTTTCCGGGACAGGAAGCAAAAGAAATTTCCCATTCCTTTCTGCTACCCCGCCGATCGCCAACCATTAAGGTCTAGAGTCGGATTCTACCACCTCGTAGCAGGATTGACAAGCCCCCATAGCCCTATTGATAAAGGTTAGGTGCCCCAATCTCCCAGTCTCCATAGGGTAGGATTTTTTTCCTGCCCTACATGACGGATCGTTCAATAATAACTGATTGTCAGCGTGAATTGAACTCCTGGGCTCCTGCTAATTGCGACAGGGGTTAATTGGTTCTTGACATGTTAACCACTGCGCCAGCTAGGTATTTCATGAAATATCAACCTCGGAACAAATACTTATCCTACTGGAAGCTGGATTTCAGGACCTTAACCTGGATGTCTTTAGTGAGAGAATCTCTGTAATTTTAAACAAAAGTGGCACTTCGTGCGCCCGCTACTGCCATATGAAACCACACAGCCCGGGCGACACCAGCCATCACTTACTGTACACACACAGTAAATATTTACAACTTACGATTACCGTATGGAAGCAAACGCCCCAACTCCCTCCCCCATTCGCAATACATATACCAACAAAAGAGCTACTGATCATCCTCATCTTCCAATCCAGCAGTCAATCCACCCACAAGTCCCTGCATCCTCCTACCAACTAGATCCACCTCGCTGCCAAGACTCGCGTTACTCCCCATCCTCCGGCCCCTCCGTCTCGAGGGCACCCCCCGACCTCTACTACCCCTAGCATTTCCATTAATAATAGACATCTCCAGCGGTTTATCCTCTTCATTACTTGTCATGCTCTCGCCTGTGAAGCTTCTCTCGTGGTTCCTCCATCCACCACCAGAGGTGCCGTCACCAGCGAAGGGTAGCTCGTCGTCACCGGAGTCGTCATACGGCCGGTCGGCGAGTATCTCGTTGAGCCAGCGTGCACATTTGTTAATCTCCCTTCGAGCCTCGGGGTACAGGGCTGACATTTGGAGGAAGCCGTGACTGATGCCCGGGATTAGGCTGACTTCTACGCCTTCGCCTGGACGTGACTTGCCTGACTCGAGCCCTAGGTCCCGGCGGTGCTTCCAGACGGCCTTCTTCGCTTGTCTGATACGGCCGGCGAAGATTACGGTGTCATCGACGAGGGGGTCTCGTTCGCCGGTTAGGAAGTAGGTTTTAGGGAACCTTGCTAGGAGGTCTTCTGGGGCGACGATAGGGGAGAGGAAGAAGTCTGTGGTGAAATCTGGTCGGTTGTGAGGTCCAATGTACAGGATAACCATGGCTCGCATCATCTCTGGCGTGAGCAGACGGTCATTAAAGTATGAGAGACGAGAAGTCATGGCGAGTCTAGTAGACAGCGGCCGGGGCTTGCTGTTTGTGGTCATAGACGCAGTTTTACCCGCCACACTGCCACCACCTTTGAAGGATCCATTCACAGCCATTGGCTCGCTATCACTTCCCTCATCGTCGTCCTCGTCGCTTTTATGCGGGCGGACGATACCAGAGGCGTGCTCAAAGTCCTCGCTCTTGCGCTTAACAATGTTGCGGTTTGTTTTTCGCATGTCCCTCTGGCGAATTAGTTTCATCTGGTCATCATTCATCCAAGAGCCGATATTCAAATCCAACGATGGATAGACCAAGACCAAGCCATCCGGTAACGGCAGTCCTCTCCATCCTTCCTCCATCAGATGCCCTGTGGAGCTCGTGCTGGTAGAATTCAAAATCATGAGCGTCACACCAGCAGCGTAATTTCCCCCGGCCGAGTCTCCACTGAGAGCGATCCTCGGAAGTGTCTCACCCGACAATCCTACACATTTTCCCCTGGTGTGTGCAATGCTATGATAAACATCGTAGCATTCGTTGAGTGCGTACGGATATGGGAACTCTGGGGCACGCTTATAATCCACAGCAACAATAGGGATACCCGGGCATTTCCGCGCCCAGGCAAGAAGCATGTCATCGTAATGTCGAGGCGACATGGCAACGAATCCACCCCCGGGAAAGTTGAGGATCATCTTAGTGCAATGTTTAAGCTCTTCTCGAGTTCCTTCGAAATACAACCAAGCATCGACCGGAGTCGCATAAATTGATTCCTTCGGTCGAGAAATCCGAATATGTCGAGGACCGAATCGATTCGAGGCCGGATTCACCAATGTAGTGAGCGCCTTGAGATACGGAGTCTGGGATTTGTTCCAAGAAACGCGTAAATGATCGACCGTGATAGTTGCGCGGACTCTCCGAACCTATTTACGCCAACCGTTAACCCTGACCCCACCAAAGCTCCCGAGGAGAAATCATCAGACCTTCTCATCCGCCCTTTCAGCCGCCACCAAATAATACAAACTGAACACCACGCTGCAAAGATCCCTCAACCAGCCAGTCTTTATCCGCATAGCAGTCCAAAATCCTGCATCCAAAGCTGTCATAATCCATGTTGCACGGAAGTAACTCCGAGAGTACAAATTCGCAAGTGGCTCCGGACTCTCGAGATTGAAGATCTTGGCGAAATTTCGTGCGAGATAGAGATACAATAATGTCAAGGTCACGGTCTGAAACGATGTGAGGCGTTTGGTGAAGAAGCGAGAGATCTTGCGTATGAAGAGTACTGGTGGACCGTGCGGGTTGCCTTGGAGAAGGTACATGCTCCAGAAGAGGATCACAGAGATAACCTGTACCTTGCGAAAGCGCCGCGAAGGGCGGCCGAGGACGTGGTCTACGCATGTCAGTGTTTGTTTTTAGGAAGAGTTTTGACTTTTTATAAAAGCTAAAATAGAAAGTGGGCGGTACCGATCATAGTTAAACACAGGTATCTATAAACTAAGAAATACCGGACACGAACTAAAGTGAATACACCCCAGTGGTGCCCCCGTACCAATAATTATGCGAAAAGTATGTGAAAGGGCAAAACAAGCAGAAGAAGGGAAAGAAGAAGTGAGGAAAAGTGGATGAGGAGGAATATGGCAGTGCAAGTTGTCAAAGATGCATGTGTATGTACAGTATGTGGCCTACGGTATCCAATCCGGCAAGGGTCTAGCCCAGGATTTAGTCTCTGGATGGTGTGTACAGTACGGTACCGTACCGGCGCTCTAGGGAATTGGATAGAGTGTGGTACAAGTGAAGTGTGCTTCCTGTCTCAAATACCATACCGGTGCCAGTAGAGAGGAGGCGACTGACGCTTTTACCTTTCGACCGACGCGCTGGAAGGACATGGTCCTGGCATCGGAAATACTAGATGTGTGTGGGGGGGGACCCAAGCTTTCATACCTTCCTTATTCTCACCAACTCCCACAGTGATTAGATAAAGAACAGATATAATGCAGAGGGGAAGGGTAAATTCTCCACAGCTCAGATATTGCGGGGTAAGTATGGGGGTTGAAGTGGAAACCCTTTTTTTTATCGTGAAAGAGAAAAGGGAAGAGAAAAAAAAATGATAAAATCGCCCCTCGCGCGGGAAAACGTCAAAACTCCGCTGTAGCATGTGATTCCGTTGCCTTTTCTGCCCGCTGTCGTCATGAACAAGCAATTTTCCCTGCGTCTTCGGACCATTCTCCCATCACATGTCAATAAATTGTTAGCCCTGTTATGCCAAGACCATCCCTTTATCCAACCAACCAACACTGCAAGTACTCGTACGAGTAGAAGCTGCTTCCAACTGCCTTTTGTGGGCCCCTTCTCCCTCCATAAGATAGTTTGACGTGAGAATCTACCGGTGTGGAGAGGGCACTGCGATAGGGTAGTTTCAGCAGTCAAGGGAGCGTTTGAACACCCACCAAACACCTATGTTTGTAGATAGCTTGGCGTGCAGAATATTCTGCACATAAGCCTCTCTTCCCTTTCTGTAGTTAGACAAGCGCAATACCACCGCCCTCACCACGGTGAGTGGCATCTTCCCTTGCACTCTATTGGGCTTCACTTTCTGTGCGTATCATTATCTACAT
>Ga0307507_10003065_pt1 | contig 33393 bp, 6 predicted proteins | sample 7_EM_MG_FD_207223 | JGI IMG/M metagenome (GOLD analysis project Ga0307507, IMG submission 207223) | Populus trichocarpa ectomycorrhiza microbial communities from riparian zone in the Pacific Northwest, United States - 7_EM | ecosystem: Host-associated > Plants > Roots > Unclassified | place...
ACAAGAGAGGATTTCTTAGGAGTATAGTTGTGTATTTAAAGGACCTTAGTCCCTACCGTAGATAGTTCTCTCCTTGTAGTGAATCTTAGAATATAATTAGAGTTAATCTGTTAGGCAACCACTCCACCAGTTATTATTACGTTGTTGTTTTGTTCTTACCTATATACCCAGCTCAATAACAGAATCCACTGTAGTCTAAGCTACAAGGTTCCGTTACAAAAGGAACTTAACCAAAGACAGGTTAGATAGGCGGAGATGCTTATAGAATACCATTTCGAAATTCAGCATACCAAGGGTATAGACAATGCACAAGCAGACGCTCTAAGCAGAAAAGCTAAACTATAAAGTAACGAAAAGCTGTTAGGAGCTTTATTGCGAAAGGATTAAGACGGATTAATTAGGTATAATTATCTAAGGATTATAGTAACTAAAGAAAGTCAGATTTATAAGTTACTAGAGAGTGATTGGATATAGAAGATTTAAGAAGTATAGGCAAAGGATCTAGACTTAGAGCAATATAAAAATAGAGAAGTAACGTATATACCTAAGTCTATTGTAGAAGAATTTGTTAAGGAATTCCATAAGGGAATAACACAAGGACACAACGGAGCTATAGGCTTAGTATTAAGACTTTAGAAAGAGTACATTATTTAAGGAATCTAGGGACTAGCAAGATAAGTTATAAGGAAATGTCTAGATTGTTAAAGAAATAAACTGACAAGGCATAAGCCGTATAGAGGGCTATAATCTATTAAAGTACTAGGAAGACCATAGGAAGTTATATTATAGGACTTTATTGTTAAGTTACCAAAGTTAAGAGATCCTATTATAGGACAAGATTATGATGTGATTTTAGTAATAGTAGACAAGCTAACAAAGTAGGGATACTTTATAGTATACACTAAAGAGATATCAGTAAAAGATGTTGCTAGAATCTATATAAAGGAAGTGTTTACAAGACATAGAGCACTAGATAAGATTATATTAGATAGAGATCCAAGATTTATAGTAGTATTTTAGGAAGTATTTCTAACAGAATAAGGGGTTCGCGCAGCAATATCTATAGTATATTATCCGCAGATGGACGGATAAACGGAAAGACTAAACTAGACACTAGAATAGTATCTAAGGCATTATATTAATTACGTATAGAATAATTGGGTATTGTTACTACTAGTTATACAGTTTGTATATAATGCAACACTATAAGAAGAAATAGGAACATTACTATTTAAGGCGAATTACGGATATGAACTAAGAACGTTATTATCGCTATATTAAGCAAAAAAGACAAGTAGAACAGCTAAGTAAAAAATGGAGACGTTAATAAATCTTTATGTAGACCTTATAGAAACAGCTAAACTAGTACAAGAACGAATAAAAAGGTACTATAATGCTAAGAGATCTAAGAGACCAGATCTTAAGGAGGGAGATAAAGTATAGCTACTATACAAAAATTTTAAGAGTTAATGACTAAGTAAGAAGTTGGACTATATCAGACTAGGACCTTTTAAAATTAAGTAAAGAATTTTATTAGTTATATACAAGTTAAACCTACTAGCCAAAATAAAGATCTACCCTATACAATATATTGCAATGCTAGAGCCAGTATATGGGAATATTAAGCCACTAGTCTATAAGGCAGATATGTATAGAGGATAAGAGGAAGACAAATAGCAAGTTTTAAAGATTATTAGTTATAAGGATGTAGATAACAAAACGTAATATAAAGTAAAGTAGATAGGCTATAATAAGACTACCTAGAAACCACTAAGTAACTTAGAGAATGCTATGGGAAAGGTATAGGAGTATTAAAAGAAAGCAGGTTAGGGAGTGTTAAAAAAGAATTGCCAAAAAATAAGTCACCTAAGGGGGACCTAAGAGGAGCAATTGCTGAGCTACTTAGAGTTGTTTCCCTTATAGAAGGAGAGCTAGTCCTTTTGTTACCTAACTCGTTAAGACCCTATTAAACCAGTTTTTACTCCTTGGAATAGACCTTCTCGCGAACACGTTTAAGACGTTAAAGACGAGTATAAACTAGACGTTGGGCTTTAAGGACGCGTGCGGACTCTTTTAAGGCATATTAAACCGTAAGTAATGCTGAGGCCAGCTTACTATTAAGCTTTATAGTAGTAGATTAAATATAAGACCCTATAATAAGTTACTTAGGGAACTTAAAGACTGTTAAGAGTTATAGGACGCGTATACTTAGTATTAGAGATAGAGCGAACATTACAAGACGATTAAATATTTACTTTAGTACACTTGGAACAGGAAGAGGGTTATTAAGATAAAGAACTCGCTAGCGTAATATAGACTAACCCCTCTTTCGCATACCTTAAGTAAGGAATCGCCATCACTTCACTAAGTAATAGTATAGAGGAAACCGTATAAAGGCAACACTTAACCTAGGAAAGAGAAGAAGAAGCTTTAGGTATAATAAGTAATAATATTAACCAGACTAATTAAACGGACATTACACCTCTAGTGGACGACTTAGAGATATTAGGAATCTTTAAGGACGAAGATAAAGAGGAGGGAGATAGTATTACAGACGCTTTAAGTACAATGTTACGACTATTTAGGGAAGAGTCGTAGGAAGCTAGTTGGTTAATACAGGCACAGTCCAGAATAGATCCGGTAGAACTATATAACAAGGAATAGTAACCGAGGTTACATAGCGTTAAACGTATTAACTGTGTTAAACGAAAGGGACGTTACGTTTAATATAGATAATACGTACCTCACGTACAAGAGAGGATTTCTTAGGTGTATAGTTGTGTATTTAAAGGACCTCAGTCCCTACCATAGATAGTTCTCTCCTTGTAGTAAATCTCAGAATACAATTAGAGTTAATCTGTTGGGCAACCACTCCACCAGTTATTATTACGTTGTTGTTTTGTTCTTACCTATATACCCAGCCTAATAACAGAACCCACCGTAGTTCCTACTACAAGGTTCCATTACAGGGAAGACCCCATAAATTAAAACCATAAGGTCGAGCACAGGCATTAGAAACGGGAATGTTTCGCTATTATAATAGGGATCCTAAAATCCTATAAGAGAAAGCCATAGGGATCCATATAAGAACCACTATAGATGCTATCCAAAGAAGACGCTGTTTAAGAATAAGTAGTAGCACCAGAAAAAGGGGCCCTAGGGACTTAGAAGGATTCCCTAGGGATAAAAGAAGAGTATCTAGTCTAATACTAGAGATATGCAGTAGAGTTAATAATACAAAGAGGACCAAAAAGACATAGAGTAAAGATTTAGAAATTTTAAGAAATTGTAAAGCACCCATAAGAACACCACCCGTTTATTATATACGGAGATTATAGCGGTATGCTACTTTTATATAGACTGTTACCAAAAATAAGAATAGAGGCATCCCTAAAGTATAAAGTTAATTTCTAGTACTAGGGCATCCTAGAGGCACTAGAGAGGCACCCTACAAAGCTATCCTATAAAAAGAAAAAAAGAATAAGATAATAACTTAAACACTAGAAGTAGTAACGGGAGCCTCCTTCTCCATCTTAACGTTATTGTTAGCAGTATTATTAACACTCCCATCCCCAGAAGCATTAGCATTCTTACTAACATTCTTCTTAAAGCGGCGAGAACTAGATGGACCACCATAACCAAGGAACTAGCGGGGAGAACATTTATCTTTATTACTATCCTTAGTGTTATCCCTAGGCTCTAAATCAGCATCTAGGCTGGGATTAGAAAGTTAATAACTAAAGAGTTAGCATAGTTCCCAAATGTGTTACTAAAGAGATTTACCTAGCTAAAAAGACTTGCGCAAGAGTGCAAATATTATTATTTATAAAAACAAGCTGCTTATATATACGCTCCTAGACACTATATGTCCGAGATTACTATATCTCCACAGCAGTAGAAACCCTTATTAAATTAAAAAGGCTATAAGCAATAGAAGATACCTTCTATCCCTATCTATTACTGTTCTAATATAGACGGAAATCCCTAATGGCGCGTTAGAGCCGGCGAGCCTTATATATATAAATAGCGGGGATCTAATATAGTTAGTAAAGTCCAGAATAGGATAGAATAGGAAATACTAAAATACAGGTCTTTTTCCGGCTGTAATAGTGGGAACACTTAAATCTATTCTCGCTAGAGCGCAGCATCTTATAGGCGTAGGACGGGTCTAACGTAAGCACGTAAACGCAACGACGGCAGCACTTTAGAGAAACCACTATAGGAGTAACAGAAGTGGTCTATAATGCCAACAGAGTAGGGACAACGCCGCCACTAGTCTAGGGACGCGCAGCACGATTATAAGCCATTATAAGAGAACACTATAGGAAGTTAGTATTATTAAGGAGATAAAATAGGGATCCTATTACCCATAGACGCGTTATAAGAAGAGAACAGAGCAGTAAAAGAAAGAATAGCTAGAGATACGAAAGCTAAAAGCTAAGATATAATAAAAAACGGTCTGCTAAAAGGCAAGACAAATGGTATTGTTAATAGAAAGACGCGTAAGAGATAATAGCTTATAAACTAAAAGAAATTAATATTAAGACGTTATTATTAAGACCCATTTTAGGTAAATAGGGATGGTGGCTAGTTAACGCGTTATATAGAACAACCCCCAGATTAGCTTATAACAAATTCTTATAATAAGGAAGGTAAATCCTATCCAATTTTTATTATTATCATTAAAGTTCCATTATAAAGGCACTATAAGAGCTATAGTGGAAGAAGAGCGGAGGAACAGAAAGACAAAGTAAGGTTCTACACTAGTAAAGAACCGGCGATGAGCCGCATTATAGAGTACCTTTCCACTAAAGAATTTCCCTAGTGGTTTTAGCTGGAACTCCATAAGAGATTATTAAGAGGCGAAGTCTTAGAGGACCAAGACCCTTAAAGGGGAGGCAATTATAACGGAATCCCCTAGGAGGTATATATTAGATAAAACAGTAGGAGGTTTTATTAATATCCTACCTATATCCTATGTATGTTCTAGAAGAGACATAGTTAGATAAATAGGGGCGAAAGGTTTTACTAGTGTCTTAGAAGGTTTATATAGGAAGCTAGTTCTCCTCTAAAGAAGAACCAGCGATTAGTCTCTAAATAGAAGTAGTTAAAAGCATTTGTCCTTTAATACGTAAAACTTATTCTACCTTTGACTTACCTTCGACTTACCTTCTACTTACTTGTGACACTGTTGATTAGATAATCATACGTTCCAATTAGGCTGGCCTCTTACAGCTCCCTGGCGTAGTAGGAAAGGTATATTAATATAGAACGTTCTGGCTGCCGTTAATTTTAATATAAACTTTATATACATTCTAGCTAAATGGGAAGGTACCGCTTATAACTATAAAGTTATTAATTTGGCAAAGAAGAAAGGCTTTAAAGCTTTATAAGGTTAATATTATCTTGCTAATGCTAGTTATTTAAATACCTCTATAACATTAGTACTATACTAAGGCGTTTAATATTATCTTTATAAACAAGCTTAGGCAAATATAAGGCTATAGAATATAAAGGAGCTATTTAATCTACATTATATAGGACTAAGAAATGTTATTAAGTATACCTTTAGAGTTTTTAAGAGACGATTTTAATACTTTAAGGTAGTAAGATAAAACTTCCCTCTAGTAATATAGATTCTTTTAATATATACATTAATAGCGGTATATAACTTCTTAAATATATATAATCCGGATAATCTAGAGGACTACGGTATAGTAGAGAATAAGGAGGTTAATAAGAAGAACACATAAATAGTAAAGAAAAAGAGTAAGGTCGCTATAAATTAAAAATAGAATAAAATTGCAGAGCTTATATAGAGAGGCTATTATTAGGTAATTGGGAGGCCTTTATAATACATAGGTATATAATCTATAGACAAATTACTATATTAAATTATATACCAATACATTTTACCGCTATATAGCGCGCTTTAGAAGAGCCCCCTAATATAATAACTTCCTAATAATCACATGTAGAAAAGCGGTTACTTTAATTTTATAAAGTATATTTATAATAGGTTTAAGAATTTACTAATTTATATATAAAATCCTTACTAAAAAATAAAATTGTTAATAGTAAAGTAATTATAAACGCAAAGTAAAAGTAGCTACTAATTTTAACCCTTAATATCTTCCTTCTTCTTTATTTTTGCTAAAGTTCTATCTATTAGTCTCTTCCGTAACGCCCCTAATATAATTAAAAAGGTCCTTGCCGTTAATTCTGTTTTAAAGGCTTTTAGAATAAGCACTTAATTGTTAAGGTCCATATTATTAAACTTATTAAGAAACTCTACTAAGGCCTTTTCTAAAGGCGGCTTTTAACTAAGAAGCTCTTACGTAGCTCTAATCTCTTTTAATACTAGCTCTATAGTCTCTCCTAGTAGGTTCTTTGTCTGTTACCTATCTTTAGGTTACTAACGCTTTGCATCTAGTTTATTTAATATAGCAGCTTATTTAGTAGCGCGTTTTCTTATAGCCAGTAAAGACTTTTAAGCAGGCGTTAACAAAGGCGTATAATAAAGGCTTAGGCCTACTAAGGACAACAATTATTAACTAGAAGGTGTAGTAGAGCAATTATCTAAGGAAATATTACTAGCTAATAAAGCTAACTAACGCTGTTCTATAGAAGATTAAGGTTTATCCTTATTAGCTACCTTATTATCTTTCTTATTATAAGACTTATCCTCCTTGCTCCTACCATCCTATATAGTAGCAGCGCTTTTCTTCTCTATTAGCGTAGGATTAATCAGCGGCCTATTCTCCATTTAATTAAGAGCTTTATTAACTATAAGAGTATAGTTGCCCGTTGTAACTACGCCTTAAAATAGCTTATTAAGCTCCTCTAGGAAAGGTAGCGGAGTATCTTAAAACTTCGCGGCGTTAGAATTAGCTTTAAAATATCTATCTATAATATCTTTAGAGGTAATTAGTATACCTTTATTATCGTTTTACCCCTAGCTAGATTAATTATAGAGCTCCTTCCACGCCTTCTAATCCCTTTTTTAACTATTATGCTTACTTTTAAGCTGCTATATAGTAATTAAATATTAAGTCTTTGCCTGTGCGGCGTCTAGAGCTATCTACCAGCCTTCCTTCTTATATAAGCTATCTACACAGAGCCCTTTCTAAACAGCCTCTACTAGGCCTTTAATTATAGCTTCTTCTATTTTATAAGTCCAGCTAATACGCTATTTCTTTGCAGTTGCTCAGCGAGCCGTGGGCTGTATATAAAGGGGCGGAGGGCGCGAGGAACGTAGTGTATGTGCATTAATAGCAGGAGTAGGGGTGGCAGTTGTTAACAATATGGTAATAAGACACCGAAATAAGGAGCTAGTAGTAGAGGTTTGGTAGTAGGTACGTTTTAGCAGAGGATTAATTAATATAGGTAGAAGATATTGCTAATTTTAAGCCTTATCTAAGGCCTTTTTAGAACGATTAACTGAATAGTCGGCTTTATTTTAGATTGAGTACGACTACCAGATTAAGCGCCACTAATTATCTACTAATTGACGCCGGCGAAAGCACAGATCAACGTCAGATTGAAAAAGCTCCAGATTGCAACCGAACACGCCCTTATTAGTAATCAAAGAATTTGGTCTCATGTCGCAGAAGCCCCATTAGGGAAGGAGCTATTCCATTGAAATCATTTGACAGTCTATCAGTTCTCTTTGTTCTTCTATAAATCGGTCACTGTCTCTTATTGATTTCCTTGTATCTTGATTTTTTCTTTGTACCTTTATTTTACATTCTATGCCATTGTTTTATTTACGATCTTTGTTTGTTTACTAAAATATCATCAGTTGTCCTAGCTTTGTTTGGTTTGCAACATAGTTCGTTAGCTAGAGAGAGTTTCTGCAAGATGTATATAAAGACTGGTGTCGGCGCTTCCTGATCGACCATTAATATGGTTCGAGCTACTCTTGTTGGTACGCTTGGGTTAACAGCTTCCTGGTGAAGGTGGAGAAGTGCTGTTTTTGCTTGCTTTTTAGCTAGGCGTCGCCTGCTTTCAGCTAAGTATTCTTCACTCTGAACCTTTTGGCGTACTAATAAGCAGTAGCGAAGATACAATCCATTTCAATCCGTTCTATTAGTTTACGATAAAGCTAACATGGCGTCAGAAAGTAGCCCCAAAAGTAGATCTTTTCGGGTTGGGAAGCCCTACAGTCGGCCCCGAATAGGTTCTTATCGATCACATTCTTACTGCTCATCGCCACCATCACCTAGCTCACTGGTAACTCACAGAAGGCACGATTCCTCTATATTTTCTACGGCATCTTTCCGAGACCGTTCATACGCCTCCCGAAGCGTCTCTAGCTCAAGTGAAGAGTCAAGGACCCGAAGAACGTACCGTCGCGAAGATTTTCAGCCTGGCACGATCTTTAAATGCCTGACTGTTAGTCAAGTGAATGACCTAGGTTCTGTAAAAACTAAAGGCCAAGTCTTCCATAATGATCTTGGCTCTTGGCTCTACAAGCCTCGCCATTACATCGTAATATCGAGGAGCTTGTACCATCTCAACGCGCTGCCTCTCTTCACCTTTGGAGGTAAGGGTCTCAGATCGAAGAACCCGGAAAGGTGGAGAGAGTATCTCGGTATTAGATATGATACCGATGACGATTATAACAACTTATCCCAATATCAACCCATTGAGGTGGCTGAAGAAGACCTTTCATTCACCCTACGGCCTGAAACCTCGGTCCATCTGATGTCTACCAGTATTTCAATGAGCGATGTCATTGAAATCGAGGGAAAGATAAGAAACCAGAGTCTTGATAACCTGCGCAAGGCATTTCGAGACTTCATGCGGGCCGGAATGGATGAGGAAGAGGGAGAGATCGTTGAATAAGCGTCGACCAAATCGGGTTGTCTCACCTTTTTCCAGTTGCGTATCACCTTGTTTCAGTTGCCTGTACCCCTCCCCCCCCTCCTAGTGCCTGCACCTTCCTCATGTATATATAGAGGCCCTAGAGTCACATTTAATAGACAGCTCCATTCTTTGATATTACGATTGACATTAGGTAAGTCACTTCACATTTTCATTTCGACTGACACGCTTCAATTTTCGCTCTTTTAAAGCACGAGTATGTTCCGCTTCATACCGGTACACGCCTCATTCCGGAACAAATCGTCCTCAAAGAGGAACAATTCGTGTACCGCTCTAAGGGGTTATATTCTGGAACAATTACTTCATTCTGGAAAAGATCTAATACTAATGAGGTAGAAATAATCTGGAACGTGTCGTGTGCTGGTATGGGGCAGAAGAGCAACTAAGACAGATAGACGCGCTGTACTTTTTAGACGCGCTTACTAGCCTATGACGTAGGTGATAGGGTAACTACATAACTACTTGACACGAACAAGTTGTTCTTTTGACACCATGCACGGGCCACATTTTATTATCACTTATTGATGCAAGGGTATCCCTTAACCCGTTGATTTGGATAAGGGACTAGCCAACCGGAGAACCCGGTTCAATGCAAGTGCCCAATTAAATCCAGTAGCGAATTCTCTAAGGACCCCAACGGGTTAAGGGATAAGCAAGTCTGTGGGTAAATCTGAGAATATTATCAATCAGAATAGAAAGGAATTTTGGGGATGTATTCCGTATGGAGACCTAGGTTGCAAGCTTTGCTTAGCTCAGCTATGCTTTACTGGGATAAATTTAAGCTTTAAGATCAACAGATCTGCAATCACCTTTCCAGTCTCGTTTAAGCTCGCAAAAATGGTAATGGGACGACTGGCTGAAGGATAGCTTATTGTAAGATGAGATCGTTGGAGGAACCAGAATGAAAAGAGTCTTCATACGCTTTTATGATTGGAATTTGCTCATCTGCTTATTCAAAGTTGTGTTCTGGTGAATTCCAAGGATCGCAGCGAAAATTACAGATGTGACAAAACCGTCTTAATAACATTACACCACCCTGGCGCATCCAGTTGAAAGCGCGTGTTGATCTTGGTGATCAAACGGCAGAGTCTATACCTTTTGAAGTAATGCGCACGGCCATTTTAATGTATTTTTACCTTTTTTTAGGTATAAGCTACGCATTTTGATCAGCGTGATCAACACGCGCTTTCAACCAGATGCGCATGGTGGTGTTCAACCCTGCAGTCAGCTCTCGGCGCAGACTTCTTCGGAGCACATGGTGCAACAGCCATAATGCCTTTCACCGAAATTCTTCATTGCGCGCGGATCCTATTCACGTCTCCCATACCTCGCGCGAACCGCAATCTCGCGCACGTCCACAGCCACCTCTCTTTACCGTATCCCCTCTACCTCGACGTTCGGCTTCGGTGAATTTAACCAAACGTCACCCCGGCACCGTAAAGACATGTTCTGTCTATAATGCCTCGATCACTTTCAAGATCAAGTGATGGCACAAGCGATCACCATGAACGCCTGGAACCACGATTACTGCGCGCAGCAGAGGAGGATGACACGGAGGTACTGCGGCAAATCATTGAAACAGCAAAGGAGAAGGGCCAGTTGAACGACAACTTCCTGCGCATTGCTATGATGCGTAGTTCGGAGAAAGGAAAGATTAACGCAACGCGATACCTTTTGAAACAAGGCGCGAGACCGGATGGAGCCGCTGGGAATCGGCTCTCACCGTTGCTGAAGGCAGTGGAGAAGAACCACGTCGGGATCGTACAATTACTGCTAGAACATGGTGCAGACTCAAACACAGCGGATAAGCAAGGCAGGACAGCCCTTATGACAGCGGCGTGGAAGAATCACTGGCATATTTTGAATCTGTTGCTTGCAAAGGGAGCAGATGTCAATGCCAGGGACGTTAGGGGGCGGAATGTCTTACATAATCTAGCCGCGGACAAGAAGTGCGAATGGGGAAAAGACGTCATTGATCTATTGCTATCGTCTAATATTCATATTGATGGACCAGAAGGTGAGGACGAGCTGAAACGCTCGCCGTTGCATTGGGCATGTGCGACTGGGAAGATAGACCTCGCTGAGATGCTGCTCAACAGGCCGAGAGGTCCAAGAGCTGACATTGGCGCCGTAGAGATACGGGAGAAAACCAGTCTCCACCTCGCCGCAGCGCATGATAGGGATGATATTGTAGCGATGCTTCTTAAGCGTGGGGCGAATGTTAACGCGAAAAGCGATGGATCGTGGACGCCACTACACAATGCCTGCGAGAAGGCCTCAGAGAAAGTTGTACATCTTCTCCTGAAAGCAGGCGCGGACCCTAATGCGAGGCTCCTCAATGGAATGACCCCTCTTCATCTCTGTGCCCAAGGAGGCCACTCAGAAGTAGTGAAATGCCTTCTTGCACGCAAAGACATTAAGAGAGCTGCTCGAGACGCCTTCGGCAGCACCCCCTTCCTGCGAGCAGCCCAAAATAGACGGAAGGATATTGTCGACCTTCTAGCTCCGTTCAATAATGTAGAAGTCCTCTCGGAAGACGCTCTTGGAGCATGCAATGGTTTCAATGCCACCATTGTTGATTTTGGGGATTTCCACAACGGAAATCGAGTCAAGAGACGGACAGTATACGGTACGTCTTAACAATGCTTTGTCCGGGCTCAACACTGACAATTAAGCCAGAGCTTCTATATGGACGTGACCCTGTCAACACGCAGAAACCCGCCATTACTGTCCTTCCGAAACACAACAAATCTACCAATTTTAGGTGGATTCATCTCCCAGCAAACAACATGACTTGGGTAGAGGCACTACTCACAAAGGCATTCATTGAAGAAGGCGCCGGTGACGTAGAAGGCTTTAAAGCCCTAGAACGATCCTTCAGCCATCAGCATCGAGGCAAGCAAACTCACTCCCATTTTATGAGGCCTATCTGTCAAAGCACGCCACGAACACCAAGGCTTCCGGAGGACGAACTTCCAGAATCCCCAGCAGAGCAAGGACCACCCCGGATTGTCATTAGTGAGACTCCACACCCCAAAGATGAAGCCCCACCTAAGACCCCAGCAAGGGCATACACTTCTGGCGAAGAGAAGAGCGATTGGTCTAAATCCTCGGGTCATTCTGGTCAGAAAGATGGCACAAAAGGGCCACAGAAGGATAAAGGGAAGAAGACGGCTAACAAAGTTACTAAAAACAATAAACACGGACCAGGCACTCGAAGTAGGGATGAGCAACGCAAATCCAGTCAATCTCTCGATAGCCGAAATGTTCGCTCGCCTGGTTCTCCTGGGCGTAAAGACCCCCTTCAGACGGCAAAGGGTAATATCTACACCTTCATGCCATATCTACATTTTGAAACCGACCGTCGCCGTCAAGAAATGCAGGATGCCATCAGGAGGGCTGAAAGTATGAAGACCCAATTCCGTCCCAACCTAACGAAGGCCAGAACATATGATGAAATGTTGATTCGGGCGCATCTTGCTACATCGAGTGTGTCACTGCATGTTCGACGCACGTTGGACCAGTTCTTTTATCATAACATTGACACCCAAAGCCGTGATCAGGATCAGGTTGTATATCGTTATCAAACCAAAGGAATAGACCCTGACGAGACCGATATCGACCCCAAAATTTTTATGGTGGACCAGCTTTGGATGTGGATACTAGGCAAGGACCTCATCGTAACAAGCTTTCCGCAGCGCTGGCAACAGCCGAGGAACGATCCTTTGAATGTCCTAGATGGAATCATTGAAGATATCAACTCCAAGACTCGCGAATCAGTCAAATCCGTTCACGACCTCTCCCTGCTCATCACGGGCCGCTGCTCGGGTGTTTTCGGCCATCACTACACTAGTGAAGAAGAGTACCAATTTCTTGACATGTTCGAGTCTAGTATTGGTAGCGCAACTGATCGCGAGACTGTGCTCTTCAAGGAATTCAATGCTGCCTCTGCGCAGGCATCAGCCTGGCTACAACATCATCGGCGCTCAACCCGCTTCAGCCGTCACCTCGAATACGCGTCCCGAAACCTCGAACATAGCGCTAAAAAGAAATCGAAGGATACCGATCTCGATGTACGAGAAGAGAAATTCAAATATCAAGACCCAATATTTCTTGATAACCTCCTCGATATCGGCCAAGAGACTGACCTTCTTGCCGAAACCAAAGACATCCGGGACGAATTGAACATGATCGCAAAGGTGTTGGAGGACCAGCGGCAAGTACTCCCAGACCTCGAATCCGCTATTTGCGACATTTACAAGGAGGAGCATCGCTCTCAGCAAGAAGTCAAGAAGCGGTTCCGCGACCAGCTTAAGACCATAGAAATGCATATAAAAGACATAGACCGCATGGACAAACAAGCGGAGCGTATCTACTCCTCCATCACAGACTTGCTCGATCTCAAACAAAAACACGCAAACGCATTCGAAGCTCGATTCACCCGCGACCAAGCTGCCGGCACCGCGAGGCAATCCCAAACTATCATGGTATTCACAATTGTGACGATTGTTTTTCTACCTCTCAGTTTCATCGCGGCGTTCTTCGCGATAAACGTTCGCGAATTCCCTCGTACAAACGATGGCAGCACGTCACTTCCGCTTTCATATGTTTCAAAATACATGTTTGGAATTGGATTTGCCGTTTCGATACCAATGATTCTTATCGCCTTATTGCTAGATGATATCGGAGATTTTTTCCGGGAGGTAAGGAGGCGGTGGAGGCAGCGGGGACGAAAGGGAGGGAGTAGAGAAGGCCAGAACGAGGAAGGTGAGAGGATGCTAGGTCTGCTCGGGCTGGACCAGGCGATCAGCATTGCCAGAAGCGGAGTAGGAAGGAAGAGTGTGGAGACGGAGTGGACAGGGCATCTGAACCCCGTGACATCGAGAGGGACATCGGGCACGGCCGCGAGGAAATTGAGTGTTGTAAAGGGGAGCACGGGATTCAGGATGCGGAGGGATGTTGAGAAGGGTTTGTAGAGAGTTGGGCTGTATTTCCCTTGTCATCCGCAAGAGTAATTCGTTCCCTGACACGGAGGACTCAACAATATAACCCTTGATATGCACTCATTCATCGGAAATGGTGTAACATTACTAATATAAAGTCTACAATATTATCCTCCTTCTCTTTAACTTTATCTTTAAAGATATTCTATATCTTTAAATTATTAATTAGAGGTATAGTATTTACTATCCCTTGCAACGTTGATTTGGGTCCTATTCTTATCGATAAGCTCCAGCTAATTAGATCGTTAGGATCTTAGAGCTGTGATGAGGAATATGAGCTCTGGTAAAGGGCTCGAAGGCAGCCGCCAAAGTTCCGTAGACAGTTCTTTTGCTATGAGTTGGAGAAACAACGCATTTGGTAGGTTGGACGATATTAGGATCAAAAAAGGCACGATTAGAAGGCATGGTGGTTGATTAAATTAATCTTTCTGATTCTGGGTTTCCGCACGGACCAACTGAAGTAGGACCCCAACGTTGCATGGGATAATATTATTACCTAGTAAAATTATATCTCTATATTTGTACTATTTAAAAAAGAGATTAATCTATATTATAATTATAGGTCCGTTTAGTCGCTAATCTTCCTCTTATTTAATGTATGTTAAAGTAAATATTTAATTATTGTTACGGACAGCTTAAGTATAATATTACGACTACTTGGAGAAGAGTCGGCGGAAGCTAGTTGGTTAATACAGGCACGGTCTAGAATAGATCCAGTGGAACCATATAACAAGGAATGGTAGCTAAGGTTATATAGTGTAATCTGTGTAATCTATATAATCTGTATAATCTGTGATAGAGTAGATAGAGTATATATACCTTACGGAGCGAAGGGATTTCTTAGGCGTATGGTTGTATATTTAAAGGACCATAGTCCCTACCTAGATAGTTCTCTCTTTATAGTAAATCTTAGAATACAATTAGAGTTAATCTGTTAGGTAACTACTCCACTAGTTATTATTATGTTATTAAACTATTTATACCTACATACCTAGCCTAATAATAGGACCCACCATAGTTCCTGCTACAAGGTTCCGTTATACATTTACTACTAAGGTTATAGTATTAAATAAGGTTAAATAATATGCCACCCAAAGCACCAGTTATAACGATATTGACAGCAGCCACAACCTTAGGGTTAGGAGACACCAGTATAGCGGATATAGATTCTTAAGTAGTTACGCAAGGTTAGTTATAGGAAATAGTTAATCATTTATAGGATAATAGTAGAATACTTAAAGAACGCATTAGTAGAATTAGAGCAGTAAAGGTTAAGTTACCTTTAATTAAATAGTTCTTAGAAGAGAAGTTAAAGCTTAAAGGGTTTCTTATATAGATGCATTTTAAGGTTATGCAGGAAGGAGCGAAGTTAGTAACACCTACGGATTAGGTAGCATACGCAGGACTATTCTTAACAGGAAGAGCTCTAGAGTAGTTTAAGCCTTACCTTATAGAGATATAAGCAAACAGTATAACAACTACTAACCCAGATATACGGTATGTGTTTATAAGTTAGAACAAATTTGCAAAATAGTTAATATAAATATTTAGAGACCCTAAAGCAACTATAACAGTAGAACGGAAGCTTCAGAACTTAGTATAACATACTTTAGCAATTAAGTATATAACACAGTTTTAAACACTAGCCATATAGGTTAAATGGAATAATAGGGCGCTTATAGTATAGTATAAGCAAGGACTTAAGGCTAAAGTCCAGGATATAATTATCCTAATAGAAGATGCGGATACTCTAAGGGAGTTAATAGACTAGTTAATAAAGATTAATAATAAGATCTATTAAAGGGAACAAGCTAAGAAAGGGCAAGACAGAGTTCTATAGTTATATAAGGCGTAGGGTATACAACAACCGATATAGAGTTAAAAACTATGGAATGGTGCAGAGCTAATAGACCTAAGCAGTACTAAAGAATCTAAGAGATAAATAAAGAAACTATAGAAACCTAGAGGTTAAGGATCTAGTAATTAAAGAACCTAGGAGTAGAGGCTAAACCAGGGATCTTAGTAGTAGAAGACATTTAGGCGGACTCCACAATAAAATAGATAGTTTAAAGATAGGGCTTACATAAATTATAGAAAACAGGGTTATTTCGCCAAGGACTATAGAGGTGGTTAGAGTAATTATATAGTAAAGGGAACAAGACCAGCAGATAGCGCGTATATACAGAGGGATAATAGTACACTATAAGAAATAAAAGAATGTTTAATTAATAGTTTCGCGTTTTATTATAACAACGCATACTAAGTTTATAAGGACGCTAAGTATAGCGCAAGCTATTAGCTATAAGAGCTATTATTATCTAAGTTTAGAGGAACCAACAAACTAGCTTATAGATTAGATATTAAAGACAATAAGTTTAACACAGGCAAAGCATTTACTAATAATAAGGTAATAAAGGTAGCTTACTAGGAGCATACAGACCTCAAAGAAGTTAAAATAGAAGTAGAGACTAAGACTATTACAGAATAGGGTTTAGTAACGGGTATTACAATACCATTAGATACAATTTCTATCGCTTTATAAGATAAAAGGAGTAATGTTTAGAAGAAACTAAGCAAGCAGACAACTACTAGTGCTAGCTTATTACTTAATAAAGGCAAAAGGCTACAGGTTTAAGACTCTTAGGACGAGATAAGGAAGGCTCTAGACTTATAAGGCGCGATAAGGACAGCTTAAGAGCCCATAGTGGACAAAAACCAATAGAAAAGAGTAGCGACTTAGTTTAGTAATAAACAAATAAGTATAGGACGCAAGTTTAAGAACCAAGAGTTTGGGGAATAAATAAGAACGTTATTAGGTAACCAAGATTTTAAAAAATAAATAAGGGCTATAGCAGTTCCAGGTAAATATAGTATTTAGCCTAAAAATTAAAAAGTTAATACTAAGATTAAGAAGTAAAACGACTTTAAGGATCTAGCTATAGGACACAGGTTATAAGAAACTATAAACAAGTTTAGACAAAGAATCATTATATAGTAAGAACAAAAGCTAGATAGGAGGTCAGCTATGCTAGGTTATATAAGGGATAGAGTACCCATATAAAGAATTACTAATAGGCCTAAGGCAGGGACGCCTAGAGTAAAGTAGTTAAATAAACTAGAACAAGAAGAGGATTTAGGGATTCTAACTAGGTTTAAAGAAAGACATACCAAAGGATATTATAATACAGTAATAATAAGGTACTTTTTAATAGATAAACCATACACACTAAACCAGTTGTATAGAAAGTGGTATAGGCAACAAAGTAGTAACAAATAGGCAGATTTCTATATGTAGCTAAATAAGAAAGTTATCCAAGACCAACCTATTATAGAAAAACATATAAATCATATTAAAGGAGCGTTAATTATAATATTAAGGAACCTAGAAGAAGAATCTAGGGACTAGAAAAGTAAACAATAAATCTTAATACCCATAGAAGAAAGACCGACAGTTAGATTAGCTAGATAGAGGTTTAAACTTAAAAGTAAAGATAAGCTAAAAGTAGACCTAAGTCACTTAGCATATTATACACTATCGTGGATAGCTTATGTGGATAACATATGCAACATGCATAGAATACCAAAAGATAAAAACCGGAAGTACCCAGTAAGGATATATTAGGCACCAGAAGAGAAGCGGTTTAGGAACACTAAGTATATATATAGATAGCACCCAGTAGAAGTATAAAGTTAAGGGGACTTAATACTTTAACCAGAAAGATTCCTTACAAAAGAATACCTAAATAGATAATAATAGTAGGAGTACCTAAAAAACACTTATCTATAGTATATAGAGGAAAAGAAATAAACTAAATATTAGCTAAAGGTGGACTAGTTATAGGCAGGATCTAGCAGCCAACAGTTAGGAAAAGGGGAGGCGTATAGAACTAAAGGGAACTAGTATTAGAGCCTTAGACCCTTAAAGGAATTTAAGAATAATACCTAAATTTAAGAGTTAAGTAGCAAGATTAGCAGTTTAAAGCGTTAATAGACAGTAGAGTAATAAGGAACTACATATCACTAGTAACAGTGGAAAGGATAGGGTTACTATATAGATAAAAGGAACACCTATATCCACTTATAACAATTTTAGGAGATTAGATAGCCTATAGAGGAGGTATTATTAATCTTAAAATAGGACCTATTCAGCTAACTATTAAAGGAAGACAGGTTAGAATATCTTTTAATATCCTTCTATTAGGATAGGATGAGGTAATACTAGAAATACCTTAGTTACAGGAATATAATCTAAAGGTTAATTAGGTTATAGAATAGGTTAATATTAGAAATACTTAATAACATAAGATGCAATAGTAAACCAAGTTAGTATAGTACCAGGTTAGAGTAATATATAAAGAGACTAAGCAAGGCTTAAGTTATATACTAAAAAGATACCACAAGTATAGCAAAAAGTTATAGTCGCTAGAAAGTAAAAAGCTGTTAGAGCATGCAGCATAGAACTATAAGATAGAATTAGAAAAGGGAATAAGCCTAAAGTTCTTTCTAATTTATAAGTTTACTAAAACCGAGTTAATAGCACTTAAAGAGTTTGTCTAGAAGAACTTATAAAAGGGATATATTAGACCATTATAGTTATTAGTAGGATATCCAGTATTATTTATCCCAAAGAAAAACGGAAAATTTAGGATATGTATAGACTATAGACAGTTAAACAGCATTACTAGGAAGGATAGGTATCCTTTACCCTTAATTAGTAAAATCTAAGATAGGATAGGCAACGCGCAAATTTTTATAAAGATAGATTTAAGATAGGCGTACCATTAAATTAGGATTAAGGAAGGCGACGAATAAAAGGTAGCCTTTAGGTCAAAGGAAGGACTATATAAGCCATTAGTTATATAATTTGGGCTTATAAACATACTAGCAACGTTCCAGAAGCGAACTAATAGTGTATTAGGAGAACATCTAGATAAGTTTATTATAGTATATCTTAACAACATTATTATCTACTTAGAGAGTAAGAAAGAATATAAAAAGCATATTAAATGGGTTTTAAAGAGACTATAGAAAGAATAGATGCTAGTAATAATTAAGAAATACAAGTTCTTTATAAAGAAAACCAATTTTATAGGATTTATTATTAAACTAGGGAAAATTAGTATAGACCTAAAGAAAGTTAAAGCTATAGTAAGTTAGCAAGAACCAGAGAATATTACGCAGTTAAAGTTGTTTCTAGGGTTTTATAACTACTACAGGAGGTTTATAGCATAGTAGTTAAAAGGTATTAAGCCATTTATAAGGTTAACTAAGAAGGAGAAACTATAGGTTTAGGGTAGTAAGTAAAAAAAGCTGTTCTAAGAACTTAAGGAGATATTCACCTAGGAACTAGTTCTTAAGATCTATCAACTAAGGTTAGACACGGTTATGGAAACGGATATATTAGACTTTGCACTAGAAGCATGTCTACTATAGAGGTATTAGGATGCATGGCATCTAGTAGCGTACTATAGTCGGAAAATAACACTACTAGAGTTAAACTATAACATCTATAATAAGGAGTTGTTAGGCATAGTTACAGTATTTAAGGAATAGAAAGCATTCTTACAAGGCATAGAGAAACTGTTTATAGTTAAGACAGACTATAAGAACCTTACAGGATTCCTAATAACAAAGGAACTTAACCAAAGACAGGTTAGATAGGTGGAAATACTTACAAAATACCATTTTAAAATTTAGTATACCAAAGGTACAAACAATACACGAGCAGACGCTCTAAGTAGAAAGGCTAAATTACAGAATAATAATAAACTGTTAGGAGCGTTATTACAAAAAGACACAGATGGACTAATTAGGTATAATTATTCTAAAATTGCAGTAACTAAAAAAAGTCAGGTCCATAAGTTACCAAAGAGTAATTAGGCGCAGAAGATCTAAGAGGCATAAATAAAGAATCCAGACTTAGAGCAATATAAGAATAGAGAAGCCACTTATATTCTAAGGTTAATTACAGAGGAGTTTATAACAGAGTTTTATAAAGAAACGACATAAGGGCACAACGGAGCTACAGGCTTAGTGTTAAGACTTTAAAAGGAGTATATTGTTTAAGGAATCTGGGGATTAATAAAATAAGTTATAAGGGAATATCTAGATTGCTAAAGAAATAAACTAATAAGGTATAAGCCGTATAGAGAGCTACAACCTGTTAAAACACTAAGAAGACCATAGGAGGTTATATTATAGAACTTTATTATTAAGTTACCAAAGTTAAAAGATCCTATTACCGGATAAGATCATAACGCGATTTTAGTAATAGTGGATAAGCTTATAAAATAGGGATACTTTATAGCATACACTAAAGAGATATTAGCAGAAGATGTTGCTAGAATCTATATAAAGGAAGTGTTTATAAGATATAGAGTACTAGATAAGATCGTATTAGACAGAGATCTAAGATTTATAGTAGTATTTTAGGAAGTGTTTTTAGCAGAATAAGGGGTTCGCGTGGCAACCTCTATAGTATATTATCTACATATTAGCAACTCAGTCAATCAAGGCATAAGCACGGCAGGAGGGACGCGCAAGCCTATACAATTGGTAGTCTATAAACGAGGATCCAAAGCTAGAGAAAGGAAGGAGAAGAATAGCAGCACCACTTAACATTTTATATGGTCCTTAAGTTACGTAACTCGCGTCTACTATAATCCACATCTGCTAAGATCCACCATTTTCCACCAGCGCCGTAACATTACCCCCCCCTCTAAAAAAGCCTGCCCTTAGGCTTTATATGTCCGTATTATGTCCATAGGGTGTTCTTATCTATGTGCTTAATAGGTAGCCTATTATTTTCGCTATACTAGTACTCCATCTACTTATCTAGATACTTTGGGGGTCCTGGCTTATTAGGGTATTAGTTATAGAACTCTTTAAGCTTTTAGGGGCAACCTATAAAGTTCCAAGCAGGGTACTAGGTTGGGTCTGGATCATAACCTTTCTATTAGATATGGTATTTTAGCGTTCCTTATACTAGTTTATAGGCTAGTATTTTATTAACTTCCCATTTATTATTACCATTAACTTAAATTGGTAGGGGAGGCTTATTCTTTTGTTTAGGTAGTGGGTTATTTATAGCCTTCTATAGCTTATCTAGTAAAAAGATAGGGTAGACTTTAATTGAGTCTGGGAGCTTAACCTTATATAAGTTGCCTTCTTTATTAAGGATCTTATATGGTCCTACCATCTTATAGTCTAGCTTATGGCTAGGCCGTTCTATCTTCTAGTTCTTTATTATAACCCAGACCCTATTATCTATGGTAAAGTCAGGCTCGCGCCTGTGCTTATTTACCTACTGTTTTATTAATCTCTGGGCCTTTTCTAGATTTGTATGGGCTACTATCCAGGCTTCTTTTAAGCGTTTAGCGTATTACTAGGCTTCCTTATAAGACAGTCTTTCGCGTATGGTCTATAGCCCCTCTGGTCTTTTCCAGTTAAAGTTTATATAGGGTAAGTATCCTATTTCTAGCTAAATAGGTGCAAATCCTATAGAGTTATAGGGTAGGGTTGCCTGGGCGTAGTCTATTAGGGGTAGCAGTTTGCCCTAGTTGTCCTAGAAGTAGTTAATAAAGGGCCGGAGCCTCTAGTCTAAGTATTAATTTATAATTTCTATCTAACCGTCTATCTGGGGGTAGTATACTATGGAAAGCTTTAGCTTAATACTAAGGATCCGAGTAAACTTATTCTAGAAGGCTAATATAAACTACGGCCTATAATTAGATATAATAGTATCTGGTAGTCCGTAGATTCGGTAGACATAATAGATATATAGTTAGGCTACCTCCTTGGCATTAATATCCTTATAACAGGGGATTAAGAACGGGCGCTTGCCAAAATAGTTAACTAGGATCATTACTATATCATATCCGTTATGGTCTATAGGCAGCTCGTAAAAGTCTATAGAGATATACTACCAGGGGCGTTCTGGTATTAGGAGTGGCTTTAGTAGTCCTAAGGTCTTATCCCGTAGAATTATAGACCTACGGCAGTCGTTACAGTTCTATATATAGCGGTCGATATCTATAACCATTCCAGGCCAGTAGTATTGGTCACCAATAATTTTACAGGTCTTATTCTTTTTAGGGTGGGCCGTAGAGACCTAGGCATAAGCTTTGGCAATAAGCTAGGTTTATAAGTTCTATTCTTTAGCTACTACTAGCCGTTCCTAGTGCTTAAGTAGTCCGTTTTTAAGGGACTATAGGCTGGCAACGTTCTTTGCCTTTTCACGGTACTCCTGTAGAGAGGGGGCCGTACGGTTTACCTGTAGTAGTTTATTAATAAGGTCAAGTTCCATGGAGTTAATAGGACATATCTTAGCGTCTAAAGGGTCTGTATTTCGTTCTGCCTATATCTAGGAGTTGAGGTGCTCTAGTCGTAGTAGTGTCTAGGTCTATAATAAGATCTTTACAGCCGCCTAGTTACTTAGGTCCTGTTTACGCCTTATAAAAGTATCTGCATAGTTTATAGTGCCTAGTCTATATATAATTAAGAAGTTAAACTAAGATAGGATATCCGCCTAGCGTACTTACTAGGCCGTAAGGGCCTTAGTTATTATAAAGTATTCTAGGGCCTTATAATCCAAAACTACCTTAATAGGCTTAGGGGTCCCCTCTAGCTATATACGCCAGTACTAAAAGCTAGAGATAATGGCCAGCATTTCTTTGTTATAGATATAGTAGTTCAGCTTAGCATCTATTATAGTCTTCAAATAGTATGCAATAGGGTACTATTCTCCGTCTAGTTACTTCTAGGAGAAAACTCCGGCTATTGCGCTATCTAAGGCATTAGTTTTTAGCATCAAGGGCCATTCTAGGTCAAAGTAGGCAAGTAGGGGAGCTAATACTAGCCGTTTTTTAAGCTCATTAAAGGCCTGCATATATATAGCGTTAAAGTAAAATAGCTGGTCCTTCCTAGTAAGGTGGTTAAGAGGCTAGGCGATCCTGCTATAGTTCTTAATAAAGCGTTAGTAGAAGTTACAGAAACCTAAAAATAATTATACCCCCTTTATAGTCCGTGGGGGTGTCTACTGGTTAATTACAGCTGTTTTCTCTAGGTCGGCCTTAATTCTGTCTATACTAATAATAAAACCTAGGTACTTTATACGCTTAACACTAAATTCTAATTTCCTAATATTGGCCTAGAGACCAGCCTCGCGGAGCCATTATAGAACTTTATAGATATGCTCCTTATGTTCTAACTTATTCTTAGAGTAGATTATAATATTATCCAGGTAGGCTGTATAGAAGTTATTAAGGTAGTTAAAGAGTATATTATTTATATATTATTAGTACGTAGCCAGTCCATTAGTTAGTCTAAAAGGAAGTACTTTGTATTTATATATTCCGTAATAGGTTTAAAATATAGTAAGATCTTCTAATCTAGGGTCTATCCTAATCCAGTAAAAGGCCTAACGGATATTAAGCTTAGTAAAGATCTTAGCTCTACTTATTTGGGTTAAAGTCTTATTAAGTAAGAGCAGTAGGTAGCGGTCCTTGCGGGTTATGTTATTTAGTTTATAGTAGTTAATATAGAAACAAAGTCCTCCATTTAGCTTTTTAGCAAAGAGAATAGGCAAGTTAAAAGGGGCTTAACTGGGTTTAATAAAGCCCTTATTTAGGTTATTAATAAGGTACTGCTTTATAGCCTATAATTTAGCAGTGGACTACTGATAAAGGGGGCTATAGCTAAGTATATCTTCTTTATCTAGCTCAATCTCAATCTTGTGGTTGTATGGTTGGTGAGGCGGGAGTATATTAGACGCTGCCTTGGAAAACACGTTCTTAAATTTCTAGTGTTAATAGGGTAGTTTTTGTTCTACCAGCTCCTTGTCTATAAGCTCGCCTTTCTATTTACTAAGCTTATTTTCCTTTTCCTTAATTATTTAATCAATTTTATATAAGCTAGTAGTAAAGGTAACAGTATTAGGTTAAACCAAGTTCTGGTAGAATCCTACGGCGCTAATACAGCAGATATTAACTGGTAGGAGGTCTATAGGTTTCTTTACAGACTATTATTAGGTTGTATTTTACGGTTTAGGGTTTGTAATCTTTTTTAGCTCCTATTTTATCTTCTATAAGTTATTCCTCCAGTTTATACGTTTAGTATAGTATCTAATACTCCTTGCTATTCTTTATGGCTGCATAGGGCCTAAGTTCCCTATAGGGAGCTCCGCTAGCTTTTTACTAACTTTTTTAATCTCTAGTGCGGGTGGTATAACATAGGTAGTCTAGGGGCGGCGTAGTATGCGGACCTATTATAGATTAAGCTATATATCTTTCTCAAAGGCCTAGTCTCTACGCATAGTATTGGCCTAGTAAACGGTGTCTACCTATGGCCGCATAAGGTTTTCCATTGTAATGCTGATTTCTTTTATAAAGGAAGGGGTTAGGGGTAGGGTTTTGGGCTAGATAAGCCGTCTGCTCTATATGTTGAGCTATAAGCCTAAATAGGCTAGCTATTTTTTTTTTAAAATTATATCGTGGCTTTCTAGGTCCGTAATAAGCAAGGGGATATTATACTATCTTTGTCTATTAACACGGAGGTAGATTTACAAGATTATTATAATAGGTGTCCTTATCCGTCCATTATACCCGCGAATAGGAATTGGTTTGGGCAGTTCTTTAAGGGGTGTATTTAGAAAATTAGCCAGCTTTACAGCACACTAAATATCTATTAAGGCGAAGGCATTTACTCCAAAGTTAGCTAAAGTAGAGGTTAAAACTTAATATCTATTACGGAATAAAGTATAAGGGATAGTGCAGCTTCTTCTACTAATTAGCCAACCTAGATTAATATATAACATATCAATCCCTTTTAACCCTAGAGAGAAGTCTTTCTCTAGGGTTCCTCTTTTTTTAATTCTATACTATCCTTTTGGATTAACAGAACCTCGCCCGCTTTTGCATTTATTAGGTAATTCTTTGTAATATAGCCCTTCTGGCTATAAGAGAAGCAAGCTCCCTAATTACTAAGGGCCTGTATATAGGGGTTGCTATACGTAGGCTAAGCATTTACTGGACCCATAGTAGGACTAGCTATATAACTAGCTGCTAAATTAGCGGCAGGATATACGGCCGGTGCTATAGGGGTTGTAGATCTTACTAGGGCGCTATGGCCCGTTCTAGTAGTACTTATATTCTGGTTAGCAGAGCTTCTAGTCTTATACCGCTTAGCACGTGTCTTAATTTAATAGAGGCCCTAGTTAATAGCTAGGCATTAGTCTATAAGTTCCTTAAGTGTCTATATAGTAGTATAAACTGGTAGTACAGTGCGCTATAGGTCTAGGGTAAGCTTATTAAAAAGGTCTAGTATTAAATCTTCCTAGGGGATTTAAGCCTATCCGGCTAAGTATAGAAAGCGGGTCTAAAAGGCCAAGAAGGTCTCTGTCGTTTTTATATTTAGGCTTTTATAATTAAGCCAGGCGTTCTATACTTTAAAGGGGTCTTTATAAATAGAAGATAGGTAGTTGATTATCTCTTCTTTAGAGAGGAAGGGGTCTACTAAGTCCTAGGCGTATTGTAGACGTAGGTATATTTATATATCACTGCTGGTGCGGCCGAAGACGTATGCTATTTTAGCTCGGGTATTAGGAAAGTGGTCTGTATTAACTTTAAGCTTGTTCTATAGTTAAAGCTTCCAGTTATTGAATATAGGGTCGGTTCCATCCGTAAGTAATAGGGGGTCTGCGACCTTCGCGGATCGCGATAATGCTAATACTATACGTTAGGCTAGGGCCTTAAGGACCGTAGCAAGCCTCTAGGTGTCCAATAATTCATTGCTAGGCGTAGGGGTGTCTCTAGTTTTAAGTAACTCTTAGAGCCGTTTGATTTTAGTATTAGCTGCTATAAGCTCTTCCTAGGGGGTCAAGACGGCAACTGTTTCACTATTAGAGGTATTTGCAGGTCCTACAGCAGCTTTACCAGCTACTGTATTTCTTGGCATAGTGGTAGGGGTACTAGGTAATTTCTGGTGTTTGTTTATTTTCTAGGGTTCTGGTCTATGCGTGTCCTATTCTTTAGGTTTCGCATTCTGTTTTTATTCTTTTGGTTCTAGTAATGTCCTTAGGGTCCTATTCTGTTTCCTTATTCTATTCGTGGTTTTGTAAATATATTTGAGTTCCTTCTTAGGAAGAGAGAGTGATGATAAGCTTTAGATAATGTTAGCAACTCAGTTAATCGAGGCACAAGCATGGCAGGAGGGACGCGCAAGCCTATACAATTGGTAGTCTATAAACGAGGATCTAAAGCTAGAGAAAGGAAGGAGAAGAATAGCAGCGCCGCTTGACATTTTATGCGGTCCTCAAGTCATGTAACTCGCGTCTACCATAATCCACATCTACTAAGATCCACCGTTTTCCACCAGCGCCGTAACACTACAGACGGACGGATAGATAGAAAGACTAAACTAGACACTAGAACAGGATTTAAGGCATTATATTAATTATATACAGAATAATTGGGTATTATTATTACCAGTTACACAGTTTACATACAATACAACACTATAAGAGGGAATGGGGACATTACTATTTAAGGCGAACTACGGGTATAAGCCAAGAACGTCATTGTCGCTATATTAAGCAAAGAAAACGAGTAGCACAGCTAAATAAAGAATAGAGATATTAATAAATCTTTATATAGACCTTACGGAAATAGCCAAACTAGTATAACAAAGGATGAAAAGGTACTATAATACTAAGAGATCTAAAGGACCAGATCTTAAGGAGGGAGATAAAGTGTGGCTACTATATAAAAATTTTAAGAGTTGACAACTAAGTAAAAAGTTGGACTATATTAGACTAGGACCTTTTAAAATTAAGTAAAGGATTTTATTGGTTACGTATAAGTTAAACCTACTAGCCAAAATAAAAATCTACCCTATACAGTATGTAGCGATGTTAGAGCTAGCACACGGGAATATTAAGCCACCAGTTTACAAGGCAGACACATATAGAGGGCAAGAAGAAGACAAGTAGTATGTTACGGGGCGCGGAACTGTGGCAGCTGAACGTATATATTTGAGGAGTCTACAAGACGTTGCGCGATCGATCGTAAGGGTCGAGGGCGTAAGGAGGTAATATACCTACGCGTAGCTGACGTAAGCTGTACGCGAGGTGTACGCGAGAGCACGGGGCTCTCCTATAGAGGCCCCTGCGGTGTGGTTCCGTGACACTACCCCCCCTCCTATAGAGGCGGAGCTCCGGCGACGCTGTGGTTGCTATGTACATGTAGTAAGGTATAGAGAAGAAAAGGAAATATTGCTAAAGGCTTGCAATAACGTTATGTGATAAGACTTGGCACCTAAGAATTTAACTAATTAGACAACTTTAACCGCCGGTTGAAGTTCCTGGACATCTTAACGATTTTCCAGTTACGTGATCGCAATCTGCGGCAATCTAATAGCAATTTGCCCTTACGTAGCAATGTACGGTTTAACTCTATAAGGGCTCCTATAGAGGATTAGGCACGAAGTCTCTGCTTAGGCCCGGTTTCTGTGGGTTTGCGTAGTGAAAATCGCTGATTAGATCCTTTGCATTTTTAAAGTCTTCCTATAGTTGCCATTCTGGCTGGTCTATATTGAATCCTATGTAGATAGCTCTATAGTAGAGCCACCGTCCCCTGCCTTTGCCATGGTATTTAGAGTTAATAATTCGTTTAATAGTCCACTCCTTATAGTTCTCGTCTTCGTTCTTATCTTGGATTAGTACTGGTGGAGGTTTAGGCTATATCTATCCTGGTAAGGGGTTAGGCTAGTAAAGGTATAGTAGCCATAGGTAAAATATAGGCCATATCCTATAGGTGGCTAGGGCAGGCGGGAGCTCTAGCTTATATGCAGCTCCCCTATTAATAACTTGTTTAATTTAATAGGGGCCGAGATTCTTATAATTAAGTAACTTTATGGGCCTCTATGTAGAGATATTGCGTATATCTAGCCATACCTAGTCGTCAACATGTATCTCCGGTGGTGGCGCTCTATAACAGTCGGCAAAGTAGGCCTACTTTGCTTAAGCCCAGGCCATTTCTCCCTTATAGTAGTTAAGTAGATTTTTTATGTAGTCTGCATGTTGGTTGGTAAGTAGCATCTTAAGGCGTTTTCTATATAGCAGTTTCTTATTAATAGGTTCTGGTGGCTCTATGCCAGATTAGGGGTAATAACCCTTATTTGCGAAGAACGGGGTAAGTCCTATAGTGGTTAAGACGTGGTTATTCGCTGTAAATTTACCTAGTAGAAGGTAATCCACCTAGTTATCCTAACTATAGGCGACTACCTGTCATAGGTACGCTTTTATGCTAGCATTAGCTTTTTCCGGTTACCCGGCAGTTTTATAGTGGAAGGATGTAGACATCTTAATAGAGGTGCTAAGACGTTAGCAGATTCGTCTCTATATATCGGAGTTAAACTATGTGCCTTAGTCGGACGTAATTAAGTCAGGTAGCCTATATAATTGGTAGACTTCGCGGAGAAAGGCGTTAGTAACGTCGCTGACGGCTACGCCTTTAGTAGGGACGTAGTGGCGCTTTTTTATAAGTCGGCATATTATTATAAGGATATTCTTATAGGTACAGCCGTGTTGTTTATAGGGTGGTAGGTTAACAACAAAATCTATAGCAATATCTGCCTATTATTGTATGGGTACTGGTAGAGGGTATAGTAGTCCTTGGTACTTTATATTAAAGGCCTTAGTGCGCTTATAACTATAGCAGGCACCTATAAAGCGTTCAACTAAGTCTATTATCTTAGGCCAGAAGTAGTATTGGCTAAGGAGCTTATAGGTCCCTCCTTTTCCTAGGTGGCCGCTTAACCGGAGGTCGTGGGCCATTTAGATTAGTTGCCGTTATAGGTTTTCTAAGTTAGGGATAAATAGGCGGCCTCTATAGTAAAGCCTATTCTCTTTTACTTCTAAGGCTGCCATATTAATCTAGCCCAAGCTTTAAAGGTTCGTGGGCAGCGTATGGGTACTAGCGGTCTTTACGGCAATAAGTTAATGCAGTAGTGGGTCAATAGAGGTGTTATATACTATAGTAATAAGCTTGTTAATTTTAGGAGGTAATTCTAGTTCTGTAGTATAAAGCTAAGGTACAGTTGGCTCTGTTATAGGTAGCATACCTAGGGCTAAGTTCCGTGCTTTTAGAATCGTCTGTTATTAAAACTAATTATAGGGGTTATCTTCTAACTAAGGAAGGTCTTGCGAGCGGCGTATTAGGCTATTAGGCTTAGTGCCTTATACTCCTAGTCTATATACGATTTTAAAGTTAAAACCAGAGAGGAACTCGTTCCAATGTGCTTAGCGTTAGTTTAGCTGCTTTATGGTTATAAAGTACTCAAGGTTGCGATAATCCGTAAGGACTTTAGTTAACTGGTTGGGTTCTGCTAAGGAGAGTTCCGGTTAGAATTCTTTAAACGCTTATATAATTGCAAGGAGTTCCTTGTTATAGATCTCATAGTTATACTCTTATAGTATAAGCTTAGACGAGTAGAATGCAACTAGGTAAAAGAGGCCGTTGTTACCCATCTGGGAAAGGATGCCTACGTTAATATAGTCTAAGGAGTTGGTTTTAAAATAGAGTTATCGTCCTAGTATAAAGTAAGCTAGGATAGGTGCTTTAGTAAAGGCATTTTTAAGGTCTTGGAACGCTTTCTTATATTTAGGCGTCTAAGCAAAGCATAGGTACGTTTTTCTTCCTTTTACAGAAAGGCCCTTCGTTCGCATTATTACTATAAGTGGTGCTACTACGCCTAAGAAGTTATATATAAATTTCCAATAGAAGTTGGCGAAACCAAGGAAGGCTTATATGTCCTTAATACAGTTAGGGGCTTACTATTTGGCAATTATGCGTACCTTCTCAGGGTCTATACAGATACCCTTAATAGTAACAATTAGTTTAAGGTATTTTACTTCTATAACTAAGAATTCGCACTTCTTTAAATTAATATAAAGTCCTGCTTCCCTAAGGCGCTGTAGGACCTTTTAAACGTGCTTAGTATACTTAGAAGGGTTATTACTATAAATAAATATATCGTCTAGGTACGTAGAGCAGAAGTCGTTGAGGTAGTCCTATAAGGCGTTATTAATGTAGCTTTGGAAGGCGTCTAGGCCGTTGCATACGCTAAAGGGCATAACGGTATATTTAAATTAGCCAAAGCGCGATGCGAATACGGTTTTCCATTCATTACCTTTCCGTATTTAGAGATAGTTAAAGGCGGCGATAATATTGAGTTTAGTATAGATTTTGGCTTAACTAAGCCGCTTAAGGGTCTCGCGTATAAGCGGTACTAGGTATTGGTTCTTAATTGTAATAGCGTTAAGTCCTCTATAGTTAACGTAGAATTAGATACCTCCCCCTAGCTTCTTAGCAAGAAGGATAGGGGCGGTTGCTAGTAATATACTAGAACGAATAAACCCTTTATTAAGGTGCTTATTAATATACTTTTTTATAACTAGGAGTTTATCTTTTGACATTAGGTAGGGTCTCTTATAAGGTGGCATTTTCCCTTATTTAATATTAATGGCATGGTCGTTAGGTTAATATAGGGGGAGTATATCTGCGCCCTTTTATAAGCATATATCAATAAAGTTGTGGTACCTCTTAGGGAGGAGCTTGCGGAGTTCCTTGTTAGTAAGTCCTTTTTTAAGGTTTATAAACTTCTTAAAGTCTAAAGGTGAAAGTCTGTAGAGTTCCGCAGGGGCGTTGTCTTCTAGGAGGTTGACTATGTCTATTCTATTACTATAGAGGACGTGGTCCTGTTCTTTATTAAGCTTATATAGTTGTAATTGGGAAGCTGTAGCAACGGTCCAGCCTTTCTTACGTGCTATGCGGTAGAAGGCCGCAGCACTTACGTAGTAGCAGTTGGTCGTAGGTGGGGTAATAAGGGGTTCCTTAGGTTAATATCCTAGGGAGTAAATAGAGGCGGCTAGGCTATGCCCTAGGCAAGTCTCTCTGCAGTATTTAGAGTTAAAGGTTACTTCTCTCTTTTTCCAGTTAATGGCGGGGTTGTGTTATTCGAGCCAGTTTATTCTGAGGATAATAAGGTAGTTGGCAAGTGGTATAATATAGGCCCAGAGCTCTTCCTGGTGCCCGTTTATATCTAGGTAGAGTTATGCTATATAGGTAATCTTCTGTGTAGTATAATTACCGTCAGCAAGTTATAGGGCGCGGGCTTTAGTAAGGGGTAAGGTAGGTAGGTTATAAGTGCGCATAAATTAGGTATTTACAAATTTGTTAGTAGCTCCGCAATTAATTATAGAACGGCTTTTATATTGCTTTTTAGCAGTAGTTCCTATTATAGGTAAAACTATCTGTTTCCGTCCGTTTATCTTTACTAAGTTATCTATTAAGTAGGCCGATATATAGATCCCTCCCTTATTAAGGCGTCCTAACCCGCGACTTAGGGCTGGGACTTAGCGTTTTCCGCTTCCGTATCTGACTCTACTACTGTTGCTGCGTCTTCGTCTTGTACGGTGGCGGTGTATAGTGAGGTATTCAGTGTTCGAGGTGTAAAGTTAGGTGTTAGGCGGCGATTACCGAACCTGGCCATTAGGCAGTTCGGGTTCTTGTGATAACAGCCTTCTTGACAGCATTTATAGCAGCGCCCTAGCTTCTGAAGTAGCTCGCGCTCTCCGTCTAGGAGCTTATATAGGAAGGTTAGTATAGAGAGGTTGATATTAGCTCCGGTATTTATAGTAGGCGTTAGTGACCTAGTGTATGTAGGTATAGTTAGCCCGGAGGGCTTCTGTATGGGAGCCTTTGGGCAAGGGTTAGCAGTAAAGATCTAATTCAGCCGTCGTTTAATCTTCCGTAGGGCTGCCACCATGCCATACACGTTATTGTAATTGTAACTAGTGGCAGTGTAACTAAGGCAATAGGTGACCTTTTTGAGAAGATCTTTCTGGTCTTCAGCGTCGTCTTAGGAGAGGACTCCAGTGTATTCTTAGAACTTAACATAGAACTCGTTAAATGACTCAGTGGGACTTATCTTTAGGGCGCGTAGTTTGGCTTGACTGGTGGCCACTAGGTCGTGGTCGCGATATATTAGGTTAAGATTATTAAGGACCTCCTAGTAGGACTGCTACTTCCGGGGGCTATTAGTCTCCTATTAGGCGAAGAGTCTGTTAAATAGGGTACCCTTTATACACCTAATAATGTAACCAATCTTAGCATCCTCCCTAGGAAAAAGGTAGGCGCTCTGGGTTAGTTTCTCGCGGATTTATATCTTCCAGTAGCTGTATTCCTTGCGGTCTCCCTGGAAGACTAGGGGATTAGGGTATTATATATTAGACCCCGTAATTGTGGCTTAAGTTTAGTCGCTGTTATAGGAGTTATCCCTATTAGGTAAAGCTGCTTGACGCTAACTTTCGGCTAAGTGTTGAGTAGGTAAGGTTGCCGGAGGCGTAGAGACTTAGGTGGTGTAGTGCGTAGTAGGGAGGTGCTTGGTGTTGTTATAGATGTGCTTGTTAAGCTAAGACTGTAGGTATTTAATTATGCCCTCCTTTTCAGTAACCTGAGCAATAAGTACGATCTTAGCTTTCTTCAGTTGTTAGACATCGCGCTTAGATATATAGAGGTCATCTTTGGTTTCTTAGTATGTATTATTAGCAAGTGCCTCACTAGCTTGTAAGTCTTGGATGATATTATGGTCTTAGGCAGCACGTAATTCGGCTCATATAAGCTTTAGGTGGTAGTTCTGTAGAAGGCGATAGTATTTATTAGGTTCTTGTGCTACCATTTATATAAATATCTCGGCGTCTTGTATTTTAATCTTAATGGGTAGCTGCCCTTCTGGTTGCTTTTCCGTGGCTGTATAATCGATAAAGGATAAGACGTCGCCGGTGTCTATCTTATTAAGGTTATTGTTGTGACCACCTATACTAATAGGGGTGTACCCATCCTGCTGGGCTGGTTGACTCTTATCGTCTTTAAGGTGGTGCTGGGTACTTAGGGGTGTTTATAGTTATAACTCTTTTAAGCCGCTAGGCTTGCCCTTAGGGGTTAAGGCTAAGGTTAATGAATTGAATTCTCCTAGGATTGATTGGCGTCGTAGGTTGGGTTGGGGTATTAGGTTGCTCTTTAGGCTTAACATAGTGGCTAGTAAGGAATATCGTCTTACTATTATAGTGCGAAGGTTGCTCGTAGACACGCTGCTTCTAGCAGCGCCTATAGTATCGTAGACGTAGAATTGGTCATAGGCTAGGTGTCGGTGGTAAAAAAAAAAAAAAGGCGCAACGTAATGTCATAGGGCGCGGAACTGTGGCAGCTGAATGTATGTATTTGAGGAGTCTACAAGACGTTGCGCGATTGATCGTAAGGGTCGAGGGCGTAAGGAGGTGATATACCTACGCGTAGCTGACGTAAGCTGTACGCGAGGTGTTCGCGAGAGCACGGGGCTCTCCTATGGAGGCCCCTGCGGTGTGGTTCCGTGACATAGTAAGTTTTAAAAATTATTAGTTATAAGGATATAGATAACGAAACGTAATATAAAGTAAAGTAGATAGGCT
>Ga0307507_10003066_pt1 | contig 33392 bp, 24 predicted proteins | sample 7_EM_MG_FD_207223 | JGI IMG/M metagenome (GOLD analysis project Ga0307507, IMG submission 207223) | Populus trichocarpa ectomycorrhiza microbial communities from riparian zone in the Pacific Northwest, United States - 7_EM | ecosystem: Host-associated > Plants > Roots > Unclassified | place...
CCGAAGATTCACGACATCGAAAGATATTTAGAGAAGAAGTTGGAGATGGACAGCGAGAGTGATGCGATGTGTGATAGTTTACGAGCGGATATCCTGAGAATTATTCCACAAAGGATCTCTGGAATGTGTGTAGCGGAATCCGCACTTCTCACTTCATGCATAATCTTATATTGACCAGCCACGGTGTTTAGATTCCTCCTTGTATCGCTAGCCATCGGTGCAATCTTGGGAGAGGTTACCATCTCAGAGAGGAAGCGAAAGCTGAACGAGATGACCAAGGGAAATAATTTGGGGGATGTGTATGGGACAACTCTGGAACGAATAAAGGCACAGAAGGGCAGCAAATCCAAGCTTGGGATGGACGCCCTGATGTGGATATCGAATTCGGAGCGACCGTTGGAAGCTAGCGAGCTATGCCATGCCCTAGGAGTAAAGATAGGATCCACGGATCTGGATCTTGAGAACATTCCTACAATTCGAACACTGATAGGATGTTCTCTGGGGCTTATCACAGTTGAGGCATCCTCCTCCGTCGTCCGGCTTGTCCACTTCACTTTGCAAGAATATTTATCCAATAATCCAAGGCTGTTCGAAAGCCCACAGTCGATGATGGCGGAGGTTTGCTTGACGTACCTCAATTTTCAGTATATCCGGAAACTTTCGCCGACTCTCCGCTTCGACCCACCGGCAGTCCCCCTTGTTGAATATGCTTCTTGTTATTGGGGAAAGCACATCAAAAGGGAGAAGACTGAGCGTGTGAGTCCGCTTGCACTGAAGCTTTTGATTGGATTTGAACAGCATATATCCTCTCAGCTGCTCTTGCTGCATTATTGTGGGAGTGGGCCTTGGTGGGAGTGGCGTTTTTATGAGAGGCATGGCCCCAATGGCTTTACGGGGCTCCATGGAGCAGCGTTTCTTGGAATCGCGGAGATAGTTGCTGCCCTATTGGGGATAAAGGAATGGGATATTAACGCGACAGATAACCGGGGTAGAATAGCACTTGCATGGACAGCTGTAAGAGGTCATGAGGAGGTCGCAAGGATATTATTACAACGGAGGGATCTCAATCCCAACACTCCAGACACCGAATATGGTCAAACACCACTTTTGCGGGCTGCAGAGCGCGGACATAAGGGAGTAGTAAAGCTGCTATTAGAACGAGAGGACCTACGTCCCAACACTCCAGACACCGAATATGGTCGAACACCGCTCTGGTGGGCTTCAGTGCGCGGGTATGAAGGAATAGTAAGGTTACTATTGGAACGAGAGGATGCTGATCCCAACACTCCAGACACCGAATATGGTCGAACACCACTTTGGTGGGCTGCGGTGCGCGGGTATGACGGAATAGTAAGGTTACTATTAGAACGAGAGGATACCAATCCCAACACTCCAGACACCGAATATGGTCGAACACCGCTCTGGTGGGCTGCGGAGTGCGGGCATAGCGGAATAGTAAGGTTACTATTAGAACGAGAGGATACCAATCCCAACATCCCGGATGCAAAATATGGACAAACGCCACTCCCGGCGGCTGTGATGGGTGAACATGAAGGAGCAGTGGGGTTGCTATTACAACGGAACGATCTCGATCCCAACATTCTAGACACCGGACACGGTCGAACACCGCTCTGGTGGGCTGCAGAGTGTGGGTGTGACGAAATAGTAAGGTTACTATTAGAACGAGAAGATACCAATCCCAACACTCCAGACGCCGGATACGGTCGAACACCGCTCCGGCGGGCTGGGGAGCGCGTGTATGACGGAATAGTAAGGTTACTATTGGAACGAGAGGATACCAATCCTAACATTCCAGATACAATATATGGCCAAACGCCACTCATGTGGGCTGCGATGTGTGGACATGAGGGAATCGTAAAGTTACTATTTGAACGAAAGGATCTTAATCCCAAGATACCAGACCTCCGCGGAAAAACAGCCCTTGAGTTAGCTATGTCCTGGGGACGCACAGGAGTTGTGCAATTACTCTCCAAACCTAAACCCTCCCTTCCCACTCCCGTGAATACCAAACCAGCCAAAAACATGAGCCAGAAGACTCTACCACAAGGGACCGTCTTGAACAGCAACAACAAAAGAACAATCCCTCCCAACAATGAAGGAACACTACAAAAGAAACCCAAGGCGTCCCTCACCTAAGCGGTCGGACTTACTTCAATACCCCTTTCAGCCTTTCCCATTGACATGTCTTTCGCCACCGAAGCCTCTTCCCTTCGATCCCCGGCCCCCTCTCGTGTTAGCTGTTTTTCCCTCCATCATTACTTCCTGCTTAATTCTTCTCTTCTATTTCCCCGCTCTCATCAGCCTTTGGTTATCAGCTATTTCATTACTACCATTTAATAGGCCATTGCTATATTATACATCCGGAGTGGATTAGACAAAAACGCCACTGCTCTTTGTTCGATGCATAAGGTGGAACACAGCGCATAATCTCTGTTTTCCTCTTTCACCTCTTTTTTTTCTTTCTCGTTAATTCCTCCTTTCCGCCTCTCACTTGTACAGTCTCACAGCTTCTACATCTTTTTATTACCTATATACTCATCCCCCCCGCTTTCTTCGCTAGATTCCTTTTTTGGGGGGGGGGGGATACTCTATCATAGGGATTCATTGCACCTTCCCCTCTAGGCTCTTCAGCATCCTGCCACTCGCAACGTACGGTATCCGAGATGACAGCTTTTTTTGGCATAATTTATGGAACAACCCGATAGAAATTCCGCAAATCTCACTCACCTCTCGTCTATAACTTTTATAGACCAAGTAGCGATGGTATTTTCAATTACTTATACGGTACTCACCATGTACCACAAGTCGCTTACTCCGATAATGCACATACTCACCTTCACAGTCCCTGCAGGCCCGCTCCCGCCCCCACCATCTCCCGAACAAGAACGAGTGCTCAGTCATGACGGCCTTCGCACCAGAAGTGTCCCCACACAACTTCCTGGAATCCCACGAAACAACAATCACTGCTCATCGAATGGAGGATTGGCTAATTTCAATGCCGCATAGACCAATAAAATATTAAAAAACAGGAATAGTGATGGGAAACGGCCGGGTAGTTGGCCTCTTTCTCCACGTTTCATGTAAGATCCTGAATATACTCTATGCCCGCTGTACCTCTTTCTTCTTCTCATTTGGCATTTCGGGGCAAAGAGCGCAGTATTGTATAGCACCAAGTCGCAGTAGTACCAAGAGATAAGTCAACCCTGCAGTCTACCCGTCTGTTTATCCACCTACCACGAGTGACACTCCATGAACCACTCAAAATCCTCCCTACCCCCTACCCTACCCCAACCTAACCAACCAGCCAACCAGCCAGCTTATCAGAAATATCCACACACCTCTCCCGAAAACGATCAACACCTAAACTCTTCACCCCCCCCACTATAACCCCCGGAAAAGCTAGTAAACCCCTAGCATTAGCGCTGTACCCTCAGACTCTCCGCTCCCTCCAATTTCCATCACCCCTACCCCAAAAGATCAGTAGCTCCAATAAAATAGAGGACAAACCCTCACTGTCGTCAGAAATTACCATAAGTAAGCTCAGATCCTCAGACTTTTCCCACCCTCATCCCCCCTGGCTATCCTCTCTGGCTAATGTCAAGCCCCAAGGGGGGAGGAGATCCGTAAGAATCCCTGTTTTATTTATTTTTTTACGATTGGTCATTGTAGCTGGTAGATTCTTAGGGGGGGTGTTTTATGGCTTTGTTGTATGGAGGTGTATTTTGTATGCTGTGTTTAGGTTGTTCGGGTGTTCACTTACTGACTAGCTCGTAATTAGTGTGGTGACTTTTAAGTGATTTTCTCTTCCTACTGTGAGTAGTAAGGTACGTTTATCCTATGTGGGAGCGGAACTAAATGGACATAGCGGACTTTGCTGGTTCTTGAATAGTATAGCACCACTTGGTAGATAGCTAGTAGCATAAGTGAGAAGCAGAACATGACGCCTCGTGAATATGGAAGCATATATGGCCGCAAGTCGGATGATTGATTACCTAGACGGAGTAGAAATCCCCCTGGAATTCTCAAAAAATATAAAAGATTGCCACTCGGCCGTCATGATAGGACTAGATCCACCCCCCGTCCCCAGACTCCCCACAATCCAGAAACCTCACCGCCATAAACCTTGAGTTCCTTCGTTCATTCATTCCTTCCCTCCGTGCATGGCCGGATATAACTGGACCTCTCACAAATCGCAGACTACCAGCTTAGCAGAACTACCTACAGCCATCTTCTTCCCCGGCGAGTATATATATACTAAAGCACAATGGTTAATTCCCACGAGCATAAACCGCAAGAGTACCTTTCTTTCGGGCGGATAGTCCAGGATAGGTGATAATAGATGATAAAACCAAACACTCCAAAGCCAAAACAAATCAACCAAATCCTCTATCATATAAAACGAAAAGCTCATTCCTTCCTTCCTTCCTTCCTCCCCAGGATGCTTCCAAAGAAAAATCATCAAATGATATGATACTCCACCAACCAACCTCCTCAACGGATACATCCAATTTATCACTTCACCCCGCTTCCATTTACTTAATTAACCCAAGCCATCCATCCGTTTAAGAGTTGAGATTTTATTCTTCGAAACTAACATTATGTACTTGTACTATACTAACTACGCTAAACCTATTTAGTCCAAGTAATACTTTATATACCATAACCTATTTTGTTATGGTAAAAAAAGTAATAACAAAAAACTAAACCAAACTATGATATCAGAGTGGAGATGTCTATCTATAATTACAAAATTTCCCTTCCCAAAAAAAAAACGCCGTATTCTTTTCTTTTTCCCTTCTTCCAAAAAAGTTGAAAACAAAAAAAAACATTAAAAAAAAATCTATCCTCCCGTTCCTCCATCCATCACAAAAACTCACTCAATACTCTCAACGCCCCTCTTAACGCCTTTTAAAACTCTTTCAAGTATGCGGGCGTCTACAACGCCTTCGCATCCGGTACAGCCAAGGACCAACCCGCCGCCCCTAACGCCAACAACACACCACTCCATGGCAGCGCCGATGACTCCCCCGCTCTGCGAGAACACTACCCTGTCAACGCCCGCTTCGCCGTCCCAGGCGCCGATATTGCTCACGTTGAAGCTGTCCTCCCGCTGCTTGCCAAGCTTACCCTTGAGAAAAGCGGAGAGGTCGCTGACCCAGCGCAGCATGCCTACGTCCAGGTCTGCCGTGCCGGCGTCTAGGCGGTCGTTAATTTGCGCTGTGTGCTCCCGCGCGATGGCGAATAGGTTGGAGGGTGTGGGGGGCGAGCGCAGGTATTCTGACCGGAGACTGGCGACGAATGCGCCTACGGCTACTTCCTGGATTCGCTCGGTGGGGACGTAGCGACGGAGGTTGATCGGCGTCGATGAGGTGAGTTTGTCAAACTTTCCTGGTATCGCCTGGAAGGTTGCTGTGGCGATGATCGCGGTGAGGAGGGAAGTGATTGTGGTGTTCTCCCTACGGGAGACAGAGAGCAACGTTTTGAGGGCTCTCGCAGAGAAGTGGAGAGATTTGTAGATTGTTTTTGTAGCTGCGGGAGTTGGGCACACGGATATAGGGCTACCAGTGTAGAGTGTTGGGGGAGGAGGAGGTGGAAAGTATACCTTCGACCAGACTTCCGAAACGATGCGTGGGAGGGAGAGTGGAAGGGGGATTAATGATTCCAATGAGGAAGGGTAGGCTTTTTGCTGCGGGTGGACAACATAGCGGCCGGCGAAGGTAGGATTTTTGTGGGGTCGGGAGAGCGCGATGAGGAGCGATTTGTGTAGTGCTAATCCGCTGACGCCATCCGCTACGGCGTGGTGGTAGATGAACGATATCCAGACTCCCCTATTCCCCCCTCCTACTACTCCTACAGCTACATCACCAACCTCATCCTCGTAATCCCGAAAAATCAAACACCTCCACGCGGGTACCCTGCCCAATTCGAAACCTCGTGAATGCTGCTCCGAAAGCACAGTGTCGAGCTCAACAGTTGTGTCCTCGCCCGGCAGTAGTATCGTCTGCGTGATCTCTTCTAGGTCAATACTCTTCAATCGCGCGAACCGAGGCTCACATGTGTCCTCCCCTAGGATTGTCACGCCTAGCGGTGGGTGGAGGTTTATCAGAGCTTTTAGAGCGGAGAAGATCCGTGGCTTGGTTAAAAGTGCCGGGGGGAGAGTGTAGTGTGCTGTTAGGCCGACATTGTTGTAAAGGTTTAGGGTGTGGCGGACCGCGGAGTAGCATTCGTAAGGGCCTGGAGTTTTAATTTGGTTAGTGTGAAGGTTTCGCTTGCAGGGGGGAATCGGGAGGTACCAAGGGCCCGAAGAGTCTCTGCTATGTCTTCCATGGTTAATTGGGCTCCTGGCTGCAATTGAGGGAGCGAAGGGGGGGGGGGGGGCAAAGAAAGACGGAATGAATGGGTGTGTGTATAAGAGGCGATACGCGTTTTTGTAAATAGCTTTGAGGGGAGCTTTGTCCTTCTCTCCTAGCCATGATCCACCTGCTCCCCTGCGGCTGGGTGGTTGGTTGGTTGGTGGATCAGGGGCTGTCAGAGAGTGCATAATGCGGACCAGCTTCTGTATGGGTGAAGCTGGTTGCCATACCGGTATGGTTCCCGCTGTCCAAACCCAATGCGGTAGCTCGGTGGATGCAACGGGGGACGCCTTGGCATAAAATTCAGAGCAAAGAGATCCAACTGCGGTACCGTAGGTTCATTCCCACTCCAGTCGCATTTTATTTGATGCTGATTCGAGTTTCTGCGCGGGAGGTTTTATGCCAAGGCTCCCCCGTTGCATCCACGATTCCACCAAGCTGTTGTGTCTAGACGGCAGGACTATTGGCCTCACACTTGCAACAACCGCAAGTCATCTCTCGATATCCATGAAGGGCGACCAGGCTTGTTGCACCAATCTTTGCTGATTCGAGTTAATTCCCTCATGGAATGAATGAATGAACGGCTTGGTATCGCATCGACCATATGGGTAGTCTAGACTCGATAACAATTATAATGTTATTGACTTGAATACAAAGAGTACCACTGTACGACATCTAAACTCTAGTCCTATAATACACATAAAACTTCTAGCCCCGACTCGTCTCATTAATGTGCATTATATACAAAAGGGAGTGTGCAGGGCATTCCGAACAAGTCATCTTTCAGGTCTTCTCCTCAAAAGAACTTCTCGTCCACCATCCGCACCACTACCCCCCGTTTGTGCAGTGTGTATTATATGTACCAGCACGCATACTCGATCATGACACATTCGAAATCTAACCCCACACGCGCTCAAATTACCGGTATCGTGTCGCGATAAATCAGACAGGAAAGATGAATGCCTACTGTAGCCCACTTGACGCGCTCGCAGCTCCTTTTCTTTCTCTCCCATCACCTCCCAAGGGAACCTTTTTTTTCTGTCTGCTTTTCATGTTGAAAGAAAAAGAAAAAAAGTCCGGTACAGTATATGAAAGACTAAAACCGCGAAAGAAAAAAAAGAAAAAAACTTCCTAACACCCACAACCAGTGATTCACTCTTCTCGTTTTCTTGGACGCGACCGGAGGACGTTGGGGACAGCCTTGCTCTGGCGAGGTAGTGGGGGAGAAAGATCCTCGACACCTCGCTCCAGCATGCGGGCTCCGGCTCTTCATTAAGCTTACCCAAGATTATATCGTAGTTTCCGCTTTCCTCTCCTTCTCCTTTTTCTTTCCTTAGTTCACCTCCCCCCTTGATTTTCTCCCTTTTGCGAGTTGGCGGGTTGGTTCGTAAAGCCTTGATTCCTCACTGCGCCGTAACCTCAAGCCTGAATCCACTTTCGTGCAAATAACCGTGGCAGCGTAAGACTGTTGAAAATTGTCGGTTTGGCTTCGAAGGTCTTTGACGGTGCGAGTATATTAGCATCCTGCTTGGTGGAACCATTAACTCTCTGGGCACAAATCCAATATCATAGGATATCACTCACGTTCTTCCCCCTTGCCCTTTGCTCGGTGAGAGGGATTGTATTCCTTTTGATAAGTTTCGGCAAACACCTGCAAAAAGTCCTCGGGCATCTGGAGCGCGATGTTCTGAATACATAGGCGGGTCGTCTGGTGTCCTTTGCATTCCCGAAGCGCCTCGATAACCGAGTTTAGCCTCTCAAGGAGTTTGATACTTAGGTCCTGTTCCGGAGCCTCATTTCCACTTGTGACCCACCCTGCCCCTCCTCCCGTGCTGGTCTGGTTTCGCACTTCGCTGCACTTGTGGAGGCGAACTTCAGTGTTCCCACTTGTGACCTGCCTCGCACCTCCTCCTCCAGTGCTGGCCTCGCCTCGCACCTGGCTGTACTGGTGGCGGCAGATTTCAGTGTCCTGCTGGGATGATAGGCCCCCGAGGTCGCTGCAGCCACTGTCGAAATTGGATATGTCTAAACACTTAGGATCAATTGTGTCCATTAGGGTGCTATAATCATGGCTGATTCCAGGGGGAGCATTTGGGGGGTATCTAAATGGGTTGTTGTTGTGATACATTTCCAGGGCTAGCGTGTCTACTTGTCTTGGGCAGGAAGTATCCGAAAACAGAGGGGATCCCGGAGTCGGAATTTTGTATGCGCGCTCAGACACGCACGGATAGTTTGTCACCCAAGATTCAGACTCCCGGATCCCCCCTGTTTCCGGATGCTTCTTGTCTGGGACAAGTACAGGGTCCATCTGGCGTTGGGGCGGGGCCGCCGCTTGCTCAACATGACTATTATCATCACCCACGGGTGGTGGTGTCAACTCTATAGTGCGAACTCAAGTTAGCAGAAGATCTTGATCATAGGGATCCCCTCATCTCTGGCTGTCGTTGCCCAAGAGTTTTGGATACATACTGTCGATGTTACTAGCCATATCATACTGTATTTCACCATCAGGAGCAATCTGTTGCACAAATTGATCCCAACTCTTTGCCTTACGGATATCTTCGCCGTGGGTCTTGATCTCCTCTGAGATTTTAGCTGGAGGCCGTGAACAGGTTCGCTCGTGCTTGCCCATATCCGTCTGAGTGCCTTTCCTAATAAGGCACTTCGAGCACTGAATATGCCCCACGTGTTTCCTTAAATGGTGATTGCTGGTTATAGGTGAGCGTAGGTTCCACCACTACTCGTATAGACATAGACAACAGGACTTACACTACAGCTCCTAAAGTGTCGAACGACTTGGCACAATCACCCTCGGGCGATTTCTGACGGAGTCCGGGGATAATGCAATGAAATGGACCCGAGCCCTGCGATTCGTTCGACACCTTTTTCTTTTTGTTAGGATTGCCCTCACCGTCCCCGCTCCCGCCTCGTTTCATCAGGCGCTTGCTCGGACCACTACCACCATTTCCTGCCCCTGGTGGAACCGTAGATCCAGGTGCATTTTGGCCTGCGCCGCCGCCGTTCCTTTGGCCAGAATGGCTGGCATGGCCTCCGTGACTTTGTCCGTAGGATGCGCTTGTAATTTGCGGTATGGCGGCGTACCCGTTTAGTAGAGCTAATCTTGCAATCACGGCGACGAAATCGTTGGCAGGTTTAGTCTGCTTGGTGAAGTGGACCTCGAACTTATGGACACTGTACAAAACGACTTGAATCCTTTGAGCTGGCGGTTGTTCGGAGAATGGAGCATGCTCGTCGTGTATCCAGGCGGCTAGGCGGTTGGTTCGGGGTTGTTTCATCGCCAATGAGGAAAACGGAGAAGGAGCGTCGGTGTGTGCGGCGAACTCTTGAGTTCTTTTTGGCTCCGGACAGCAGATTACTGCTGTTTCCATCTTCGTATTGTGTGTAAAGTTGTGAAGTAAGAGAGGGAGTTACGTTAGGCGGGGTCGGGGGTAGAGTCGTTGTAGATTATGAGTGAAAGGCGCGAGCTCCCCTGGGGGAGAGGCATAAGCCATACTTTTTAGTACCCTTCGCAGCGGATGCTCATGAGCATCTGGAGGATGGATGCTCAAAGGCATCGGAGGGTGGATGCTCGGAGGCATCTGAGGCTCTTTTGTCGGCAGCGGGGGTGCTGAGGAGAAAGGCACCGAGACATTGGTTGGTTGGTTGGTTGGCCAGCTTTGCAGGTCTATTTTCCACCTCTCGCATAAGTTGCCATAGGCGAGGGGCGCAGGCGAGCGGCTCGTAAGCATGCACACTCAAATGATCGGGTACAATGCACCACACCGGACACTTGTAGAAATCAAATGCATCCCCTGGGATTGTGAAATTAATCCCCTAACAGGGCACGCAATAACCGTAAAATTCGTAATGGCCCTCCAAGCGGTCGCATCAGCAACGTCACAACACCCCAGGACACTGAATCCAAACTGAACTACCGTACCGGTACTGCCCAAGCTATTGTACATATCAGAATGCCGGAACTTATGTAGCGCCTAGCCTACAAAATTGCGTATAATATCACATTTCGCCTTTACGCATTAACAGCATATTTTTTTGGCATGCAGAAATAATGATTGGTTTACCCGGTTTAGATGCGGGAAATTAAGGTATTTGCGGCGAGTTATAGAAACACGTACAGGAAGCATTTCTCGTCCGAGTCGACTCGCGCTCTGGACTTGGGTGAGTGCGTTTGTCCCCCGAAGTCCACCAATGCCTCAGAGCACCCGGAGACACCAGTGCGTAATGAGAAAAAGGCTAGACTTCATGCGCTTGTCATACCGCAACCGCAAGAGCTACGCCAATCCAACCTGTGTAACCCTGGTTAACTTGTTCTAAACCAAAATCTGCGTCGTAGAAATATCCTCGTATGCTCAACCTAGCCGACTCTCGGCAGTAGACAGCCTTAAAGGAAACCCCACACCGACTGATACCTCATTACTCCCATATCCAAACAACAAATGTCGCCACGGCATAACGCAGGAGGTGACGGAACTTCCACTGAGAGGTGCCAGGTGTCCTTCCCTCAAAAAATAGTCTCCAAATAATCAGGATTCGTAGCCTCGTCTTTAGCGCGTGAGTTGCCAACACACGGTGGTGTGCGGGTTTCCTTTCTGGTGTTATTGAGGCCACGGCGGATGGGCTGTCCGTAGTAAGCTGTTCGAGCCTGCGGGGTCCGAGGTTGATTTCGAATCGCCAGTAATATCTTAATGGTTTTCTGCTCTTGTGTGTTGTTGATGGATACCCCAGTGTGGGATTGCATGATATTCGCCACCGGCGGAGCAACCAACCGAGTGACTGATTGTGACGGTGTTGCCTAGAATTGCAAGCGCTTTGTTTGTAAAATGCTAATTTAAATCACGCCCAGCTGAAAATGAGCGCAGAGCGTCAGCACTGCAGTAGGGATTGGGGAACAAGCTCCATATGTGAACGAAAATAAGTCAAAATTTATCCGGGCGGAATACTTTTCGTGAGTCGGTTGATTCCGAGGTCGCCCCAGGGCTGCGGAAGCTGGAGGAACTATCGGGACTCAATGAAAAGCCGAATCATGCGCAGTACTGTATTGGTTCTCAACAATTTTTTGGTGTGTTGTTAAATCGCGGGGAATTCAATGCCCGATTCTACTCAGAGTGAACGAGTGTCCACCAAGGTCATTTTCGGGTCGGCATGGTGTTGATGGCTGCCATCTACGCCAAAAATAGCCGTTGTATAGGCTAATATTTTCAAAATTCGTTATCAATTGAAACTTATTTCATAACAACGGCTGTTCGGCATTATTCGGTGTTTTTTTGAGTTATTTCGTATTTCCTGTCCTTGACACTTTCGCAACACTGATGACAAGCTAGATGCTGCCGAGAATTGCACTCTTGCTTTCGAAGGACTGTGTGGGGCATTTCTTCTTTCAAGCGTTCAAAGACACGTTGGGTGAGGTCGCATTGGAAATTATTCTTGTACCGTGTTGTGTATGCAAGGTATCATGCATTTGAGTGATAGGAATTTTCTCGCTTAGATTGGTTGGTGGGCTCGTTTGCTGCGTGTTCAACAATGGCTTTGTACTGTTCGCACATTGCATTGTTCGCGCACATTAACAGCTGGCAGAACATACCTCAAGGAGACGTCAGCCACCAAATTTTGTCAATAGAAACCCCAGCGCAACTTACGGTTTTTTTTTTTCATGTCAGGCCGAGCTCCACCGCACTTCCACTAGGCGTTAGCTTCTAGTGAACTCGAGCCTTAGTTCTCCCGAGTACTGGCGGGGCGGTTTATGGGTTATTGGGCGTGGATGAATGTAAACGGTTCGTGTGTGCGGGGTTGCTCAGAGCCTTGCGATCATAGCTCCCTTAGTTGAATTATGGCTAGGCGAGAGATTGTCCTCGGAAGGTTATCAGAGATATCGGTAGTTGGATTGACTCGTGGCCGTTAGTGGATTGAGGCTTGGTTTGTGACTTTCCTATCCTCCCGTAGGTCTGCGGGAGTGTTCTCATCCTCCAATGGAAAGCTGGCTTTGTTGTCCTGTGATCCACCCTTATCGTCAGACCATTTTATTGGGCACGGCAGGGACTTGAGCCGGCAGATACCCGAGTATTAGTGCTCATGACGGAGGGCTCAGCGAATGTAAGGTCCCATCGGAGATATCCATCCCAAGTTGAGGGTTGCGAGTTGGTGCCAGTAAGGAGTTCAAATTCCTACCCGGAAATTGCTTTAGTGCAAATCTGGCCGTTTCCCGAGCCTGACAGGATCTCTGAAGTCGGATTTCGAAGGAGCTGATAATAATAGAGGAGGATAACAATCCTTCGGGCCCGATCCCTCGTTTCCTTCATGCCATCCTTGCAGCTTCCTAATCTTGAGCTGGCATCGAATCACGTCCCATGGCTTTGGAGAGCGAAAAGGTTGTGTTCCCCCTAGACATAGGCCTCTGCAATGCTACTGCTTGCTTTCAGATCACCCGGTTCCTCTGGGCTAGGTTGAAGATTGCCTCGCCTTGACGTTGTTATATCTCTGGGTTCCTTTGCAGGAAAATAACCTAAGTTTCGCCCTAATGATCTAAGGAATAATATACTACTACTTGTATAATGTTTCTCTAGGAAGCGAGCCCCCGGCGAGCGGGCATTCGCTATTTATTGGCTCGCCTTTCGTGGATTATGTGGTTTTAAATTGTAGCTCAGAGCAGTTGTAGGCTAGTGCTCGTTGTGTGGGTGCTCGCTATGTAGGGAAACATTGTAACAAATGATCACCAGGGCATTTATTACTTGGTTGGTTAATTGACCATCTTGATCTCGCCTTGCTAGGTCTCGTGACAATACCCCGATGGAGAATAATGCCTCTATACCACACTTTGAACCTGCGTTCGTATCCCTGATACCGCCCTATTAGTTATTGAATTTCTTGGTCTCGGCTTTACGCATCTCTAATGGTATCAATTAGAAGAGAGATAGAAATGACATGCTGAGAAACCATGTTTGTTGTAGTGCGAGCGATTGGTAGGTAGGGAATTTATTTGCTATCTGCAATAATGTAAACTTCTTGAGATGTCCATAGGCGATGTGAAGAGTGAGCTTAACCTAAGCAGATCGGCCGCGCGGCAAAGATAAAATCCCACTACGCTTCAAGCATCTCTCACCTATCAGTTTTTTGAGTTCACTAAAACCGTGCTGTGGTTTCCCGGAGCTCAAAAACCGCTGAACCCTTCCCATCTGATAGGAGATCGTCGTCACCAGACATAACTCGATATCCCGGTTGAGTACTGCTCTAGCACCGAGGGTAATGGGGAGGGGCGTATCTGAGCATAGTGCGGCATGTGTGCCACTGTGTGTACTGGGTTTTCTGAGGAATGTTCTTCGTGGTACCTAATGTGAATTTGCCCGTTCTATAGGAGATGCAATAGGCTTGCTGGTTTCCCTCCTTCGGAATTACTCTGCCTCATATGCTGCTCTGACAATCTTTCTATTGAGCAAGCCTTGGCCCACAAGTACAAGGGCGTACGGTAGTATCGGCAATGCCCAAGGTGCGGACTGGGAAGAATTCCTCTGGCGGCCCTTTGTGAAAATGCATGCCGGAGGCGGTTTGGGCATAGTTTATATCATCTTGCTTTGGTGGCGCTTCTTCCGCATCTAGACATATTCCATATTGAGTAATTATAGCCCCTTAAGTAACCATAACCCAGTCCAACCACCAGACGGCCGTTAGTTAACTGCACTTGTGTAAGGAGCAACGCCGGTTCCTCTTCCTTCTTAAGGAAGTTAGTAGTGCTTGATTTTAACTCCGCGAGGGGTTCGGGATCGTAGAAGCAAGCGTGCTATTTTATGAAACGGTGTTAGGCACTGTCCCGTCCCACCCGGAAGCCCAACCACCAAGGTGACCGCGAGCAACTGGGGTCGAAGCAGCTCAATTTAGAGTGAGAGGAATTAGCGCACAATTGGAGTTTTGTGATTTATATAGAGGTAACTGTGCGGCTCTGGTTCCCGAGGTTTAAGACCCAAAGTCAAGAACAGCGGTCCCTATCCCGAAGTATGTTTTTCGAAGAAAAAAACCCCCATTGGGGAAATACTTGATTAAGTTGATACCTTTTCTTGTGTCCCTAGATCGCTGATGGGATTAGAGAGATCCATTAGGGTAGACTGTAAGGCAGGAGGCGTGGCTGCTTGATATGGAGGGCTAGCGCTGCAATAAAAAAGTTGCGTCAAGATTTTTGATGAGCCTGGTGGTGGGCGGCCCTGTACCTAGCGTCATACCTAGGGGTTTCGGGATTCCGGGAGTTAGAGCACTTTCGTCATGTGCGGACATGGTTCCTGCTCCATAAAGGCCCGCTAAAGTTCTGGCGAGAATAGATTTTGAAGAAAACTCTGGCCCATCGTAGATTGTCTCTCGGCGCGCTCGTGTAGTGCTGGTAAAGGTTGGGGTGGGCCGAAGGTAGAGGGTAGAGATATGACGTGTTTAGAGGTGGGGGGGTACTTTGTCTTTTATGGTCCCCCCAATATACCCTGAAGCCTTTCAGGTGACGTGTGGGTATGTTTCGATATCTGTATTGGTTGGTTCGGCTTGATGGTCTGCGGAGGTGAAGTTGCAAAAGTAGCCCAGGGGAACCGTGCATTTATCATTGGGGAACCCGCTGCATGGGATGGCTTAAGTTAGAGCATAGTGCTCTAGGTTTATCGTACTGTAGGGCATTAGAAAACGTTATTGCCTTGTGAAAGTACTGTTAAACAGCTCGAAAAGCCCCGGGGGGCTCCGAGTCACTAGCAGAACAGTCGCTCAAAACTGGGTCTTTGCTATCTTGGGTCAGATTGAAGAGTGTGGCTTTCTCATGCCTCTTGGAAGGTTTGATATGGTGCGGTAAGTGGAGGGGTTGCTGTGCTAGAAAAACGCTCGTGAAGATGGGACGGAGTAGCCTTTTTCAGACTAGTGGTTGCAAGGAGTTGTGGAGGGCACCTTCCAGCAAGCGATTCACTTGGATTTTCAAATTTCAAGAGGTCGTGTTCTCTAACCGCACACTGTTAGCTAGGATCGGGGTTGGGGCTCTTATCCATACCGGTGGCTGAGGTTGAGTTCAAGGTTGTGAAGTTTGTGAAAGGGTTTAAACGTGATTAGATTTATCTAGTGTGAGGCTTGAGGAAACAAAGTTGTCCTCTCTAGTCTTATTCTCACTTGGGATCGATGTGTAAACGAAGCTGAAAATAATGGGAGGTCGAGGGAAGAACTCTAGTTAGGGGGTAGCCATGGAGGAAGAAGGCTACTTATATGCATCCGAAATTCGCCCCACATCGCTGGCAAGGCAGGTGTCATGGGTAACGCGATCGTTAGCCCTATAATTATTGACCGTTATCAGTTAGCAGGACGCGTTTCGGCAATTATCACGCGGCTGGTAGTAGGGCGAGACAGCGCACTCTCAAAAATGCTGCTCGGTTCAGCTGCTATGTACTCTATCAGCATGGATGCATGTATTACATTCTCAGAATCGCCGTTTCTAATAGGCCAACCATCCTCTTAGGATGGGGGCCAACTGAGAACTGAGCTCAACATCGAGTGATTACGTGTGTGTGAGAAATACGAATAGATAGAAAAAACTCCTCCCTGCGAAGTCTAGGGATCTAGGGCTAAACCATTACGGAAAATCAAGCAGAGTAATCATAACCACCCTCCGGAATGACGCTCCAGAACTCTTCCACAATTTCCCTCTGCCCGGTCGGGGCAGCTCTGACAGCCATGTATCTTCTTCCATCGACGGTGGGGGACCAATTGCCTGGGTTAGCATCCACAACAATTCCACCAGCTTCGGTAAGAATGAGCCATCCGGCGGCTACATCCCAAGCCCAGCATCCACCTTCCTAAAAATCAATTAGTCTCGCTTCTAAGATTGGGCAAGGATTGAACAAACCCAATAGACATCGATCTGTCCGGCAGCAACAGCACAGAAGTTCAATGCTGCACTCCCCATACTACGTAGAGAGTGGACCATCTTTCCACCCTGTTCTTTACCACCGGCAAGCTTCGCGAAGGTTTCATACTTGACATCCCAGTTACGGCCAGTTCTGTGACTGCCCCATTCCACCGCAACAAGAGACTTGTCAAGACCCCCAAGTGGGGGAGGGTTGGGATTGCGAGGAAGCTTAAACCTGCAAGGTTCAATTGGAGTGGTAGATCTGGAACGAATGGGCATGGTCAAGAAGGACCCCTGACCCTTAATCGCGCTATAGAGGTGGGTGGTGTAGGGATTGTAAACGATGCCAACGACTGGTTTCTTGCAAACAGCTAAGGCAAGCGAAATACAAACGTTGGGGAATGTATGGACCTGGGCTCGTTAGTCGTATGAAATTAGGAGGTGAAGGAGAACGGAGGACTTACAAAGTTGACAGTCCCATCGATAGGGTCACAGATGAAGGTAGGTTTGTCGGTAAGTTTCTTCCCGGTAGTGTATGTTTCCTCTCCGAGAAAACTAAGTTATTATCCGGTCAGCCTCCAATGTTTGTTTAAACGATAATTGTGGGCATACTCAAACTCTGGGTATTTTCCCTTGATGATGGTGATAACATATTGTTCGACAGCTTGATCGGTCTCAGTCACGAGGTCCGCGGCTACACACGGAGGTCAGCAAACACAAACAGATAAAGTAGGAGGGGACGAACAATTCTGCTTGGTTCCCACGGCGGCAATATGAGGCTGAGCAGCGACAATCATGTCACCAGCCGCTAAGGCGACCTCAACTAGAAGATCATGGACTTCCTTATGATTAACCTGATGGGCCATTTTTTTCTTTTATTTTGCAGGCGGTATGGGGAAGAGCGATAGGTGAAAGGTAACGGACGTAGGAGGTGTCTTTTAATGCCACCGAGGATGTCAGATGCCTTCGGCTTGAGTAGAGAGGGGGTTTAATGGCGTGACCCTGTTTTTTTTTTTTGTGTGTGGGGTAGTTATGAATTGAGTGGACAAGCAGGGAACAGGATGAGGCCATGAGGGAGAGAGAGAGGAGGGTGGAGATAGAAAAAGGGTCAATAGGAGTTACGTACTCACAGGAGCTCGTAGGCGTCCTGATGCAACCCGGGGGGGCGAGAGAGAGAGAAATGGCGGAGCTCAGGGAGGGGAAAAGAGAAGAGGGTGTTGTGTATCATACGGTTGCGGTAAGGTAGGAATTAGAGTGAAACACGTGAGCACGTGTGCTCGTACGGATTAATGTTTTTCCTAATACTTTGTATGATAGCTAAAAAGCAAAGCTTTGCTGCACCGACTGAGAAGAGATCAGAAAAAAAAAAAGGTGGAACAAAAAGAGGGCGTCAAAGATACCCTTTTATCGCCTACTTTTCCTCTGCTTTTTTCAGCCCCCCTTTCCGTTGCAGTTAAATTGGCACTAGATCGGTTCTAGGCATTACTAGCGGTTATCTTTCGGAAATTTTGCGAGAAGCGCGCATATCCTGATAATCTATCTTTTTCTATTAACCGAGCGCAGCTAGAAATTCTACAAGTAGCGTGGTATCAACCGTTGGCTCGGCATTCACTCCATTGCTGTCCGTGAGGAAGATACTAGTCTGCGGGGATCTAATTACAGTAGATAGGAATCTCGAAGGGTGGTTGGCTGTTTCTGCATCACCCATTGAAGGAACCTTTACTGTACTCGAGTACGATACCATATTATCATACTGGCAATACTAAAACCCTGCAAAAAGAGAAAGGGACCCAAAAATACCCCGCCAATAGTTTCCTGTCATGTGAAAGAAGGTGGGGAAATCCATTGGATAAAATTGCTAGTCCAAATACAAATCTCCGACCCAAACATCCACTATTACTCTCCATTCTAAAGTTTTGAGGGGACCGTCTCCCTCTCCTCATCCGCGATCCTAACAATCAGTTTGCCGAATTGTTTGCCTTTCTTCATTATTTCGAAGACTTCCTCACACGCCTCGATCGTCAAACCTTCAACCACCTTGGATACCACAACCCCAAGCCGGTGTTTGCGGACAAGTTCCACCATTTCTCTAAACTCTTTTCGGGATCCCAGGGTTGTCCCGCGGATCTGATAGGTTAGCAGTTGAAAGCCTTGGTTGTGAGTGGAAAGGGGCAAACCTCGACGTTTTTAAATACCGCTGACATGGTAAACGGAGTCTTGGGTGCGAGTGTCATGCCGTACGAGACAATCTTTCCTCCCGCTCTCAACATTGGAACAGTTCTCGCTAGTGTCGTTAGCCTCTTGTGCCCTACGGTTGATCGGGACCTAGCTCACCGCAGACGTCATCCCCCGCTCCGTCGATTACAACGTCCAACCATGACCTCTCTGCTGGCAAAGGCAGCATTGCCTTCAATTCCTTCTCCCATCCTGCTTTCTTATAGCTAACCCCTCCCCTCGCTCCTAGCTTCTTTGCTGCCTCTAACTTCTCTGGGCTTCCGCTGGTAACCCAAACATTGGCGCCGACCGCTACGCAGAAACTCAACGCAGCCAACGCAACTCCACCCCCGATCCCGGTGATGAGTACATTATCACCCGCCTTAACGTTTCCTTTAGTGAAAACAGCCCGATAGGCCGTCAATCCGCACAGCGGTAGCCCAGCCGCTTCGTCAATGCTCAAATGGGCTGGTGCTTCCTCAACCTCGCTCTCCGGCACCACGATCACCTCGCCAAGCGTTCCTTGAGGAGCATGTTTGGTGCCGCCTAGGATTGCATAGGGCAAAGTTTCTGGACCATCAGGGGAAGTCTCCCATCCTCGCCCTGGAGCTAGTACCACGCGTTTCCCAACCCATTGCGAATTCGGCTTTCCGGCCGAAACAACGACACCAACGCCGTCGGTTAACAGCGGTACCGAGAACGCGATTCCAGGGTACAAATGCTCGCGAATGAAGTGATCACGATGGTTCAAGCCCGCTGCAAGTATCTTAACAACTAACTCGCTACTCTTCGGAGCCGGTGGCGGTAATGTGATGTATTCTAAACTGTCTTTGTGTTAGCTTGGAATCTTAACCAAACCACTGGTGGAAGACAAACGGGTAGTAAACTTGTCCTGGCTTTCCAGGAATCTGGCGAATTCCTATGGCCTTCATGATATTCAATACTTGCTTTCTTAGAGAAATAGGGGAAAAAGAATAGAAAAAGGAGTAGGCGGCGGAAGGAGCCAAGTTAGATAGCTGTTCTACCGATGCGTCGCGTTATACCGAGGTCGACGGATATCTAGCAACTAATTCGTTTCGGGGTGGGATTTACTCCGCTCCGCATCCTTATCCGCATACGGTGCCTCCTATAATAGGCACAGAGTACCGGAACTCAGGATTGGTAAGCTGGACAGGAAAGTGGGACTACTGGGTTTCCATTTTCTTTCTCACCGCTACTGTACTTACTAGTACAGGAATTGTCTCATTATTATCGTAAGCTGCTAAAGGTTGCAGGTAGGATATGCAGGGTGGTCCCTGGCTGTCCGATTGCGGTAGAGGCGAACCCTAACCCTGGCCCGGTTGGGCTATGACCGAGTACCTGGGCCCGGGAGTAACGGTGATATTCGTACTCTGCTCCCTGATTTGGGTGGGATTGGAATTTTATTGGAAGTTGGAGAGATAGGTGTGGGGGATCGGCTAATGAGATAATTTTCTTGAGAGTGGAGCTTGAGGTGGGCCAGTTCTTAAATAGTGTTGGCAGTGCCCGAGTTATAGATTGTATAATATTATACCTGTATTATTTGAAGGCTACTAAGTGGTAAGATTATATAGAGTATGTTCACTGGCGATATCATACATACCACGGGCGTTTTTGGTCAAAAAATAGACCGCATGATTCTGTTCTGTCTTAGATGTGATACTTCTACGACTCTAAAAAGATGAACGTTTATGAGAATTATGAGAACCAACCATACCATACCGTAGCGATTTTTTTCTTCTTCTTCACTTCATTCAGGGAGAAAGTATAAACCTCGTGGGAAACCCTAGCATGAGAGCTGATCTCACCGCCACAGTCTACCGTACCGTGCTGATACTACACTTTATGCATCGCAATATGTATCCGTCAGCCTTCATCCAACCTAGTATCCGGTCAGTTACCATACTCAAACTCTTGAACGTTCCGCGCAATTAGCCAAATCAGCCGGACACAGTCGAATTTCCCTAAATCAGCGGTAACAGCCACAAGTATCCCTTACCGTGGCCGTAGCTAGCGGTACAGTACATGAGAAAGCGACATTGGCGGCCGTATGTGCTCACCTGCTATTAGGTAAGTTAGACCTTTACTCTTACCCTAAATACCTCCGTAGGGCATTTAGTGAACGGGCTTGTATGATATGATACTTCGGTATGGTGCCGGCGGAGAGTAGAGCCGTATATAATTCCAAGCTGGAAAAAATAAAAAAATGCATAATAGAATAGTTTGTGCCGTATTTTGACGGTGACTTCAGTAAGAGTAAATAAAAAGGAAAGAATTGGGAATTGGGAATTTGGTAGTGGGGTGCTTGGTTTGGCGGTAGTGTGGGTTACTCCTGAACACTAATAGACTGTAAATTTGTAAAAGAGAAGAAAAGAGGGGGGGTGGGAGAGGATGAGTTAGGTTACTCGCTAGTTTTGTAAGCTGAAATGAGAAGTGGGAGGAGGGGGGGGAATAGGGATGGAGGATATCTGGTAGGTCGCGTGAAACGTGAGGTGAGTTTCGCACTGGAGGAGTTCATGACGCTCCGGCTCTGTACCGTGTGGTGTATCTAAAATACGGAGAAAAAGGTATAGGCGGTCCATAACCAATCCATTTCGGTCGTAATTACTTTTTTCGTTGGTTTATGCGCTATTGGGGTTATCCGTTTATTTTGTGAGGAGTGTTTGTCGCTCCCTGGGGCACCACACGGGGAAGTTGTGTGGGCTAGTTTCGATAAAGGCCGTCATGGCCGAGCACTCGTTTTTGTTGCGGGGCGGGTTGGTGGGGATCACCGGGGTATGCGCGTTATCTGAGTGAGTGACCCGTGGAACTATACATGGCGAGTATAGGCGATTGAAAATACCATCGCTATGATGCTTGGTCTATAAAAGTTATATGTGAGGGGTGAGTGGGGTTACGGAATTCCTATCAGGTTGCTTAATAAATCATGTCAAAAGGCCGTCATGTTTGATATCGTACATCATGAGCGGCAGGATACTGATGGGTCGAGAGGGGAAGGTACAATGTATTCCTATGATAGAGTATCATACCCCAATAAAACTGGACGAAAATCTAGGCAAGAAAACGGAGAAAATGAGTCTACAGGTAATAAGATGAGATAGAAGCTGTGAGATTGTACAAGTAAGAGACGAAGAGAAAGGAAAAAAGTGACGGAAAATAAAATAAAAATGGAGTAGAAGAAGAAAGTAGAGATTATGCGAAATATACCACCTTATGTATCGAACAGAGACCGGTAACCGTTTTATCCACATCCACTCCGCATGAAAAATATAGCAACCAACTATGAAATGGTAGTAATAAAAGGGCGGATAAGGAAGAACTGATAAGAGCCAGAAAACAGAGGAGAAGAATTAAGGAGGAAATAATGACGAAGGAAAGAATCGCTATTGAGAGGGGGGGGTCGGGCATCGTGGAGGCTTCGGTGGCGAATGGTGGCCCGGGAAGGCTGAAAAGGAGCGTTGAAGTAAGCCAAACAACTTATGCGGGGGACGTTCTGGGTTTCTTTGACGGTTTTCCTTCATCGGTGGGAGGGGCTGCTCTTTTGTTGTTGCTGTTCGAGATGGTTCCTTGTGGCAGAGTCTTCTGCCCCGTGTTTTCGGCATTTTGGGTATTTGTGGGGGTGGGAGGGGAGGGTTTATGTTCGGAGAGTAATCGCACAATTCCTGTATGTCCCTCGACTGCAGCTAACTCAAGGGCTGTTACGCTGTGGAGGTTTAGTATGTTGGGATTGAGATCATCTCGTTCCAATAGCAATCTTACTATTCTCTCATACCCGTAGTCCGCAGCCCATGAGAGCGGTGTTTGACCAAATATGGTGTCTGGAGTGTTGGGATTGAGATCCTTCCGTTTTAACAGCAACCCCACTACTCCATCATGTCCACCCACTACGGCCGTTAGGAGTGGCGTTCGGCGACTTTTGGTGTCTGGGGTGTTGGGATTGGTATCCTCTCGTTCCAATAGCAACCCCACTACTCCCTCATGTCCAGCCGCCGCGGCCGCCCGGAGTGGCGTTCCGCCACTCTTGCTTGGAGTGTTGGGATTGATGTCCTCTCGTTCCAATAGCGATTTTACTATTCCCTTATACCCGCGCTTTGCAGCCCACCGGAGTGGCGTTCGGCCACTTTTGGTGTCTGGAGTGTTGGGATTGAGATCCTTCCGCTGTAATAACAACCTCACTACTCCCTCATGTCCACTAATCGCAGCCGCCAGAAGTGGCGTTCGGCCACATCTGAGGCCTGGGGTGTTGGGATCAGTATCCTGTCGTTCCAATAGCAACCCCACTATCCCCTCATACTCGTGGCGGGTAGCGCACTGGAGCGGTGTTTGGCCATATTTGGGGCCTGGAGTGTTGGGATTGAGATCCTTCCGTTGTAATAACAGCCCCGCTACTCCCTCATGGCCACCAGTGGCAGCCTCTAGGAGTGGCGTTCGGCCACATTTGCGGCCTGGGGTGTTGGGATCGGTATCCCCTCGTTCCAATAGTAACTTTACTATTCCCTCATACCGGCGGTGGGCAGCGCACTGGAGCGGTGTTCGACCACAGTCGGAGTCTGGAGTGTTGGGATTGAGATCCTTCCGTTGTAATAACAACCTCACTACTCCCTCATGTCCACCAATCGCAGCCGCTAGGAGTGGCGTTCGGCCACATTTGATGCCCGGGGTGTTGGGATTGGTATCCTGTCGTTCCAGTAGCAACCTCACAATTCCTTCATGCCCGTGATCCGCAGCGCACCGGAGCGGTGTTTGACCATATTCGGCGGTCGGAGTGTTGGGATTGAGATCCTTCCTTTGTAATAGCAACTCTATTACTCGCGCATGTCCAGCTACTGCGGCTGCTAGGAGTGGCGTTATGCCACTTTTGGTGTCTGGAGTATTGGGATTGATATCTTCTCGTTCCAGCAGCAATCTAACTATTTCCTCATACCCGCACTGCGCAGCCCACCGGAGCGGTGTTTGACCATATTCAGTATCTGGAGTGTTGGGATTGAGATCCTTCCGTTGTAATAGCAGCCCCACTACTCCCTCATGTTCACCCGCCACGGACGCCAGGAGTGGTGTTCGGCCACTTTTGGCGTCTGGAGTGTTGGGATGGATATCCTCTCGTTCCAATAGCGATTTTACTATTCCCTCATACCCGCGCTTTGCAGCCCACCGGAGCGGTGTTTGACCGTATTCGGTGTCTGGAGTGTTGGGATTGATATCCTCTCGGTCTAATAGCAACTTTATTATTCCCTCATACGCACCCTCTGCGGCCAAGAGGAGCGGTGTTCGACCATATTCGGAGTCTGGAGTGTTGGGATTGATATCCTCTCGTTCTAATAGCAGCTTTACTATTCCGTCGTACCCGTGCTCTGCAGCCGACGAGAGGGGTGTTCGATTGCTCCGGGTATCTAGAGTGTTGGGATCGATATCTACTCGCTCTAGTAGCAACTTTACTATTCCTTGATGCCCACACTCCACGGCCCACAAGAGCGGCGTTCGACCAGATTGGGTGCATGGAGTGTTGAGATCCATATCCCATCGTTCCAATAGCAACTTTACCACTCCCTGATCCCCGCGCTCGGTGGCCAACGCGAGTGGTGTTCGATTACTCCGCGTATCTAGAGTGTTGGGATCGATATCTACTCGCTCTAGTAGCAATTTTACTATTCCTTGATGCCCACACTCCACAGCCCACAAGAGCGGCGTTCGACCAGATTGGGTGCATTGAGTGTTGGGATCCATATCCCATCGTTCCAATAGCAACTTTAGTACTCCCTGATCCCCGCGCTCCACGGCCAACGTGAGTGGTGTTCCGCCATATTTTGTGTTTGCAGCGTTGGGATTGAGATCTTTCCGTTGTAGTAGCAACCCTACTACTCCCTCACGTTTACCCGCTACGGCTGTTAGGAGTGGTGTTCGGCCATATCTGTTATCTGGAGTGTTGGGATCGGTGCCCTCTCGTTCCAATAGCAACCTTATTATTCTATCATACCCGCGCTCCACAGCCCACCAGAGCGGTGTTCCACCATATTTGGTGTCTGGAGTGTTGGGATTGAGATCCTTCCGTTGTAATAGCAACCCCACTACTCCCTCATGTCCACCCGCCGCGGCCGTTAGGAGTGGTGTTCGGCCATATCTATTATCTGGAATGTTGGGATTGATATCTTTTCGGTTTAATAGCAACCTTACTATTCCCTCGTACCCGTGCTGCGTAGCCCACCGGAGCGGTGTTCCACCATATTTGGTGTCTGGAATGTTGGGATTGAGACCCCCCCGCTGTAAAAGCAATCCCACTGCTCCCTCATGTTCGCCCGCCGCGGCCGTTAGGAGTGGCGTTCGGCCATACCTGCTATCCGGAGTGTTGGGATCGATATTCTCTCGTTCCAGTAGCAACCTTATTATTCCCTCATACCCGCGCTCCGCAGCCCACCACAGCGGTGCTCGATCATATTCAGTGTCTGCAGTGTCGGGATTGAGATCTACTCGTTCCAATAACAACTTTACTACCCCCTCATACCCGCGCTCCGCAGCCCACGAAAGTACCGTTCGATTATCCTGGATGTTTATAGTGTTGGGATCGATATCCGGTCGTTCCAATAGCAACTCCACCACTCCCTGATGCCCGCGCTCCATAGCCCGCTGCAGGGGTGTTCGACCAGATTCTGTGTCTGGAGTGTTGGTATTGATATCCTGTCGTTCCAATAGCAACTTTACAGCTCCTTGATACCCACGCTCAACAGCCCACAGGAGTGGGGTTCGACCATATCCGGTATCTGCAGTGTTGGGATTGACGTCTTCTCGCTCCAATAGCAGCTTTACTACTCCCTCATGCCCGCGCTCCACAGCCCACAAAAGTGGGGTTCGATAATATTGGGTATCTGCAGTGTTTGGATTGATATCTTTCCATTGCAAGAGTATCCTTACGACCTCCTCATGGCCTCTTACAGCTGCCCATGCAAGTGCTGTTCGACCTAAGGCATCTGTCGCGTTAATATCCGTTTCCTTCATCTCCAACAGGGCAGCAACTATCTCCCCAATCCCAAGCAATGCCGCTCCATGGAGCCCCGTAAAGCCATTAGGGCCATCCTCATAGTAAGACCAGTCCCACCAAGGTCCACTGTCATGATAATGTAGCAAAAGTAGCTGAGAGGATATATGCTGTTCGAATTCACTCAAAAGCTCCAGTGCAAGCGCAATCAGAAAATGAGCCTTCTCCCTTCTGATGTGCTTTCCCCAATAACAAGTAGCATATCCGAGAAGCGGGGATATCGACTGGACCAAACCAAGGGCTGGTGGGAGTTCCCGGACATGCCGGGAATTGAGGTACGTCAAGCAAACCTCTGCGATCATCGAGTGTGGACTTTGGAACAGGCTTGGATTGTTGGATAAATACTCTTGCAAAGTGAAGTGGACAAGTCGGACGGTGGAGGAGGATGCCTCGATTGTGATGAGCCCTAAAGAGCACCTTAGGATAGTTCGAATATTAGGAACAGTCTCATGATTTAGATCTGTGGATCCTCTCTTTACTCCCAACGCATGGCATAGCTCACTAGTGTGTAGCGGTCGCTCCGAATTCGATACCCACATCAAGGCTTCGATTCCGAGTGTGGATCTACCATCCTTCTGCGCTTTCATTCGGCCTAGGGTTGTCGCGTACGCATCTCCTAAATGATTTCCCTTGGTCATCTCCTTCAACTTTTGCCTTCTCGCAGAGATGGTGACCTCTCCCAGGATAGCGTCGATGTTTAGCGAAATAAGAAGGAATCTACAGACCATGGTTAGCCACTATAAAATCATACATAGAATGGGGACTGCGGATGTTCTTACGCACATTTCGGAGATTCTCTCTGGAATAATTCTCAAGATATCCGCCCGTAAGCTATGGGACATCGCCACAGGCTCAGGGTCCATTTCCAACTTATTCTTCAAGTATATCTGTATGTCGCGCGCCTTCGGAATGATCGGTATTGTAAGCCTAGTGATGAAATATCTCGTAATTTCGGCCTCAACCTGAGGCCTCCCAGTGAGAAATACTCGTGTCCTCGGCGACCCCCGAAGAATATCCTTTATCGACCTGAGGAGCTCAAGTACATGCTTAGGAGGGCACTCATCTAGGGCATCAATACAAATGAAAACTTGTGGTAGTATGGCAACAGCCTGCTTCAACATCTGCACCATATCCGGAAGTCGCAGACCTCGACCGCCGACCTCTCTTTTCGCCTTTTGAAATGCCTTTCGCACGCCCTCTAGGACTTTCCCTCTAACCAACAGCTGCTTAAGGATAGCTCCTACGATATTGGTAGTCGTCTGCCCCTGTTGGTCACGGAAGTCGCAGTAGAACATCGCGATCGCAGTTTCTTCCTCGAAAGGTTCATCGCACAGGTTATCGATCACTAATGAGCTAGTACTGGCCGTCGGCAACAATTCCTACAACTTCAAGATGAGCCATGTACTTACCTTAGAAATGTCTTCCCTACTCCGGGATCCCCGCAGCAAAATAAGACTGTCTTATCTGCTCCACCTTCATCACTCTTCCACTCTCGAAACTCTTTTGTCTGCAAAAGCCAATTACCCACACCATCGAGCCTGTCGGTACGCACATCCTGATGCCTTCTCCTAGGGTCCAGTGGCGAGAGCCACTGCATAATTTCTGAGCTCTCATCGCCTATGGTGTTGTTCACATTGAAGGTATTGTTGAGACTATTCGTTATGTTATTGCAGTTGACATTGCTGTTGCCAATCGAGCACGGATATGCTGTAGGGTCCATGGTACGGTGTGTTCAAAGTGCTGGTCGTAGGTATGATAACGAGAGCTATTGACTTTAATGGAATTTGCACTAGTCAGGCTCAGAAAAAGAGGTGTGCGGCTCTAACAGCTAAAATTACCATCCAATCACTTCCCGCTGAGTAAACATAAGTACTCTGACGGCTGCGAGATATGCGCCCAGCATCACAGAACACAACACGGGCGATGGTACTTGAGCGGGGGGACAATCCATGCTTGAATTGCTCTAAGAATCTATCATGCACGTTCTCTGCCCCAGTGCGCCTTACAGTATTTATTGAAATTGAACCATTGCCTACTCATACTGAGAAAACATGTAATTGTCTTACCTGAAACCGGAATAACTTATCGGCTTAAGTACCGGTATTGTAAGACGCCTAACCTCCCTCCACAGCCAGTAAGCTATCCCAATGGTGGCGTGAGTTGTTAGAGCTGCCGTATCCTGGCCCAAAGAAAGGCGCCTACAATCTCGGAGCTTCACTCAGTCTGTCGGATAGGTTGACGTTGCTTTCCTACTCTGACATCCCAATCCGCGGTTAGCATGGCCATAGTTGGATTTCACCAAGTCAATTGTAACGGCACGCGAGTATCCCCTACGGTAGCGGTGCATGAAAAGCGACATCTACGGTGCAATGCGCACACCTGCTATTATGTACTATAAGTTAGAGCTTTACTCTTACCCTGAATACTCGGCCAGGGAGTCTCGTGAACGGGCTTGTATATACTCCGGGTATGATTCTGTGGTAGGGAGTGGAGCCTTGTATAATAGCAAGTTAAAAAAATAATAAAAAATGCACAAGAGAATAGCTTGTGTTAAATTTTTGGCGCGGAGACTTCTGTAGAAATAAATAAAAAGGGAAAAAAATGAGAATTTGGAATTTGGTAGTGGGGTGCTTGGTATTCTGGCGGTAGTGCGGGTTACTTCTGAATATTAACAGATTACTGATTTCTGAAAATGGGGGAGAAAAGAGGGGGAGGGGGATGAGCTAGGCTACTCGACAGTTTTGTAAGCTGAAATGATAAGTGGGAAGGAGGGGGAGGCATAATGGGCATGGGGTATATCGTGGAGGTTATATGGGACGTGAAATGAGCTTCTCGGGGGGTTCTCGACATTCCCAAATATGTACTGTATAGTGTATCTAAAACATGGGGGGGGAAGTAGAGGCAGGTCAACAAACGAGCTATTTCCCGTCACTATTCTTATTTTTGATTGGTTTATGCGTCATTGCGGCTATCCGTTCATTGTGTGAAGAGTGTTGCTCCCCGGAGCTGGGCGAAGTTGTGTGGTGGCACTTCAGGTGAATGCTGTCATGACCGAGCACTCGTTTTTGTTCGGGAGGTGGTTGTAGCAATGCGCAATCGTTTCAAGAGAGAAGTGATAATAACCAGTAGTAAAGACCATTGATTGAGTTAACCGCTACTTGAATAATAAGAAAGATACAGCCCAGCTATGATATATAATAGTAGAAAAGCAGTTGAGTCCTACCAGTACCACCGATACTCCACAATAAGGAAAAAAGACATTCAAAAGAAGGTACATAGGAACAAGAGAAATAAAGGAACGTATAAAGAAGTCCAATCTTGTACCCGGCTTGAAAACACAGAAACCTGAAGGAAACATTTGAGAGGAGAAAGAAACCTTATACCACAGTGGTGGTAGGGTGGGCTGGCAGGGACCGCCGGGGATGTGTGTGCGTTATCGGAGTAAGCGAGTAGTGGTACATGACGGGTATGGTGATTGAAGATACCATCGCTACTTGGTTATAAAAGTTATAAGCGAGAAGTGAGTGAGTAGGGAATTTCTATCGAGTAGTTTAATGAATCATGTCAAAAAGCCACCATCTCTGATACCGTACATCGTGAGTAGCAGAATACGGAAGGATCGAGAGGGGAAAGTATAACGTTAATGCATTTCTATGATAGAGTATTCCAATAAAAGCGAAAGAAAATCTAAGCAAGAAAACGGAGAGATGAATCTATAAGTAATGTGGGGAAAAGAGATAAGGGATGTTGTACCGTACAGTACAAGTGAGAGACGAAGAGAAAGGAAAAAAGTAACGGGAAAAAACAAAAAAGGAGTAGAAGAGGAAAGTAGAGATTATGCAAAACATTCCACTTTATGTATCGAATAATGAGTAGGAACGTTTTTGTCCACATTCGCTACGCATAAAAAATATAGCAACTATCATACCTATGAAATGATGGTAATAAAAGGGCGGATAAGGAAGAACCGATGAGAGCAAGAAAACAGAAGAGAATTGGGGAGGAAATAATGGCGAAGAAAGGAATCGCCATTATGAGAGGGGGCAGGACCGAGGGGAAGGGGCTTCGGTGGTGAAAGGCAGGCTGGCCGGAGGGCTGAAATGGGCATTGAAGTAAGCCAAACAGCTTATGCGGGGGACATTCTGGGTTTCCTTGACGGTTTTCCTTCATCGGTGGGAGGGGTTGTTCTTTTGTTGTTGCTGTTCGAGATGTTCTCTTGTGGCAGACTCTTCTGCCCCATGTTTTCGGGATTTTGGGTACTTATGAGAAAGGGAGGGAAGGGTTTATCGGAGAGTAATCACACAACTCCTGTATGTCCACAGGACGTAGCTAACTCAAGAGCTGTTTTGCCGAGGCGGTCTGGTATGTTGGGATTGGGATTGCTTCGTTCCCATAGTAAGTCTACTATTCCCGGGTACCCGTGCCGCGCAGCCTACTAGACCGGCACTCGGCCATATCGGGTGTCTGCAGTTTTGGGACTGATATCCTTGCGCTCTAATAACATCTTTACTATTCCCCTATTCCCACCCGCCGTAGCCCAAGAGAGGGGTGTCCGATCACTGCAACGTCTGGAGTGTTGGGATTGATATCCTCGCGTTCCAATAGCAGCCTTACTATCCTGTCATACCCGTACTCCGCAGCCCAAGGGAGTGGTGTTCCGCCATATTTGGTGTCTGGAGCGTTGGGATTGAGATCCTTCCGTTGCAGTAGTATCTTTACGCCCTCCTTATGGTCTTGGATAGCTACCCACACAAGTGCCGTTCGACCCAAGGCATCTGTCTCCTTAATATCTAATTCCCTCGTTCCTAACAGGGCAGCAACTACCCGCCCAACCCCAAGTAATGCTGCCCAATGGAGCCCAGTAAAACAATTAGGGCCGTCCCACTCATCAAAAACCCAGTCCCGCCAAGGCCCACTATTACGACAATTTAGCAAGAGCAGGTGAGAAGATATATGATGCTCAAATCCAATCAAAAGTTTCAGTGCAAGCGGACTGGTAGACTCAGTCTTCTCCTTTCTGATATGCTTTCCCCAATAACGAGAAGCATATTCAACAAGGGGGACTGTCGGCGGGGCCGAACCAAGAGTTGGCGAAAGTTCCCGGACACACTGGAAATTAAGGTACGTCAAGCAGATCTCCGCTCAGTGATCCAAGCCATCCAGTCCATCCGTCTTCAGGAGAGGACGGGACGACGGCTCATAGTCGGTCTTTTTTGGTGTGTTAGGACGGACTACGCTCGGGAAGGTGAGGACCGGAAGGACTGTAGGGGACTATAGTCCTACGCTTGGACCACCCATACTAGCCAAGTTGAAATCACACACCTCCAACGAATCAGTTTCACATCATGAGACATCACTCGTGCCGTCCCCGGCGGTCCCCCGCAGTCCCCCGCAGTCCCCCACCGTCCCCTGCGGTTCTCCACCGGCCCAGGAGATTAAGATTAGGGTTAACACATGTTGTAATCACTCGGCTTGAAACTTTACTTCAGGAGGTAAAATCTTCCGGGATACGGCTATCAAGGGGTGACTGACCAAATGTGTAATAGTCAAATACACTAACTGGATATTTAACATATGGATAAGCTGATGACATTTATTGACTTTAAGACAATCTAGAAGCATGCAGAATATGTGTAGCATTTTTTGTTTTAATCTATTTATGGCGATTCACACACACACGGTATTAATAAACCAGTTATTATACTCTTGTGCTGGCCCGAGTTCAGCTCTACACCCCCGAAGAAATCATTAGTCATCATGAGACATCACTCTTGCCATCCTATTTCTCAACCGTCCCCGCCAGGCCCCCGGATGGCTGGGAACACTGCCTCCGCTATCATCGACTGTGGGCTTCGGGACAGGCTTGGATTGATGGATAAATACTCTTGCAAAGTGAAGTGGACAAGCCGGACGGTGGAGGAGGATTCCTCGATCGTGATGAGCCCGAAGGAGCAACTCAAGATAGTTTAAATTTCAAGAACGCTCTCATGATCCAGATCTGTGGATCCTATCTTTACTCCTAAGGCATAACATAGCTCGCTAGTGTGTAGCGGTCGCTCCGATTTCGGTACCCACATCATGGCTTCCATTCCGAGTGCAGATCTACCATCCTTCTGGGCCCTCATCCGGCCTAGGGTTATCGCGTAAGCATCTCCTAAATGATTGCCCTTCGTCATCTCCTTCGTCTTTTGCCTTCCCGCAGAGATGGTAACCTCTCCCAGGATGGCGTCGATGTTTAGCAAACCAAGGAGGAACCTGCAGACCATGGTTAGACAATATACGACCATGCATGGGATGGGGACTGCGGATGCTCCTACACACATTTCGGAGATTGTTTCTGGGATAATTCTCAGGATATCTGCCCGCAACCCATCGGACACGGCTACAGGCTCGGGGTCCATCAACCCACCTTCCAAATATATCTGCATGTCGTGCGTCTTCGGGATGATCGGTATTGTAAGCCTAGTGATGAAATATCTTGTAATCTCGGCCTCAACCTGAGGCTTCCCGGTGAGAAAAACTCATGTCCTCCGTTACCCCTGAAGAATATCTTGAATTGACCTGAGAACCTCCAGTAGATGCTTAGGAGGGCACTCATCTAAAGCATCAATACAAATGAAAACCTGTGGTAATATGGCAACAACCTGCTTCAACATCTGCGCCATATCCGGAAGTCGCAGACCTCGACCGCCAACCTCCGTTTTCGCCTTTTGAAACGCCGATTGCACGTGTTCCAAGACTTCCCTTCTAATTAACAGCTGTTTAAGGATGGCTCCTATGATGTTCGTAATCGTCTACTCTTGTGGTCGCGGAAGTCAGAGTAGAACATTGCAATTGCAATTTCTTCCTTGCACGGTTCATCGCACAGGTTATCGACCACTAGTGAACTAATGTTGATGGCCGTCAGTGATTTCCTACTTCTTCCAGATGAACAAGGCACTTACCTTAGATAGGTCTTCCCCACTCCCGGATTCCCACAGCAAAATAAGACAGCCTTCTCGGCTCCACCCTCAGTACTCCTCCACTCCCGAAATTCCTTTGTTTCTAAAATCCAATTCCCCACACCATCGAGTCTGTCGGTACGCACATCCTGATGCCTTCTCCCGGGATCTAGCGGCGTGAGCCACTGCATAATTTCAGGATTATCGCCGGCTATGACTTTGTTCACATTGATGATCTTGTTATGACTATTCGTTACGTTACCGCAATTAACGCTGCCGCTGCTAAATAAGTGTCGATGCGTTGTGCTGTCCATGGTGTGTCGAAAAGAGTTGATCGAGCGTAGATATTCTATAGCGATGGCTGTGGTAGCGATATTGGAGGTTTATGGAATTCTCACTAAAAATTACCGGTAGCGGGGCTGAAAAAAGGAGGGCGTGGCTCCAACAGCCAAAATTGGTATCCAATCATTTCCAGCTGAGTAAACGGTACTTGAGTAGAACATGCTGTGGTTGTAAGACACAACACCGGCACTGATGCTTGGGCGGAGCAGCAACTCATGCTTCTAGCTCTTCAGTCCGAGAGTCTATGTTTTAGGGTCTTATCTCAGTGCACCTTACAGTATTTATTGAAATTGAATTATTACCTACCTATACATGAGGTCTTATCAGAGACTCTAATATCTAACTAGCTTAATTATTGCAAGGCGTCTGACCCCCCTCGGCCACCGGTACTTGTACTCGAGTACACCCTCCTAATTGTCAAGTTAGTCGTCTATTAGCGCGGCTAGATTCTAGATGTGTGTCTCTACCGTTGACGCAAAGAAAGAGGCTCGGCTAAAATCCACAAAAATTGAGTGGCTATTTACTAAGGTTAGTCGACATTTGATTTTTCACTAGGCCAAGTGAGCCGCTTAGTGACTGCTCGCCAAAAACAAAAGTCA
>Ga0307507_10003067_pt1 | contig 33376 bp, 35 predicted proteins | sample 7_EM_MG_FD_207223 | JGI IMG/M metagenome (GOLD analysis project Ga0307507, IMG submission 207223) | Populus trichocarpa ectomycorrhiza microbial communities from riparian zone in the Pacific Northwest, United States - 7_EM | ecosystem: Host-associated > Plants > Roots > Unclassified | place...
TGACCCTCCCACCATCATTTTCCCCCCACACACGGGCCATGTATTATGAGCATGGGTAACCTGACCTTCCCTTCGTTCATCGACCAACCATCCATAACCTACGGCGGAGAAACTGGGGCCGGACAAGGGGAAAGGATACCGCAGGTACTCGAGTGAGAGGAGAGTGAGAAAGTGTGGAGAAAAAAGGCATGGAAAAAGAGCCCCGCTCTTTTCTGAGTCCTTCTTCTGACCGACATATCACAGCACAGCACCGCTACTTGCCTACAACACAGCATACCGGTAAGTTAAAGGAAGGCAGGCAAGAAGGAAGGGGAGGCAGACAGAAGTAAGATGCTCTGGTACATGCAAAGTGCCCAAATAACTACATTACTTCTTTCCATCAATCAAGCCAATACTTGCTACTTGTTTTGCTTGCTTGCTTGCTGCCCACAAACCGCATGCGCCCGCAGTCCGGCTATCATCCTAACTGCCGTGAACGTTTGTTATTTCGTTTTTTCCCTTTCCTTTCCTTTCCTTTCCCTTTCTTTTCTTTTCCTCCCTTTTCTTTTCTTTTCCTCCTTTTCAGATTTGTATCGGGTTCGGTTTGCCTGTTGCACCCGCTTCAAACGCGTTTTGTTTTCTGCTCTTGGCCTCCTCCCCCCGGTCCATTTTCTTAATTTGTCCTTTTATCCCAATTCCCAGACTATTGCGAGGAGAAAGGAAAAGAAAGGAACACTCTCTACCCAGCAGCCGAGTCACCACTCGGAATTCTCGCTGCATCATCCCGTCTAACTTCGCCCTAGTCCACACGCCTTTCCGTCCATCTGTCGTTTCAATATAACTACGAGGGGAAGAAAGGGAGGGGAAGTGAAGCCTGGTAGCTTACGAGTTACTGATTGCAGCTTTATCCCGTCGCTGCTCTTGCAGTTCGGAAACCTAAGGGACCCAATATTGGGAGTGGCAACGGCACGGCGGCTAACTGAGATTAGGAAGCAGAAGGAAAGGGAGAAAGAAAAAGGATTAGGGAGAGCACAGAGAGAAAGGGAGAACGAGAGAGAGAACGAAAAAAAAAAGAAAAAAAAAGAGAAAAAGAAAGTGTGGGCATACAGTACTGAATCTAGGAGAAGAAAAAAAACAAGGAGGTCAAATCAAGGTGGCAGAGACACGCTCAGGGCACGACACTGCGAGTGAAGCCCGAAGAACGCTATTTTTTAGAAACTCAAGACACGGGACATTGTTGCCAAACTTTGCGACGATATCGCTGCACCAATTCGCGCGGTTGATTGAAAATAGAGCTTCCGTGTTTCTCGACAGCAGGATTCAGGCAGATATATACACGGAAGGGTATTCACCACTATCTCTCACCCACTGGGCTTCTTGAGCCTGCGACTCCTGGCTATCTCGACAGCCACCCTTCCCCCCTCATCACACAGGCTCGATCAACGCAAAACATACAACACATCGTTCCGCGGTCTAATCCTCCAAAACTGCAGTCATCATAACTTATAGAACATCAACCTTCGGGCAGAGCACGCCCCGTCGACTGTCTCCCTACCATTCACTGGTACCGAAATAAAAAAAAGATAGTGAGAGGAGGAATAGACCAAAAAAAAGGACACTCGAACACGACGGCTGCTGCGTTATTAGGATTTACCTCAAGGGGCGCATCCCTGGCGAAAGGCGGAATTGGGTTGTTTTAAAGCGTATTAAGCAAGAATTAAGTCAGTATGATCACAGCCACGGGTGCTGGTGGTTCAATCTGCGCTGCTCCTCCCAAGAGACTGAAACCAAAGTCACCAAAATCGCCCCGAAATCCTCCAACTACCCGACTGAACCAACACCCTCGAAATCCATCACCTCCATCGCCGCTACAATCACGAAGCGTCCCCCCGCACGGATCTACACCAAGCTCTCAGTCCTTCCTGCTCTCGAGAACAAATTCTTTACCCTCGACCACCAGGCCCTCGCCCGATCGGCATATTTCGCTTCTCGACCTGGAGGACTATAATCGAACTAGTAGCCGTAGTTCTGTAGAGGAGGATTTTTTTGGCCGCCATCCATTCTCTACTGGTTCCCTAGAAAGCGGCCACGAGCCCCCTTCACCGAGATCTTTTTATAGTGCGGCGACGGCGAGCTCAGCCAGCACAACAAAAGCCGGCGGGGGGCGATCATTGGAAGAGGAATCTCCCATAACTCCCGTTGCCCCAGCACAGCTGCAACAGCCACCTTCGCCAGAAGCAAATCGTAAGCTCAAGCGACCGACCAGACCAAGCAGTCCTCCCAGCTCGTCAGGTTCTTTGTTGGGCGATCGGGCCGCTTCTGGGAGCTCTTTAAGAAGTCACGGAATTGGTTCCTTTGCTAGTTATTCAAGCAGCCACCTATCGGGTCAATCGCCGACATTAGGACCTCAGCATGGTGAGCAGGCGATTCTGAGGGATTTTGAAAATGTGCGTGTCTCGGCTTCGCTATAGCGTCAGAGTATCTATATTTGTCCCCCCCCCCCGGGGGGCAGGATGGTACGTGCAGTAAATAATCATTTGGAGTGCTAACATTTGGTCCATTGTTATTTGTACCCTAGATGTCACCGAACAATTCCATTCGCGACCTCTGTATTGCCGTGGTTGGGGCAAAGAGTGTGGGCAAGAGTACCTTTATTCAGAGGGCGTACGATTTGAAATCTCCCCCGAATGAGGATGCTGTTACCGCAAAGCTCATGACTGTTGAACGATCACTATGCACGGTTAAACTTGTCGAGATAGATCTCGCAGAACTTGATCTCGATTCTCAACAGTTGATTTGGCCGCGGGTGGGTTTTCTCTGATTCGTGCTTTTTGCCCTGCCCGGCTACACCTCTCGTTTTTCATTTGCGAGTTGCCTTTGGGGGTTTTCACTGATTGGGGGTTAGACGGTGGACGGTCAGAGGCTGCCGTTTGTCGATGGGGTACTTATCCTATACGACGTGACAAACCCGGCGAGCATTGCAAAACTGCCTGAATCCCTCGGTGAGTCCTGGATGTCTTCTACCTCTCGACCCTGATCTCATGCGATGGGATCGCTGTTTCTTCTATCCCTTTTGCTAATCATGGGTTGGAGCAAATTAGACGCCTTCGCAAGGGCTGCGCTCCCGACACTAGTAGTCTCGTGCAAATGTGACGCGCCACGGCGGCAGTTAAATCCTAACAGTATTGAGCAGGTGGGTATAGTTGGCGGGTATGATACTATGCAGACTTCTAGTACTTCCCCGGACAGCCAGAAGAAGTGCCTTGCCGCGATCTTGAGCATGATCGCGAGGAAAAATGGTTCGTATAGTTTTATTCGTTTCTTGTTCTTTTCCTTCCTTCTGGACGCGCAGGTGTTTCATACACCTCTGATCGCGGTTTACCCCTGTGCTCTCTCATCCGGCGGCTACTCTTTCCCTGTTTGCCTCGTGTAGACAGGTTTTCGCGAAATGGGGGGGTTCTCCAGGACGCAATGAAGGGGTGCTGCGCTGCAAGATGCCCAATTTGTTTCGGCTTGGATACCACTTTCCTTATCAGATACCCCGATTTGGCGTCGTTCGCGAGAAAACTGAGGTCTTAAAAGAGAGCAGAACGAGCAGTTGCTCGCTGTTTCAATCGCCCCCCAATTTGTTTGTCTTGGTTGGGATGATACTCTTGTCTTTTACACTTAGCAGCCGTGTCGATACTTTACTTTCCGTTCAATGCCAGCCCACCCTCTCTCACTTCCTGAGCTCTGGGGATCGTCAGGACTTAGAACAAGGACAATTCTCATTGGGGTCTTTTAGCTTGATAATTATATCTCTTTATTTCTTACGTTCTTGTTGTTCTTCATACCGTGCTACTACCGCAGTCTCAACCAGTGATTGTCTTTGTCTACACTGAACGAATGCTAACAACCCGGTGTGCTCATTCAGAAAAGGGCCCGCGAAATCTGAATGGCCGGCGGCGTGCAAATTCATCTGCGGCAAATAACAGTCGGACGACTTCACCAAGGCCTTCAACGGCTCGAAGCGGCCACAGTCGAGCAAGCTCAGAGTTCTCAACGACTTATATGAAAGAGTATCCAGAAGTTGCAACCCAGAGTGCTCATGCTGCGCAGGCTCGAATACCGAGATCGCCCATCAATTCAGCGTTAGGGGCTCCAGGTACGCACAACTCGTCATCTTCATTGCCAACGAGCGGCTTGTCAGCGGAAACCCGAGGTCCACGATTGTCTGGTGGATCCTCTCCTCAGATAACACTTTCGGCATCTTCTGGTCCACTTCTGGAGGTTGTGTCTACTAGTCCTTTCAGTATGCAGCAGCCGCAAGGAGCCCGTCAGGCGCAGAACGGGAGCCCGTTCGCCTGTGCCCCATTGAACGATACCGATAGGGGCAGGAATTCTTTTTTGGATATGGATGATGAGAACGGTGGTCTGAAGGATGTGGATGATATACCGATACTGGAGCGTGAGGGTGGAATCGAGGATTTTGAGGAGAAAACGACATCGAGCAAAGGGTTCACATTTGATGAATTAGTGGACAGGTTACTGCGGCAACATATGTCCCGGGGAGATCAGGACTTTGCAACTATCTTTTTATGCTTCTACAGGAAATTTGCCCCACCAAGGGATCTACTGAATGCTATATTGGAAAGGTTTGAGCGGTCAATTTGCGACCAGATTGCCTTGCACCGTATCTCGGCCCAGCTGCGGTACTGCAATATTCTTCACCAATGGGTTTCAACGCATCCTGGGGATTTTGCCCATCCGAAGACACGCCAGCGGTTATTGAGTTTCCTGGATGTGATATCTAGCAATCGGAGTCTGGCATTATTGGCGAGTGAGATGAGACAGATGTTGGCGCAGGGCATTGAGGATGACGATGGGGTATGGGCGAGGTCGGATTCGGATACGGAGAGGAAGGATAGTCTGAGAAGTTTCTTGACCACTCACTCGGCAGCGGATAGTTTGGCAGAAGGAGAAGGGGGATACATCAACATCGGAACAGCATCAGAAGGAAATCTCCAGATTACATCACATAAGGAATCTAATCTGCGAGCTTCGGAGATGACGAGCAGTGGATCGGTTCGCACGTGCGATGCTATGTCTTCAGCGCACCAACCCTTGCTCCAGAAATCGGAGGATTCAGTATTAGATGGGGCGTCGATGTGGAAAGAACAATACGAACTCTTCATGTCGATACCGGACGACGAAATCGCCACAGAGTTAACAAGGATTGACTGGCTGGAGTTCTCCAGCATCAAATGCAGGGACTTGGTACGACATGTTAGCATTGCCGCAGATCAGAAGGAAAAGTATCCAAGCCTGAGACATGTCAACCGAATGATCAGTCATTTTAATCATGTGGCGTACTGGGTGGCGAGAGTGATTTTGGAAAAGCCAAAAGCAAAGCACAGGGCTCGAGCTTTGGAGAAGTTTATGAATGTTGCTTGGGTGGGCATCCTTCTGATCGGCGGATTATAATCACGTTCATGCTAAGAATAACAATCCATAGACACTGCGACATATGAACAACTACAATGCGCTCGGGGCTGTTATCGCCGGTATCAACGGCACAGCGGTTCATCGGCTTAGCCTCACAAGGGAGCTCGTGAACCAGAACACGCACAGGCAGTTTATGAGGCTGGAGCTGCTGATGGGCACACACATGAGTCACAGCAAGTACCGCCTCGCATGGGAGAACACTTCCACCGAGCGAATACCCTTTATTCCGTTGCATCGGAGAGACCTGGTATCCGCAGACGAGGGTAACAGGACGTTCCTCGCGGATGGTGACAAGATCAACTGGAATAAATTCCAGGTTATGGGTGATGTACTCATGGTGCTGGTTAAATCTCAGGCGACGCCTTACCGAGACTTGGCCCGCAATCATATTGTGGAGAAATTGATTACTGACGCGGTGGTGAGCATGGATGATGATGTGAGTTTTTTGTCTAAAGTTCCCCTTACCCATTGTGCCAGTGCTTTGTTTTGCATTGTGTTTTTTTCCCCCTTCTTTCTTTTTCCATCGTGAGATGAGGGGGCAGAGATCTTATACGGTGTCCGGCGTCATCAGATGTTGATTGGTTTCCAGGAACTGTATGAACGTAGCGTTCAGTTGGAGAATGTTGGTGGTGCAGAGAAGACGAGGAGGAGGATATGGTTTCAGCGGTGACGTTTGGGTAAATTAAAGGCATTTTCCCCTTCCTTTTTTTATTTATATTGAGTTATGACTAAATATCTGGTGCAGTTCATTTCTCCGGCGTTACGTTCAAGATACACATTCCTCTTTTCCACTGCTAACACTTTTTCTTTGCCTGGCAATCCTCTTCCTCCCTCCGCACGACTAAGAGGAACGAATATCTAACTTATCTCTTGTACTTGTATCCATCCACTTCACTGGCGAAATTGGCCTTTTGAATATTTTTCGTTCCTTCTACTGGTCTTTAGGTTTTCTCCCGAGTGATATAGTTTTTTTTCCGTATTTTTCTCCCTTCGGCTTTCTGGTTGGGGCAAACAGACAAATAAATGGGCCGAGTTCATTCAGTCATGTATATAACTTTTTCCTTCCTTGCTCCTACACGCGCTTTTATACCTCTCAAGGTTATGTCGTATGCCATTTTATTTATGCTTCTTGTTTTCGGTACGGGATTGGGCCTTTTTTGTTTTTATTTTACCATATTCGGAAACATGTGTTTTTTAGTTTTTACGTTTTTTGTTTTTTGCTAATTGTTTGACGTTTTGTTGATTGTATTTTTTTTATAGGCTGGCTGGCTGGCTGGCTGGGTGTTTTGGTGGGTGGTACTTGATGGGAGTTCATTTTTTATTATTATTTGGGGGGTTTGAGTTGGTTTTATCTCTATATATTTGGTGGGACTTGCGGTATGGGAGGAAGGTGAGGAAATAAGAGGGAAAGAAAGAAAGAGGGAGGTTGTGAGTGGGTTTTATCTTTTTTTTTTCTTTTTTCTTTTTGAATTACGGTATAAAGTGGATCGATGGACAAGCGGAAGTGATAGTGGTAGTGGTGGGTGGTGGTAGGTGGTTAGTTTTTATTTTTTATTTATATCATACATTTATGGAAAAATTTGTGGTGATTTTTTTGGCTTATTCTTGTTGTCTGCTTTGCATTTGACGTGATACAATGCCTCTAACATTGCGAGCACCCGACACAACGAGCACTGGCTTACGAAATGCTTCGAAATACGGTTTAAAGTTATACAGCTCGCGAAGGAAGAGTTAATAAATGGTGAATACTCGCTACGCTGGGGGGGGCTTGCGTCGTGGAGAGGCATTGTACGGTACATTGTATCACCTAGGGGGAGGTGAGCAAAGGGGGGACGGGGGAGGAGTGGAAAACGTAGAACCTGCAAGAGGAAATGAGCGAGAGCCATGCTGTATCAAAAAGACGATTTCTCGCACAATATTTGCTATAGCACAGAAGAAAGTCCAGAAGTGGGAATTGTACCATAAGTTACCACGATCCCCCTTACCATCAACACTTTAATCATTAGTATTCCATCTATCCATCCATTCATTCATTCACACACCCAGCAGGGGAGTGGGGTTCTAGAAGGAAGGAAGGAGGGAAAGAGGAAAAAAAAAAAAGTCAAACGTTTCGTTACATAAACTAACTTATGATACTGTCTACTTATCGTATAATACGTTACAGGTGCCCTGCCATAAAGTTATATTATGACAACCTGTAGAGGGGATGTGGTATTATATGATACTAGTATCTGGTGGTGTAAAACTTGGAGTGTGTATATTACTATAATATAGCCTTTACTATGCTTATTGTTCTTGAGTGGTTTTAATTTTTAATTTTTAATTTTATTTCAAGTTGGTTATGTCGATGCCTGATATCCATCGTGGAAGTGTAGTAGACTTCCTTCCTTCCTTCCTTCCTTCCTTCCTCCTCCTCCTTAGCTGCTGCGTGTACTCACTGACTGACTAACTGGTGGCAAGATATAATAATAATTTAAATCACACTAGCGATGTCAGAAATGGATTAAAATTGAATTTATTCATTCAGTTGATTTTAAGAATTAGATCGATGCATTGGATGCATTGGATGGGGGTACCTGTGTCGTGAATTAATATACCGGTATGATACCCCCGACGAGCTATGATGTGATATAATACCATCTTACCGGTATTATAGTACGGTATACATAACCTTCAACAGTAACAAAAAAAAAAAACTCGGTAAAATAAACTACACAACCAAATACCGTAGCAGACGTCTGTCGATACATCTGCTCGGGCCTCAAGTTGTGAGGAGCGCCCGTTAGGGGCATTCTATTCCTGGCGTGGGCATTGTATTCCTCTGTTCTTGTTTTGGCGGGCATCGTACTGTTATTGGTTCTTCGGAAAGGAAAATATAATAGACTTCGCTAAGAGGGACGGACAACCCTTACACCCTGGCGTGAGGTTCAATTGCTCTGGTCCTTACGGTGGGGCCTTATAGGCTAGCCTACTGTCAACCTGTGGGGTGGCTCATTTCTGTTTTGGTGGTGATAGTGGTAGGGGGTTGGTGGGCATTTACAGCGCGGGTGAGATGGTTGTAATTAAGTGAAAGAGGAGTTATGCGCCTGTGGTGGGTGGTTTCGTGGCTTTGTCGGTAAAAGTAAGAGGTGAATGCTGGGAGGCTGTACGAGTACTTGAGTAAGCCTGGGTTGGCGGATGTCTACGTCTACTTGATCTATGGTATATAGATATATTTAGAGCGTGGTGTTATTTTCCGGCTCTCTTCTGACTATACATTCCTTCGCACAAAATACACACCCGCTCGCCTACCGAGTGAGCATCTGTGAACCTCGAGTCAAATTGTTTCAATAGCATACCGCTCAATTCACAACACTTCCAAATACGGCCGTTACATAACTAAAAGGGGAGAAAGAACCGAGAAAAAAATCAGGTAAAGCCTACGCAAAGATGCGAATTTGTTGTCAAACCAAGGAAACGATAAGGAAAACACAAAAGACTAGCAAGCCATTACTTAGATGGAAACGAAGAATTCCTTCTCCCCGTCTTGTGGCTGCACGCGGCTCCTTCTGATAATCTCATCCGCACAGGAGAGCCTGATCCTCTCAGGCGTTGCAGGAGAACGTAGTCTCAGGCATTCAGTGACTCCATGATCCGCACGGGCAGACTTCAAGGCGTCTCTGATGGCGAAGAATACGGAGCTTCCCATGAAGAGTGGGGGTTCACCGACTCCCTATAGTATTGCATTAGCTTGACAATGGTAACGGCGATGGGGATGGGCAGGTTGGTGGGTTGAACTACCTTGCTTCGCTGGATAGTGTTCAGGTTATCCCACTCAACACCTTTCAACATGCTAACGTTGAAGACCTGCGGGATGTCTCTGAAGCCAGGGATCTTGTATGCACCTGGACCCCTCGTCGCTAGTTGGCCATTGTTGAGCCATAACGACTCTTCCGTAGTGAAGAGGCCCTGACCCTGCACGAATGCGCCTTCGATCTGGCCATAGTCGATAGCAGGGTTGATGCTCCGACCAATGTCCATTTTGACGTCTGCCCTCAGACACGTCCAGTCTCCGGTAAGCGTATCAATCTCAACTTCGGCAATGGCGGCACCTTGCGTGAAGTAGAAATACATCAGGCCAGTATTCGATCCCCAGGTATATCCAATATCAGGAGTCTTGTAGAATCCGTTTGCGCTCAAATTTACACGATCGAAGTATGCTGCATGCGCAAGTTGCTTCATACTGCTACCTGAACCAAGCTTTTCCCGGAAGGGTTTGAGCCTCTTGTTGAGCTGTTGACAAGCATCCCAGATTGCGTATCCGTTCAGATCGCTGGATGCTGACGCAGCTGTGGCTGATGTATTTGCGACGGCATTCGTGGCGGTTTCTGATATGAAGACGTCTTCCAGCGGAACACCGAGAGCCTCTGCCGCTACCATGGCCATTTTTGTGTGCAAGCCCTGACCCATCTCAGTTCCGCCGTGGGCTATGAGGATTGAACCGTCGTGGTAGATGTGTACAAGAGCACCAGCCTGATTCATGAATAATGCGGTAAAAGAGATACCAAATTTAGTTGGAATTAATGAAAGCCCTCGTTTTTTCCATTTGTGAGTCTTATTGAACTCATCAACTACAATTATGTCAGCTCAGTACTAGGAGCGCTGGTGATGGAAACCAACCCGATTTCCGGCGTTTTGCATATTCGGCTTCCTTTTTGATCGCATCAACGAGCAATGGGACATGCCAATCTTTCAACTTTTGATTGAAATGCGTCCTATCGCCTTCCTGGTACATATTAACCTCTCGGAGCTTATCTACTGGCATGCCAATCGTATCTGCAGCCTCCTCTAGAATAGATTCACAAATGAACATCCCTTGTGGCCCTCCGAAACCTCTGAAAGCCGTATTAGACATAGTATTCGTCTTGCAAACCCTTCCTCGAACATCGATATTCGGAATCATATAGCAATTATCTATGTGGGCAAGGGCTCTGTCGCAAACGGCAGCAGAAAGGTCCTGGGTCCAACCACCATTACAGAAAACGTCTGCGTCAAGGGCCACGATCTTTCCATCGTTATTGACGCCCACTTTCCATCGACTGAGGAAAGGATGCCGTTGTCCGGAAATTATCATATCCTCATCCCTGTTTAACATGTATCGCACTGGCCTCTTGAGTTTCTTCGCAGCGATGGCACAGATACAGGCCAATTGAACTGACCGCGTCTCTTTGCCACCAAAACCACCCCCGAGACGCTTCACTCTTGTAACAACCCTGTTCGCGGGTACGTTGCAAACTTGAGCAATGTATAATTGCGTTTCCATGGGATTCTGCGTGCTGCTGAAGACCTCAATTTCACCATCTTCGGGCTTAGGAACCACGAGGACAGCATTCGTCTCGAGGTAAAAGTGCTCCTGACCGCCCATTCTAGCCACACCTTCAATGACGTGATTTGCCTTTTCCATGGCCTTTTCAATAGAGTCTCCCTTGCGGATGTAATGATAATGTTTATAGAAGCTCTCTTTTTCAATCGCTTCCTCTGTAGTCAAGATAGCCGGTAGCTCCTCATACTGTACGGAGACAGCCCTAGCGCCGAGCGTTGCAGCCAGTTGTGTATCTGCCAAGATAATACCAATCGGCTGTCCAGCGGTAAATACCTCGTCAACAGCAAAGAAGACTTCGTCGCAGACTGGTGCCCCCCATCTGTTTGCCTCTGGGGAGTGCACGTCTCGGTGATCAACGTAGGCCCGCACCCCAGGAATCTTCAATGCGGGCTCGCTGTTCACACCAAGAATTTTGGCATGGGCCTTTGTACTTAATACCAAGGATCCGTAAAGCTCATTGTGGTGTTTAGGGATGTCGTCTGTGTACTGAGCTTCGCCGGTAACTTGCTTCATGGCCGCAACGTGCGGTACTCCCTTCCCCAATATCTGTTTTTTGTATGTAATTGTGCTATCTTGATCTCTTTTTCCAGTTGAGACTTCTCTTTTAATCTCATCCACCAGCTCTGCCGAAACCTCCCCTTCAAGGGCTCCCACGACCTCGTGCCAGAATCTATAGAAGAATCCGAATGCCAATGACCTGCGGTAAGTAGCCATACCGCCGGGCACTCCAAATCTTAAATTGAAATCCTGCTCTAGGGCATTCACAGCCCCTTCCAATGTCTCTTTTGCGTTCCACCTCTTCCCCACCAGATATTCCATCGTGTTCTGGGCTTGCACAGTTGTCGGTGCCATTCCACCATATACCAAATTTGTCGATTCAACCATATTATCATGGTCGAGTGAAACTCTGAGAGCGGCATTGACGATAGCGATATCGTCATCTTTCCTCTTTGCTTGTTTATAAGCCCTAATAAACTCGCCCTTTTCTCTCGCAATCGGTACCCGAATACTCGAGATTACTGCATTCGGTGGAAGTGCGGTTGTTCGGTAGCTCTTGAAGAATCTGGTCATTGGGATCTCGATCCCGCCATCTTCGAGAGTGTGTGCGATTAGTATGCTCCGAGTAGCCACGAATACTGGATTCAAGTCCGAGATGGGTGATGCCGTAGCGAGATTCCCGGCTGGCGTCCCAACGTTTCTGATTTGACGGCCGGCAAAGTATTCTAGTTGCTTAAGCATTGCAACCAGAGGTTGTGATTTCTCGGGCCCGTATTTCCCAATGCCTTCTCGAAGTACCCCTTCGAGATCTGTAAGGGTGATGTTCGCCCCGATAACTAGATGGTCGTCCTCAAATGAGTAACCCCGTAGTTCGAAAATGTCTCCTACGTATACCGAAACACTATACTGCATCGCCTTGAACTTGATCTCGATCTGTGTCTCCGTCGAGCCACCAATCACCTTGGCTGAGGGCAGGGCATTCTTGATTTCCAGCAGCTCTTTTAATGTTGATGGCCGAAGCCATCTCTTCCGTTTATTGCCAAAAGCTAACCCCTTGAATCTATGCCTCCGAAGCGCTGGCGGGAATATAAGCTCTGTATCCGGTTTATGTTCAATAAACCCTGGTGGTGTGAATCTCTTCACAGAGTCAGCATCCTCGTCCACCGTAGACCTATTCTTACAGCAGCCGACAGGACCTTCCCCATCGCTATTTTGCATGCAGCAGCCACTGCTACTGGTCGCCTTCCCGCAACCCGCCGTAGCACTGAACGTCTGAGCGGCGTCCAATATCGGCCTGTAACCCGTACACCGGCAAAGGTTTCCGTCAAATGCCTCCTCTATGTCGTGTTTCGTTGGGTTAGGGTTGTTCCTTAAAAGTGCATACAGACTCTATCCATCATCGGCATCAGTCCTGTCCAAATCGGAGCGAGGAAATAACAAACCATGACAATCCCAGGGGTGCAAAACCCACACTGTGACCCATGCCACTTTGCAATCCTCTCCTGGGCTGGATGTGGTTTATTCACGTCCCCGATTCCCTCTACTGTTATAACATGCTTTCCATCGACGCTCACTAATGGTGCCAAACAAGCGTTTACCGACGCGTGGTAGATCTTTTTCGTGGTGGGGTTATATTGCGATATGACCTATCGCTAGGGCTTAGCCCTAACAGCTTCCTGGGAGCTGGATAAGGGAGGAAGGAAAGCTTACGACAGTACAAGCACCACAACCACCCTCGGCACAACCAAGCTTCGTCCCAGTGAGTCCGATCCCACGCAAGTACTCCAGAAGCGTAACTTCTGGATCAGCGTTATCGATAGTCACTTTCGCTCCGTTCAGGTAGAACCTCAGCGTATCATCCCACTCGGAAACCACACTGACGAGACGATTAAAGTCGTCACCGGGAACAACTGGCTCCGGCGTTGTAAGTGCTCCGGGTGCCATTGCGGACTGTAATAGCTCCCCTCACTGGAAGGAACGGGGAAGAAACGGGGTTGTGAATGAGCTGAGCAGGGGTAAGGTAGGCTTCGTTTGGGTAGGGTTACGCTGGGCCGGCACGCTGTGGCCAAGGGTCCGAGCTACTTATCGATAAGAGGAGGTGCTCCGCAGGGATTATAAAGTGCACCTCAATCAAACGGACCCAAGTTGCCTTTTGAAAACGGTGGGAAGTGATTTATGCAAAGCCTCTGCCGATGCCGTATCCTTGGATGATTGGAGCGGAGGCTGAGGGTAGCACTCTATCTTATATGTGTAAAGACGAGTAGAAATATGAGATGTGCGGAGGGGGAAGAGGTATGATAGGAGGGAAGGCGAAAAGGAAGATACCAGTAAAAGGAAGGGCAAAAGGAAACGTGACTGATTAGACTAGAGCGATACCCATCTGCCCGATCAGTGTCTCAACTTTATTGTTGGGAGCGATAGACCGATAGCACCTGCAACGAGATTGGCATCCTCAGCGAGGTTTGCATTAATAAGCCCAATGCCAAACCGGGTTTTGATGATACCGGTAGTGGTTGCGGATTTAGAAAAGACAAGCCAGCAGTCTTGGCAGATTACTAAACTAGGATCTCGCTGTGGATGCTAATCTCGCTGCTGGTGCAATCGGTCTACGAGCAAATGATCGAGTAAGATGCTCCCCCTGATAGGCTTTTCTTTTTCCTTCTTGCCCAACTTGTACGAGTATCGCACCTTCTACTAGTACCTGTACAGCACTTCGGAGCCTCCCGCGATTGGTTTAGCTTGAGAATCGGCAACGGGAGGGCACCGAAACGATGTGTTGTACGGGCGGAGGAAGAATCACAGAATCTACTGCCACTGTAGTATAATACAGCAAAAAATCGCCATACAGTCACCTAACAATGTCATGATATAAAAATATCATATTGTTCGGAAAACTCTGTTCGGAATCTGAATTTCACCCCCTAAAATTAGTATTCTTTTCCTTCCAATTTCCATGCAGGTACCAATGTTATCACTCTCTACTGTTCCTCGGGCCCACCCCCCCGGTACTTCTCTCCCGACCTGACGGCCAACACCGCACCGCATCGTATTACCGCACCAGCGGACAACCCCTCGCCCCGGAGGCGGCCGAGGGGATATATTCACGAAATCGCCATACTGTATAGCACGGCACCGGTATCACAAACCTCCCAACAAATACCCCGTATGTTCGAATGGCCTAGATTCCAATTCTTATATCACATGCTCTACGTATTCAGGTCCACCCCTTCTTTTTCTTGTACGGGAAGCTCGTCTATCGTTTTGGACCCAAACCCTCAATCTGCTAGATTTATTCCATAGGCTGTACCACCTAGATCGTTGATTCTCGGGTAAATTCCAAATCACAAGGTGCACTGCAGTTCTTGGGAAAAATCGAAAGAAAAGGATAAAAAATACTATTAATGGGATAGTTAAGATAGGGAGGGAGGATTATGTCTCTGATAGGTGCCAATTCTGGGCTCAGACTTCGTGGCGAGAGATAGATAGACAGATAAATAGATGGGTTCCGATAGATGACAGATAACTTAGAGTGGAAAGGCTCTCTCTTGCTTTCCATCAATGACCAATTCCACACCTAAACTTCCTACATAGTCCCCATCATACCCGCCTCGTAACCCTCCTGCCACCTCCAATACCGCAGGACACTCCATTTGACCCGTTTGCCCCACATACTTCCCGCAAGTAGCCTACCGGCACTCCAAACAGCTCTAGCATCCATCCGACTTTCTTCAGGATAGCCACACGTGCCTCCTCCTCCGGCACCGGTCTCCAAAAGTTAACATAAAAATTATCATACCACCACTGAAGGGAACGAGTGAGGGGGGGGGAGAAGGTGACATTACGATAGAGGTCTAGAATTGGTGTTTCTTCCTGTGTCCTGTCTCACACGGCACTCAACCTACTTACCGGTACCATCCATGGTCTACCGATGACATATGCCAAGAGAAGATGAAAGGGAAAAAAAGGAACAGGTCAGTTATCCTGACCAGCCATAGGAAGGAGGGGTGGATAAGTGAGTTTGGTGAATAGAGACTTGGGAAGAGATGAGGAGAAAGTGAGAATACTGTTGTTGTGTTCTGCGATGCTCTCCTGTGATGGTGGCTTGCCGGGTTTCATTCCCACTTACCTGTCAGAGGAAAGGTTTGGTATTATCGTCACTGTTTTGGGTTATCGCTTCACTGTTATAATACCATCTCGTCAAGAAGGCAAAAATACAGTAGGAAAGGCCATATCGCCGCCCCATACCATAATGGTTTCTCACTCTCTCGTTCCTGGCAATCTATAGCTACCCCCATCGTATCGCGATGCCTAATATTGGGTAAAGGGAGGAGGGGAACGGGAGGGAAGTGGGGGTGGGGAGGTAAAAAGTTGGGAACGAAATCAATCCGAGGGTAACTTAGCGACAACTTTAAACATATGCTACGGTACGGCACTGTCGAGTCGCTTGCTTCTCCGGCGTTCTTTTGATGGGTAATGGCAATTCCGAAGGGCACATTTAAAAGCCGGGCTGCACAATGAGATAAAGGTCAATGAAAAAGTGATGAGAGTTGATTATTTTCTGGGTGCGGTAATGATAGTTTTCTCTCATCCGCTTTCCTCTCTTAAATACCCCTTTTTCTACTATGCTAAGCTACTAGAGTGGCTGTGTCAAACATTCACGATGTTTTGCGTGCTGCTGCTGCTGCTGCGTAGTTTTCCCCATAGCCATCCACGTGACCGACAGCACCGTACTCGTAGAAGAAAAAAAGGAAGGAAAGGAAAGGAAAGCTGCTATGATATTACTGCTATGTGCTGTCGATGAGGGAAAAATATCGTAAGCAGATATCCTCGTTTGAAGATTTCCCCCCACTTTTTTTTTTGTCTTACCCACTGATCTCATGAATCCAATACATACAGTTCAGTATGATACGGAGCAGGACATGACATGCGAGCACACACCTGGTTTCGGGGGTGGGGTAGTGGGGTTGAAATGTCATCTGTTCCCCCTCTCTATCTAGCCGGCGAGATTTTTTCCTTTCCCTTCCTCCTTTCAGGGTCTCCAAAATATTTCTGATCCATCCCAGATTCGACAGATCGCCCTCTAAGACAATAGGAGACAGCATACAGTCGCACCTCGCCATCCCGGATGACCAAAATCCAAAGAATCTGTCCGGGACAACGAGTGATCCGGGACAACAGGTCAAATTTTGCTGTGAAAACTTTGTGAATTCATAGCATTTCATACGAGACAGCGAGGTATCCGTATTATCGAGTTCCGGGATAGCGAGGTTTGACTGTATGTGAGGAAGGCAGAGAGGTTCAGGTTGCGTCGAAGGGGGTTCAAGAATGAATAACCACATTGCAAGCAATAAGATAGAAAGTCAAGAGACAACCGATTTTGGGGAAAGGGGTGAATAATTAAGAGAGACGGGAGCATTGAAGAAGAAAATGCTCAATGCGAAGAGTCCAGTAAATCCAAAGAAAAAACACCCATTTGAAAGCGGTAGGATGATAAGACTCAAGGGAAGAGAGAAAAGAAAAGAAAATAGACAGTACAAGCGCGGCCTACTTGAACAAAGAATGTAACCTGATCCCTAGCCATCCACAAACAATGCTGAATCCCTCTACAGTCTTGAGAATCCCTCCCTATGCAATGCCTATCCATGCTCAACCGATCCTCGCGTGTCTCTTCGACTATATACTTTAAACCCAGCAGAGAACGTTGGAAAAGAAGTTCATAACTGGGAATCTCCGTTGAGATCATCGTAGAATTTTCTGAACCGAACACAAACACACTTGTACTCCTCCTTCATCTCACCAAGCACGGAGGTGATTCCTGCTAGGCTTTCTTCACGGTCATCAACACTGGTAGTTCCAGTCTTGTCTAGACCCGAACCGAGGTTCTGGATATTCTCGCAATAGTCTTGGACTTTCACGAGACCGAGGGTGGCGGAGGAACCCTTGAGGAAGTGGCCAAGTGACGAGAGTTTGTTGAGGTCTTTGCTCTTGCTAAAGTGAGAAAGGTGTATGTTAGCAATAGTGAATACGCTTTCTCACAAAGGGGTATGAAGGGTTCAAAAAGACGTACAGAGAATCTTCCATGTCTTTGAACGACTGCTCCGCTTGCTCCATGAACCCAAAAACAATTGTTCGGCTAAATTCCCGTTCCTCATCGTCGTCCATCTCTAGGATTTGATCGAAAACTGAGCGATCGATAGAGCCTGTGTCATAGCTATTGGCCAGCGCCTGTTCGGACTGGTACTACTATCAGGAAAGCCGCAATATTTAATGTAGACAACAGCATGGTAGGCTAGGACTCACACTCTCGCTTTCCTCAACTGCGGCAGTTTCCTTCGTAGTGATTGTATCGGTGTCCTTGGATGGCATTTTGAGTGAGATTAGGAAAATAAAGAGCAATAGGGTGGGTCGAAGCGAGCGGTTGGGATTATTTTTTTTTGTGAGCGGTGTTGCTGCCTTTGGTGGATAGGAAAAAGACGACAGAAGGATAGAATGTTCGGAAGGGTGGTGAGGGGTGGTTAGAAGAGGGGTGAAAAAGGTGGGGTCCTACAGACGTAAAAATTAAGATAGAGAAAGGAAGCAAAGTGAGAAAGAGGATGAAGGGTAGGGTAAGTTAAAATAAAGCGGTAGGAGCAGGCCAAGTAGGTCAAGTTTCGCAGTTGTCAGAGGATGGTGGGCATGTAAAAGTGGTCAAGCGGGAGTGAATAGAGAGAGGTGCGGACGGGCAATGAACACGGTAGTGGAGAGTACCGGTACTTGGGTACTTGTGCCAGGGCTAGTCCATGAACACTTCCAATAACTGGCCGTAGTTTGTATGCAGCTAAGCCTTTAACTTGCGAAAGAGAAGAAATTCCGTGAACGGTTTGCGATTTTTTATTCGCCAGGAGGGGTATTTTGGGCAACTTGACCAATACAGCAGTGTTCACGGACTAGCCCTGGTACCCGAGTAGGAAGCAAACCAAACCAGAGGTGACATTACAAACTCCTCTTTCTTGATCGATTTCTCTCGTATTTTTTTGGGGGCGGGATATAGGGGGAAGTGATTTGATGCGATACACTAGCCAAGGTTTGCACAGTACAGTTGTTGCCTACAGCACAGTATAATATGTAGGTATATCGTGGTATGTAAGAAGCGGCAATTTATGTGCAGCGCAGCACTACGGGAGTAAGTGCTATACAAGTACTATGGGGAAAGAGAAGAAGCAAGTGGTGCAGTACGGGTGCAGGGTGGACGGGGAGCGGGCGGTAGCACGGGACAAAACGAGACGGCCCCAGTCCAGCAACGAAGAAGACAAGCAACAGAAGTGATGGCGGGAGCAGTAGGAGGGTGGGACCGGGAGAAGAGGGCAGAGGGGAGTTGAAGCGGGGACGACAACGGGGACTCCTGCAGCTAGCTTGGCTCCACTGACTTTGCTTCTTCCAGCTTGGGTTGTGATGAGCGCGTGTCTCGGAATGGTCTAGCTGTGATGCCACGAACACAAAATACTGTAGACAAGGCAAGGCAGGCCCAGAATTGAGAACTGGGCATAGAACTATACGGGCAGACTGCGGCTGGCAGGGGTCAGGGGAGGGAGGGGCCATAGGAAGGAGAGGGGAAAAGCCTCCGAGTCTCTTCTGCCGTGATGGGGCAACAGCACGGATAAAAGTACGACCATATACAATTGGCATCCTGTTTGCTTTTCTGATTGTCGACTTTTGTCACTGTGTTCGGGTACGGTACCGTGAAGTGCAGTACAGTGCCAGTATGGTGGGGGATGCGGCAGTTACTTGAGTGCATTTTTGTGGCCTTGGAAGTATTCGCTTGCCTGGTCAAGATCGTGTTGTCGCTTTTGAGGTCGTTAGTATAATTGCATATGAAGTTTCTGATGCCAGTCAGGCACAGAAGACACATCGGTGTCCACCTTCGGTAGCTCTTGGATGGCAACGTGTGCCATACATAATACTGTACATATATACACGATGGTCCGGGTTTAAGTTTGTTCTTGCATTGAGTTATAGTATTCAGCATCTAATATTTCCATATCACACCCTCACTGCTCGAGCGGCTAAGGGCCACTGGGTCATCGCGATGGCTGGCTAAGTTAAATCTCCCTTCACCGAACTTCTACTTTCACAGTTCTCGGGACAACTCGGTGATGGTTGTGATAAGCCTGTGCATGTAGCCATTGTTCAGCTCATTCTTGGAATTTCCGCCTGTTTATTTTTCTTCTAACCTCTGTGGGTGATGGGGTGATTCTGGGTTTCTTTGATATAATAATTTTATCCTAGTGTTTCTTTGGGATTTCTCCGCCTGTAGGTAGTGTTTGTAGCTGGGGACACTGGTTAGGTTATTCCAGGATAATATCAAAACTCATCTTCGATGCGACAAGTGCATAAGCTGTCTAAAAAAATTGAGATATTTAGGCAAATCGGGACTGGAGCGATGTCTTACCCCTGAAAATGTGTGCCTTGGCCTATTTTTGCTCAAATTTCCCAGGCAGCCGTTACATGAGGCTCCCAAAGATCGTGGTTTTCCTGTTCATATTTTCATAAATTAAAATGATAGATCTATGCAGTAGGTGTCGAGCTACATTTCTGTGATCCTAAAATCAAAAAACTCTCTCGTTGGTACTGCGGTCATCGTTCAACTTGAAACCGGGCGATTATTCTTCCCTGTCATGGGCAGGTATGTTGCGACGGGAGTCGTGACCCCCCTACGAGTATGGTTGGTGTCCCATCTAAACTTTGGGATTGGTGCACGGACAGAGGTGCTTGCGTCATATTGCGTTCCTTTCCCAGTTTGGGGTTCATGGGATGACGTTGGGACTTGGAACAAACAAAGCTTCTTTACAGCCAAACTTCATGGAAAACAATAATAAAAAAAACATCAAAATTCTCTAGTAACAAAGAATGGAAGCGTTTTCTTCTCTTCCTAAGCTGTATGTACTTAGGTCTAACGTATTTACTAAATGCGCTTGAACTTAAATATTGTGGTGGTGGTGGTGGTGGTGGTGGTGGTGGTGGTGGTGGTGGTGATGGTGGTGCGTTGTTCTTTGTGCTGGAAAGCTTTTTGCGGCAGGCGATGCTCGTACTAGAAGGTACTCTGAAGACTCCTCGTACTCGAGTACGAGCACTCGGGCGACAAAGTGAAAGCCGGTCACCCAATGCTAGTAACGATTGTTGGGCTGATAGAAATTAGTGTGACGCGATAGATGAAATGCTGAATTTAGTGTACTCATGGATCAATATATCGCATGCATGCATGCATGCATGCAAGGTTTTCGCTACTTGAGTGTGTTTCTTCGCTGCTGAACCCGCTCATCCATATCCTAGGATCTATTAAAGGCGTATTACAAGATAGAGGGGGTAGGAGTCGTGGTGGTTATACCGGGGTTCGTTCCTCCTACTATCCCCGATGGTCCATCACCGTATCAACTACTAGGCTCAGTACCACGTACAATAAGTCACACTAATTCCTATTGGCCCGACCAAGGCCACTAGCATTGGGTGTGTAACCTCGACTCGGCCGCCCGATTGCTATATTATTGTAACTGGCGATTAAGTTATCTGTGCCCAGCAGTAGAAAAGGTTAGAGTACAGGTATCTCTTCGTTTGCTCCCAGATTCCACGGTTTTTTATTTTATTTTTAGTATACAAACTATCACTAAAGAAGGACATGGATCGGTCGATGTGGGATAGGAAAGAATAACATAGGTTGCAGGCTACAAGGAGAGCTAGGGTCTTATGGCCTCTCAGGAGTCTGGTAAAGAACTTGAAGACATTCCCTTCTCCACCATGACGCCCCAAATAGCGCGGGGTTACCAAATCAAAGGAGGGGATCTGATGCCCCCTGAACCAACAGGGGGAAGATTTCACAGAAGTTTAGGATCAAGCGCACATTGTATTAGGAAGGTCTTGGTCGCTATCATTGGGACTAGGGCTTTTCAAAATCTCCGGTATCATACTAAAAAAGCTAAGCTTTTGAAAATCCCGGAAGAGACAAGATATTTGACCTATCATCGATCTTTGGAACCTTGGCGATTGTAAGCCGTCCCAGTACAGTCCAGTTTATCAAAGCCAGATTTTACAATAGGAGACCTCAAACGTCATGGCTTCGTGGCCCCCCTGGAGATAGTCTAAATTGGCAATGAATCTACTGTAGGGTTCCTCTCCTTCGATTTCGTAGTCTTGTGCTGTTTGGGGTGCTGCTGGAGAGAGGATCTCCTCAAATTATTTACTATACTCCTTGAGATCACAAGAATCTAAACTCCTTTTGTCGCCTGTGACCTATATTATACTCTTTTCTCCCCCACATCCTCTGTCTTCATTCATTCTTTAGTGATAGTTTGCACACTCGAAAGATGTGAAATTCGGGGACAAACCAGGGTATTGAATTTTTAATAAAAAATCTTTTTATTTTATTTTATCTTTTCCGGCATTGAAATTAGAGAAGCAGAGGTGTCTGGTCTATCGAGATTAAGGGGTGGGAGTGCAAGCCTGGCATAACAGCGCTGAAGTCTGATGCTACCCGGCCTCAAAACTGCTTGTCTCATGGCACTTAGGGTGCTTGGGCACTTCCACCCTAGAGCCGTTTGCGGGAAAGGGTGTTGTGGCAATTATGTACCAATCAACTCGTGCCAGAGGTGACTTGTCTGTACTACTGATACGATACCCGGATAGAAGAGGAGTCCTCAAACCTTAGATGGAGTTTAGATGAATTCCGGATGGCCTCGTTTTCCTTCCGCTGGCCAACCAACAGCATAGGCCACCCATTAAGAAGTTTTGGGTGCTTAAAAAAGAATTTTAGAGATGTCGAAGATCAAAACTACCCTTTCCCTCCGTTCCTGAATTTAGCCCTTCGATTATCTAAAACTGGGCTCGTGGATGCATGGTTTTGATCACACAATAGTGACCGGGCTAATGGGATTTATGACTCCAAGGGGCTAACCGATCTTTTCCTCAAGTAACGATACTCTCGCTGCGTTTGGCTCGGGCATGAGGTCCTGAATATAGGTGAAGGGATAAGTTACACGTCGTCCGCCACCAGTCAGAAAATGCATAAACCAACGAGGTTTGGCTCGGATTGTCAATTCCATCCACATAACCAAAGGCTCATTCAGCGAAATCGCTGGATGGCTAGATGTGTTTTACCAGTATAAGCAGGGATGGTAATTTGGACTGGTCCTCGTGCCGAGCTAAAATGAAGCGGTAGTATCGCTGCCTAAGGAAAAGATCGATTAACTCCTCGAGGCCATAGGTTCCGTTGGCTAATTAGCTCACTGCTGAGTGACCGAAACCGTCACCCCCTGGGCCTATTTTTTGAATATCGGAGGGTAAAATAAGCGCTAAAGGGTCATGGGATTCGAACGAAGGGATTAGGACTGGCAGTAAATTTCCCTCCTGAGCTAACAAATCTCGTCCCAAATTTGAGGACCCCTAATATAATCTGAAATCCCGAGAAACTGCTGACCTCATTGCACTTTAGCTAGTATCATAATCAAGTCTGATATTTTAAATTTATCCGATACGGGGAGGAGGCTAAGCCCTCCCCAGGCATTCATGCAATCATATGATGTCACTCGGTTATATTCACAACTTTCCCCGGAAGTGCACATTTAAGGAAATGATCCGGGTGGAGATATAGGTGACCCTTACTTGCCACCTCTCTCTCCACACGACATGCAGTTGCGACTCTCGGCCTGAATGTCTATCACCCTCAGTATGATCTTGGATGTGGCCAGACATATCTAAACCTGCTTCATTTGTAGCGGCCTGCTCGTTGTTTGGTTGGCAGGCTGTATTTATGTAGTAGACTCTTCTGGAGTTAACTAGGTAGTAGTAATTTTGGTGCCATTGGCATTGATTCTGTTTCAATTCTGAACTAGATGGCTGGAGACTAGAGATGCGTGTAGCCCGAAATTGGCCACACGGATAGATGCTTAGTGAGACTTAGAGGGGAATAGATTTACGTGAAAATAGATTTCCTTTGAGCAATCACCGGATAAAATGATTCAAAGATTGAGATTTAGGAGTGATTGTAATGAAAGAGTGGGGGTGAGGTCATCCACGGGGTGGTAGGGACACCAGGCGGGTACAAAGGGCATGAAGGGCTGTGCTGGGATTGGATATATAAGGTTGAGGTGATGTTGGAAGGCTCAGGGAAGGAATAAAATGCATGGGCGGAGAAGGGGAAATATAGACAAAATTTGACGCTGGGGTCATAGTATAAAGAGTTGCCCTGCTGGGTATTATTATCGGACTTTCTTTTCTTGACAATCCCCTTTCTAAGGTAGATCACACTTAAAATTCGAAGGGGAGAGGTGATTATTGACCAGTTCCAATGGTCTAATGGCTAAGGAACTGGTCTGTATAGTACTAATTTGAAACAGGGACCGCCTCCGGTTCGAATCCCCGCTAAGTGGATGTAGTCGGGCGTTAAAAAAATGCCCGACAAACCACTTTTTTGCCAGATGAAGGCCAAGGGTGGTTAATGCCCTAACGTCTACCTTCGGGGCGATAGGAATAGAGCACCGTTAGCTTTCAAGTGATTTGCACCGTACCCCCTGAAGTGGAGCCACTTTTACGAAATGAGCCTGAACCTAGTCCACGCACTGCTGGAGACGCTGCATAGCGTAAGGGCTTATTTAAGGATTTGACAGGTGAGTACGTCAGCTCCGCTGAGCCTCTCTCCCCATCCCCGAAACCCTGACGGGGTGGCGTAAATTTCGCTTGGTCCCTTCCTGCTCACCGATCGCCCATCTTCCTGAATCCACAACCGAAAGGGTTGGCATGGCGAATACTCGTGGGAGCAGAAAGCGCGAAGGTTTTTCTCTATACCGATCGAGAATTTGGGCTTATGATATATGGCTGACTTGATAGCTGGTACTGAAGGGAGTGGACAAGGCCAAGGTCAAGGGAAGAGACCTCGGAGGAAGCTGACTGAGCTAAAAACTTCGAACAAACCTACAATATCTGATGCGGAGAACGAGGGTAACGACAGCGGTGGAGAAGACCTAGAGGGGGGTGCAGAAGACGGAGATTCTCAGCAGGGGTAAGACCCCTGTTTTCGGCGAGTATTGGGCTAATGTTATCAGAGCAATGACTTTATTTGAGGAAAAATGTACGCCATCTTCCTTATACTCTACCATTGGATCCAATGGCTTCAATGCCGCTCCGAAGCTGGTAGGATCTAATAGTCCACGACAGTGAAAGCAATGAAGAAACGGAAGACATCGTCTTCTAACAGCCACGTTTCTGAATTTCGCAAGCAAGTCAAAAGCGAGCAGGAGAAATTGCTTTCCGCTCTGGATTATCAGAGTGCTCAAATGTTATCTATAAGCTACCATCTACAGTTCCTAGAATTCCCAAGTTACTGACCGTGACACTGGAATTAGAAATTCGGATGCGGCAGACTTTTCACAATTGTTCATCGGTCTTATTGGACAAGCCTTGGAATCTCCGATCGAGCATGATTCGGGAGACTTAACTGACGACCCCTCATTGTTTGTTCAGAGCCATCCACTTTTCAGTTACCAAGAATCGGTACTTTCGCTGTCGGGGGCAGTCATTGATTCTGTGGAATCAGTTGGCAAGACCCTTGTTCCTGCATTAGACCGCGATCTTGAGCTTGGGAGCGGCTGGGAGAGGGACGGCACTGATGCGGTTGATGTGCTGTTAGAAGGCCGTCAGTCAGCTCATGACAAATTGCTGGCGACGATTGTGGAGGGGTATAACGGGGATAAGGCTCAAGAGGAACCCGAGAACGATCCAGATATTGAGCAAAAGAAGTGGAAAACTACTACTCGGAAGGCTCGAAAGGGAATTAGAAAGTTGATGAATAGCTTAAACGTTCCCCTTCCAGACTCCGAAGGGGAATACTTCAAGGGCTAGAACGCTTAGGGCAGAAGCTGAATGATTTCCTGGCTAGGTGGAAGGCCGTTAGAAAAGTATATACAGTCTTCAAAATTGAATAGCTATGAGAACACGAAGCAGTGGCTAGACGTGGAAAACACCATTGAAAGAACAAATATGCCGAGGGAGGCTAATTGACAAGAGGTACTTGAACCGAAGCTTTCCGTAATCATAGCATTGTGTTCCAGGGAAAGGCCCGTAATCGGGAGCCAGTTCCGGTCTCATTGGTATCCGATGAGCCCGGGTACCCATCAAAAGAAGTAGAAACGCCTAAACACAAAGTGTCCTCAACATAATACCCGAGCCCCCATTCAGCGCAGAATAGAAACCTAATTCAAGAAAAACAAACACAATTCCAAGGATAACAGAACCTCCTAGCCCTCATATTCAGGACTGAGCCATCGTCTAGAGTCACATCCTCGACGTGTTTGCTGTGGGAGCGCATGCTCCATATACTTTCGGATTTCCTGAGAGTGGGTCCGAATTTGCGAAGGACGGAAGTGGGAGTTGACTCTGAGCATTCGTCTTGCTCCGTCCAGTCTGGCCGATCGGTAGGGACTAGCTGTAGTGACAAAGAATGGCGCTTGTGAGACAATGTCCGACGCAGATATTCCGCACCCGACTCCTCCTCTGTGGTAACCCGGGGAATTAGGAGTTGAGCTGCGGTGAAACGATATCGCGATAGATCAACGTTTCGCTGTGCAACCCTTCTTCTTAAATCCTTCTCTCCAGCTTCCCCTAAAACGTCCATTGTAGGTATATTGTCTAGCCTAGAAGCGTGTGGCGGAGGTTTTCCAATTTCTAAGGGCAAATCTTTGGTGCATCGTCCCACAACCGGGAGTGTCAACCTGTGAAATTTCTCTGGACCAAGTTGCCTGGGGGTCGCCGTGCGCGCAAAGTCAAGAGCAGCAGAGCATGGTATGTGGTGGTATGGCCTCTGCGGTGGGCCCTTCCCTCGAAGACGACGCCGTGTGCGGCGTTCTCTTCGGCGGGTTTCTTCAGCAATCGTAGTCATTTCGTCGACAGACCTCTTCGTATATGGAAATACAGATCATGAGCGTTAGATATTAGATGGGTGGCGAGTTGGGTAGAAATAGGAAATGACCCAACTCACATTTGGGAGGTTTAGGGCAAGCTTTGCTACTACCATGAGGGTGTATTCTAGTTATAGGGAGTAGAGGCGAAGACCATCGCAAGGTTTGGTAAGGCTTCGATAGTGGTATATATATCAGATACCCAGGATTCTCATCGAGGTGCTAATGAATGTGTTGCTCTAGGGGAAGCTTGAACTTATATGCAGGAAGACAAGGAGAAAAATTCAAGTTATCCGCTGTCACGGTCTGTACCCCATCCTGGAAGGGTTAGAGTGAAAAGGCACCATCTTGGGGAACATGAAATATGACGAACCCAAGCAAGATGCAGTAGCATTTCTTTCAACCATGTCACTCTTTACCCGTTCTTGGCAAAGTAGGGGTTGCACTCTGATTTCGGTCACCTGTACCGCGACTTTCTGAACAAAGTTTGAAAAGTGCGGGGGAATGTGATCACCGGGGTTTCCCGCATGCCTCTGGTGGCAGCCCACAGGTATCGGGGCCAGTCCAATCTGCTAGCTGTCTTGAACAATACCGTGTTATGAAAACCACGGATGGATGGAGGGGGGAAGAGTCTCACCCAAATGTGGAGCTCGTGAGTGAATGAATGAAAAGGTATTGTGCATGAAAACTTTGTTTTTTTTTTTTGGGGGGGGGGGGCTTGGGACCCAGCGAGTGTAAGGATTCGGGGTTGCGCTTTTATTTTCTTCTTGAAGTCTACGAACCACGAACTTCGATACGGGTGTTATTACTGTATAATAACGCTGGTAATTCAAGTACCAGTACAGTGCCCGAGTGATTAGGGGGAAAAAAAGAATAGGAGACCTCTCACTCGTTCTGTGGATACTGTATGATGCCCCGTGCTTCACAACCTGCTTGAGGGCTATGATTCGAGGAGAGCACATGACGTCCCACCTTCAAATAGCCACGACCAATGATGGCATAGCATGCCAGTGGCTTCGGTCAACATGCGATGGTCACACCGCAAATCCTATTCTAATGAATAGGCGAAGCTTAAGGTTACATCTGGTGCTTCGCAGCAGGCAAAAAGTATCTGAAAAACAGGGTTTTGAAATTGTATGGGCTCTCGGGTACTCGCGGATTTTTTTTGCAATACGGTAGTCTAGACTATTTTGTGAATTCTTTGTTATCGGGTATTCCCTTCCTGCTACGAGTAGATTATATCCTTTAGATACGGTACAGTACCGTACTGGTGCTGTTCTCGTACATACCAAGTATTGGTACTGTAGACTATCTTAAACTAAACCTACATCTCCCTGGGCTGCTCGAGTACGAGTACTTGATGGGGAACCGCAGAGAAGGGGGGGGATTGTGAGTGGAAGGTGCTATATCTTTATTTTATGGCGCTTTGTGGGGAGGCGGGCTTGCTTATAATTCAATAAATTTTTCCTAGCTGTGCCTATCTTGCTTGTAGAAACTCGAGCATCATACAAAACTATGGATCGAGCGCAGTATCACACATCATTTAGGGCGGTGAAACATGTGATATCACTTGTGCAATAAGCGACCGGGTGAGGTGGTAGATAACCGAGGCCGGGAGTGATCTCGAACGCCTTCCTCATGTCCCCGAGCGCAGTTCCAGGGGTCAGCTTCTCTCCACTCATGGTCTGTCAAGGAGAATGACTACGCAAGGCTGTGAGCCTTTTTCTAAAGTAGGTAATTCTTAACTACATAGCACTTGGTTCGATTATTTGAGATCATACGGTAGAGTGTCGTACTAGAATTGTGACATGATAAGCGAGGTTGAACGAGGTTAATGAAGAAATGTATCTTGGCGGGGCGTTTTTATCCTTCTTATTGCTCGCGTGAGATTGGGGCGGGGTTACGAAGGGTTGGATTGGAATTGGGATGGTTTATTGGATCAGGGGCACAGTACCGACTGTACCGTACGATAAGTGAAGTTGAGATTGGCAGAAGACCCCAACCCAGCGTGACGATAAGGAGAAGGTGTTGCATCTGACGGGATCGGTAATCTACCTGTCGTCTAACCTAATCAGCAATGTTACCTACATCATCATCATCACGCTCCGTTACTTCACCCCACATCACTTCACCTTCGTTACCGATAATACTTTTTTTTTTATCCCCCCCCCCCTCCTCCCTCACCATCACTCTTCGTGACATGATATGACATGCTTTCCCGAATCGACTTAACTCCCGCTTCTCGCCCGCTCTTACTCCCCGATGAGACATTGTTATTCGTGCAGAACGCGGTCGGGCTTTACGAAGGGTGTGTTTCGTTTTTCTTTTTTTTCCCCCTCCGCCTTCAGCCCCACTATGACCCCGCACTAATCCGTTTGAGATAAAGGAAATATAAAATACCCAATTACCAGAATGGTAGCGCGTACCTGACGTCGCATCGGGCTTGCTATGTCGATAATGAGGATCCGAGGAAGTTCTCGGTTGCGGTTGAGCTTAAGGATGTTGATCGGGTTGAGTACTATGTTCGTACCCTTCATCTCACATTTGTTTGAACGCTGAAAGCTGAGAGCAAGGTGGTTCTGTGGCGTGCAGGCCGGGTTCTTGAAATCTTCACCAAAGATCACGCTACTTATTAAGCCCCCTACTACCACCTCCGCTACTGCGAACAACTTTACGTCGTCCCCAGGGAATAGGTCCGCAGTGTCAACGCCCAAGTCCGCTACCCCGCTCATCAGACCGACATCACCGTCGCTGGCTTCGACAGGAGTCTGGATATGCCCTATATGTTCGTTTTCGAATCCCATTCCGTCGAACTACATTCCGCAGGTGACCCCTGTAGGGTCCATCCCTCCGTGTCTAGCCTGCGGGATCAGGCCATCCCCGGGGGTGCTGGAGAGTTCGCCGCAGCAACCACCACCGAGGTCGCCGACGCCCCTGTCTTCACTATCGCTGCTGTATCCCGCTGGGAGCGAGCCGACCCCCAACCCGGCTACTACCGATACTACCACCACTAGCGACAGCACCGAAGCCACATTCGCCTGCCCGAGGTGCACATTCTTGAATCACCCCTGCCTGCGTTCTTGCGAGATCTGCGGGGAGCACTTGGTAAGCCCGGACCTCCCCTCCGAGCAGCTGCTAGAAATCACGCGCGGGGAGTCACCAGCTCCAACCTCGATATCACGCAAGGGCGGGCTGATCGGGGAGAACGTGGAAGTGGTGAAATTCTCGTTCCGCGCCGGCGGGGATAAAGTCTTCCACGAGCGGCTCAAGAACGCCCTGATACAGCGGAAGTGGCTACTGCAGAACGCCCCGCCGGTGCCCACGCCTGGACAGAGTGGGAATGGCGGGGCATCGAGCGGTGGGGGGGCTTCCGGTTCGACTAATGTTAATGGCAGCGCGGCCGCAGAGAGGGTAGTGGGTATTGCGGGGCTCGAGCGCGCGGGCCTGAATGTGCGCAAGAAGAACGAGGCCGCGATCGGCGGAGCCTTCGAGGACCTGGAAGCTCTCATGGGCCGGGCTAAAGAAATGGTAGCCTTAGCGGAGGAATTTTCCACACGCCTAAGCTCAACCCCGACATTCGCCAACAGCGAGGCCAAAGCCGCGCTGCGCAACTCCACACAAGCCCTCGGAATCGTGACAAAGGAGATGCTAACTTCTGCTACTGGCGGCAGCAACAGCAGCAGCAGCGATAAAGCTTCAGACCTCTACCTCTCCGAACTCGCCCGCCAAGTAGCAGAATTCCTCGCCGACGACGCGCGTGGTATACTCAGGCGGGAGGGCGGCGTAATCACGCTCGTCGACCTATGGGCCATATACAACCGCGCCCGCGGCATAGAGCTCATCTCACCTAGTGACCTGGAGAAGGCCACCGGCTTATTCGAGAAGTTGAAGCTCCCTGTGCGGGTTCGCAGGTTCCGGAGCGGGTTGCTTGTCGTGCAAGAGGCTAGGAGCTCCGACACTGAGACGGTCAGAAGAATCATGGAGTGGGTTGCTGGGCCCGGATGGGGCAGGGCTGTGACAGCGGCCCAAGCTGCAGAGAGGTTTGGATGGAGTATTGGGGTGGCGGCAGAGGAGTTGGAGATGGCGGAGGAGAGGGGTGCGCTTTGTCGTGAGGTTGGGGTTGAGGGGGTGAGGTTTTGGAAGAATTGGTTTGCGGAGGGGAAAGGAGGGGTGTAATGTGGGGATCATATACCCGGATGTGTTACGCGCTTAGTGATAGCGATGGTGGTGGTGGTGGAGTAGGATTCACTCCTTTGTATTATAGTAAAGTAATAGATGTGTGGTTGAGGGGGAGTATTAGACATTTAGCTAGTCTGAATTTAAAATACATACATGCAAGATATTCGAAACCTCGGAGGATGCCTAACAGCCTAGACTGCAAAGATAACATTATAGAGAAAATATCACCACTATTATATCCTTACGAGAATACTTGTACGTCAAAGCCATTAAAAAACCTGAAACTAGGAAAGCGAAATCCAAAGAACCCACCAACCACTCCACACAAATACTGTAAATCGACCTTCCCTCTCCGCGCGGCGCTGTCCCGGATCGTATAGTGGTACCTGCATGACACCATTACCACCAATACCCACAAGTTAACCACAATCTAGAGCAACAACGTACGTATCATATTCTTCATGCCTAAAAGGTTAATTCCCTAACTGCCCGAAAAACCAGTACTCGCCCGCCACCGAATAACGTCTAGATTTAGGGACGCGGTTTGTGCTACTACTACTACTTCTACTCCAAGAACACATACTCTCCCACCCAACACGGGTGAATATCATACCACATTATAAATTTGGATATTCCACTCACTCACTCACACTACCGTCGTCACAAACCTAGCTAGCAGGTTTTGTCGGGGTTATGCACTGAGGGAAGGGGGGGAAAGGTGCTTTCTGAAGCTTCACGGGTTGAATATCTGAGTATATGCATGGGTGCGTGATGGCTCCTTAGGAAGAGCTAACGTGAAGCTCTCCGGACTAGACCAGGTCAGACCAGGCCAGGGGAAGATAGTTGATCCCTTTAAATTACTCCCCCACTCGGGGGATTGAAGATGTACTTCTTTTGGTAATGATGGATGGCACCGGGGTGGGAGAGGAGATGGGGGGAAAAGAAAAGAAGATAGCATTTACAATAAAGAAAATGAGTGAAGGTATGATCTTGGACAAAAGAAATGATTTCGCCCAGGCTCGAACCGGGGACCATTAGTCTGTTAAACCCATATGATTACCAACTACACCATAAAGCCAGATCTCACAAGCCCTCTATAGCAAGCTTACCAAGGTCAACATCCAAGCGACGTAAGACAGCGTTTTTCTTGGCAAATCCGGACAGTACCGGTAGTTTAAACATATAGGCGGCGGTGGTTGGACAGGTTCAATAAAATCGCCACTAGCGTGAATCCGTGCTCACCAGATTACGAGCGCGGCCGATAGATAGCAGTCACGTGGCTCACCAAATTTTTCTTATCAGACCCACGTGACTGCTATATCTATCCGCCGCACTCGTATACGGTAGTGGTTGCTCAGGGTCTGCCATGTCAGCTGACATGTCAACTTAACTGCGGCTTTGCCACTCCCGGAAAGCTTAAATCAACCGCTCTCGCTCACTCTCTTTAGTGCACCCCCCACAACCGCCATCCACCATACGTCCCCAGTTTTCGTTTAGGAAATCTAATCATACAAGGATGTCAGGAGACAAAATTTTCAAAGAGATTAAAGATGCGATCAAGGCCCGTACCTCGGACCGCTTAACCTTCCATGACGTGGAGCAGGCCGAATTCGACCAGGTTATGCATAGATTAACACTTCCTAAGAATTACTTTGAGGGGCATGCCTATCGGTAACCATTCACCTCCCCCCTGCTTTTCTTTTCCCTGCAGGACTAAATTACACTTTTAGAATCAATTGGTTTCCCAGAGAGAGGTACCTCAAAGTCATCATGACTTCCGAGTTACACGAGTCACCGGCCGGGTGGGTACTTGATGAGATTCAAGATGGATTGGCAAAGGGCATCATTCCATATGCCTGGGTTCGCAAGATCAGCATAACTCCCGGACACTGTTTGTTGTCCCTTACCTGAATTACCTATCAAAAGACAAACAAGCTAACCAGGTTTACTAGTATATAATAACTTCTGCGGCGAATATGCGGATTATGCGAAGCAAGCGGATCTGACGTTTGTCCCACTGCTGGGTCCTGATTGGACCCAGGAACGCAAATTTCCTTCGGTCGTCCTAGAATCAGGGTGGACTGAGCTAGACAACAAGCTTGCACTAGACGCAAGGCTTTGGCAACAAGGCTCAGAGGGAGCAGTACGCGTGGTTATACAAGTCAAGTACTATAAAAGATTGGCTGGGCGTATCGGTTCACGAGTGCGGATTAGCCGAGCTACTCCCACCCGTCACTCTTTCAAAATAACCAACAAAGAATATGTAAACCTCTTGCATATCCTAATACTACTGAATACGTTACTAATGAGCGAATTTAATCACTAGGATGTCCTTCCCCCGCCCGTCGAACCTAAAGCAAGCCCATCTATTACGTTTGGTGAATTTTTTGCTGGAGGTTGCCCCCCGGGGATGAACCCCAAGGGATCTGTGATTTTGAACCTTGAAAATCTTCGGGTTATTGCCAGGAGGAAGATTATTGCTCGAGGGGGTGTCCCGGATGAATGTGATATTCCGGATGAAGATGATGTCCCAGATCAAGGTAGTGAAAGTGATGTCCCTGATGAAGGTGGTGAAGGTGGTGTCCTGGATGAAGGTGAGGTCCTGGATGAAGGTGAGGTCCTGGATGAAGGTGGCGAAGGTGGTGTCCCGGATGAATAAATACAGTATGTCCCCCACTTGTACTCAGTGTTCCCAAGCGTCCAGTCCGTCCGTCTTTAACCTAGGACGGGACGGACGCCAAGTTTGAGACCTTTGGACGGGACGGACGGCCGGGCCCTATAGGTGTCTTAGTTTATGTTTCATTTTCGAATTTCATGAGCATTAGGTAAGTGTTATTAAGATGTGAAACATTTTTATTCTAATGTAGATAAGCTTTGGCTCTACTATTATGTATCAAATTTCAGACTCTGCTTTATCGCTAGGATTTTTCAAAATAGTTAATCTTCCTCTCTC
>Ga0307507_10003068_pt1 | contig 33373 bp, 34 predicted proteins | sample 7_EM_MG_FD_207223 | JGI IMG/M metagenome (GOLD analysis project Ga0307507, IMG submission 207223) | Populus trichocarpa ectomycorrhiza microbial communities from riparian zone in the Pacific Northwest, United States - 7_EM | ecosystem: Host-associated > Plants > Roots > Unclassified | place...
GGGATCCGGGCCCTAGAATATCATTGGGGGGGCGTATTAATGACGGAAATAGACCTTAAGGAGGGGGGTTTGGGCTGGCTTTATTTGGAATGTGCATCCAGGTTTTCTTCGTAGAAATAAGTCCGTTGCGAGTGATGCTTTGTGATTTTGGATTTTGTGGGTGATTGGTTGGGGTTCGAAATTTTGCCTGTGAAAGATATATTATTATTGACATCATATGTTAGGTTTATTTGCTCCTTTTTCAATCTTTCTATGGGGTGGATTGGAGAGATATTTTGGGCTAAGGATCTAACTCCAAGTTTCAATGTTAGCCTGATGGTTGAGATGATATCTGTTTTTTTTTGGAATGAAATGAACAATCAACTCGCAAGAATTTTGTTCCTTCAGCCGGAGCATCGGCGGATCTACAAGCTCCCAGCGTCATCAATCCCCTTTTTTCTAAACCTCCCAACCAAAACATGAACAGACGAACTGCCCCGTTGACGAACAATCCCGGCATCATACCTCGCCACGATCCCCCAATGAACAAATGAACAGAAAGGCCCAAGCACATCAACCAGATACCAAAATCGAACGAACGACCAACATCCAATACCTCCAATCAACCTACTCCATCTTCCACAGACCACACTCATTAGAGCACCAAACAGCCACCACAATCTCCAACGATCCCCATCTTTTTCTATTTCTACTATTATTAATTTTAGAAAGAGACGTAAGCTAATCCTCAGGATGGAAATCCCGCACCTCTCGCTTCTTTCTTCCCCACATATTAGCCTAAGCTAAGAAATGATGCCATCAGCAATACTATTATTATACCGCATTATTCGAGGAGACTGGAAATGGCGCTAGAACGGCCGGCCGGCTAGTATCGTACGGTAGCCCCTGTTCCCCCTCGTTTGTGCGTGGCTACCTATCCAATGATAATAATATCATGCTAAGATACCCCGAGTGCCCTAACCTCCATGATGCTAACCCTACATTACCCTATTTACATGCTAGTGACATCAGCGATCTCAATAGGTCATTAGTCTCATTTCCAGTCTCCCCGAATAATGCGGTATCATACGATATATCATAGCTCCCATCAACACCCCAATAACCAGCAAATTACGCTTCCCCTATAACCCTCCACCCAAAAACAAACCCCTACATATAGTCTACCCCACAAAGTACTTGTACAGTATACAACGGGTTCAGAATATAATGCTATTGGAACAAGACGGAAGTAAGCAAACAAACCACCTAAAGAAACAAAAAACAAAAACCTGAAACCCACCCTTCAGTACAACAGTGACAATACCTCTCTCTCTCCCTCTCTTTGGAGCTTTTAAAACACCTTTATGGTATGGTACTTCGGTCCTGCCATACACCCACACAGACACGACCAAAAAAATTATAATATATATAAAACGGATTAAGGAATTCCCAATTCTTAATTTCCGGTTCCGGTTCTGAGTCTATTCCCTATTCTATAATAGTCCGAGGATGCAGTATAAGTTAGTACAAGAGTGGTAAATAAATAAAAGTAGTGGGCGGCTGGCAGATAGACAAGCAATGGCTGTGCAAACATACTATAATACGGGGCTGGGTACCATAGCTGGTTATGGGTAGCTAACTGACAAGGATCGATCGGTATATATGTTATAACTGGAGGACAAGTCATATGTTATCACTCGGATTTAATGTTTTTCGTAGCTAGTGCATGGAGGGAAGGGCACGCACGCACTGTTCAGTACTTGTAGCGTTTGGAAACGCTTATGCGCTTATGCCAGTGATAAAAATGTTCAATATTCCACCCCGCTACCTACACCAAAGTACAGTTTGTGGACAAATAACAGACGGACAGACGGACAAACTAGGGAAGAGAAGCAAAACACAGACCAACCAACCCTACCTACCTCACCAACCAACCAACCAAACTTAACCCGCCCATTCGTCTAATCTAACCCCATCTGATCCTAAACCACCCCAAAACCACTCCTCTACTCCAAACTCTCGAAATCCAACGGAACACTGCTCCCTCTCCCACTTCGATACACCTTCCTGGCTCCCGTAAAAGGCCTCGGCTCTGGCAAGTCCTCCTCACGTTTAAACTTCCATCTTGAGTCATTGATTTCCATCTTCTTCTTTTTGGAAAGGGTAAACTTGCTCGGGTCCATAAAATTTCGCTGTTGTTGGGGTGGCTGTGATTGCCGCGTCGCAGGTGGGGGAGGTGGTGGAGGGGCAGGTGGGTGAGTAGCGAATGTCACAGAAACTTTTCGTGCGGCGGCTAACACTGTACCCCCATTGACGGGCGGAGGCGGGGGTGGATTACTGCGTGGTGGGCCCGGGGGAGGGGCTCTAGGAGCTGAGCCTGGGATTGGTGGAGGCGGAGGGGCGCTGGGCGGTGGTGATTCGGTTTGGATGTGTGAGGTAGGTGATGGGGTTTTGCGTAATGGGGTTGGACGGGAGGGTGCTAATGATGGTGGAGGCGGAGGCGGAGGTGTAACTCTTGAAGGCGGGCTGCTGGGGGAGCCGGGGACTCCTCGGTGAGGACCGGAAGTAACCGGCCGCTTGATAGGTGCGGGCGGAGGCTTGCGGAGAGACGCCTGGGAAGGAATTGTTGGTGCGGATCCAGTTGGCGCGGCAGGCGTCGGTCGTAAACCCACTCTAGGTGGCATCGGTGGCATTCGCGGAGGAATAGGTGCAGACCTTGGAGGTGTACTCTCTGGATCTGAAATGTATGAGGAATCGCGTGACGCTGTAAAAACTCCGGCCATTAGCTGCCATCTGTCCGCTCCAGTAGAGTAATAAAACAAACCTCCGGTGTCAACACCCCCCGACCGACTCTTCAACCTCGGTATCCCACCCGCAAACAATCCCCCCAACTGCGGTGCCGCCGCAACGAAACCTCCTCCCCCTCCACTGCTACCCCCACCAGCATCACTGTTACTCCTCGCCATCCCCACATCGCTTCCAGCCCTGGCCCTTGGGATCGGTGGCGCCCCCGGAACTGGCGGAGCTCCCAACGAGGCAACCCTCCCCCCACCTCCAGCACCTCCAGCACCCCCAACTGCACCCGCGACAGTCGGAGCACTCCTATCATTCGTAACTGCCTTCCGTAATTTTATCCCCTTCGTAATGTCCGAGTTAAGCGCACCCTGCTCAAATTTTCACATGTCAAGATCAGCCCTATCCTTCCCGACGTTGTAAACAGATTCAACAAGTGGGGCCATACCCGATCTCCCCCTTTTGCTGGCCGGCCGATGGGGCCGCCTCCCCCCGGGGGCGGAGGTGGTGGAGGTGGAGGTGGAGGAGGTGGTGGTGGTGGTGGCATGATTTTTCCCCGGTTTTGTTTTTACGCTGTTTAGCAATGAATTTTCTGGTGGTAATAGTAGTTGCAATACCAACTGCGTGGATTTTAAGCTGTTGTGAGAAAGCCCAAAAGTAGGGAGGTAGGGTAGAGTAGGAGGGGAGGAGGTAATATATGTGGGCGAGGGAAAGATGAACTTGGAAGAGGAAGAAAAAGAGCGGGGGCGGTGCTGCTCGGCTTACGTATGTGCCAAGACAGTGGGCTATATGGCAGGGTAACTTGGTCATAGAATTGTCACTCGATGAGTTGGGTGGATTGAAAGTAGATCTCCCCAAGGGTGAGGTCTTCAGGTGTTGCGGTTTGGGGCAAGAAATTCACGAGTGTTTGTAATTCGTGGTGGGGGAAGGCCCAAGGGTTTCGTATGCTCTGCGATGTCACAAACTAGAGCTCACTCGGCCCCATACTCGAGCACTATAACCTGAGCCCTCCCCCTATTCCTGCAATCAAGCCCATTACCCTCCTCTATTGTAGTATCAAATACACACTCACAACCCAACCCTATACGGATCCTCTGCCATTCTCTGCATCACAATATCATCCACGCCTTACGCAATGGCTCGATTCTCCCCAACACAAAGACATTCCCCTCCACATGGTGTCCACCACCACATTATCATCAGCATCGTTATCACTTTTGCCCTCTATCTTTTATCACCCTCTCCAAATTAAGAAACCCCCGGCAGGGTATCCCTCCATCCGTACCACACTTCAGAAACCTCGAAATGCTCAGCAATCGCTCGATCAGCCGCCGAGAAGTCTTTGTACCAACACCGTTCACCATCTGGGAAGACGAACCCAGATCCCCTCAACCGCCCCAGCCCCACAGTCGCCACGTTCTTTCCCTTCTCTTTATTCCGCCGCTCATACGCCCCCCGACGCCGATTTCTATTTGCAGCAGTCCCACTTCCCTCACTGGCGGCGGCGCGGATGGAGTTGATCTTCTCAAGAGGAATACCCCTACTGGGGGGGACAAGGGGGAGGTGGAGACGGAGGTGCCAAAGGAGGAAAAAAAACATAGAATCGCAAGGCTTGTTGGTCGGGTCAAAGGCGCATTCTACAAATTGCTCAAGGGGATGAAGCATGAATGAGGTGACTTAGAAGGGTTCTGCGAGGGGACGCTGTGCTACACACTGAAGTGCGTGGGGGCATTGGGTGCTTGAGCTGTTAACAATTGATCAACAAATTAATAAACTCGCCTATACAACTGTTATAAATTATCCGTGAGAATAATATTATGAAATTCCCATTCCGCTGGGCTTGAATGTGAACGTACCTTCCTCCGCTAGCTCACTAACAATCTAGTAAACACACCACTAGAACCATACTTATCGTACATTTGAACCCCATCTTGGGCCCATGTAATCCCATACCATATAATTCTATTAAAAACCCGAAAGGAATGAAGAAAGAGAAAACTCAAACCCAAACTCCCATCTTGTCGCCCCCGCCGTTAGTCCCTCAATCAATTCAGAAATACCCCACAGTCCACAAGGCCGGCAGCCCCGGAAACCTCTCCTGCCATTTAGCCAGCACTTCGGGAACCCTCCCGTCCACCGTCTCGCGGGCAAAGTTCGGACCGGCCTTTTCCCGTTCCTCTCTAGCTGCTTCAGATAGCATATTCGCGAGCTCTAGGATGCCTTTTCCACCAACGAGAGCTTCTTCGTGATTGTCTTTTATATCGACGTTGATGATATGCACTAGGCGGTTGAGGGGGGAGTTGCGGTTTGTCAAGTCTATGCCATTAGTTTTTATATAACAATTGGGGGAAAGTGGGGGTACCATCAACAACAATATCCCAACATCGCTCTTCGCAAGTAACCACCACGTCAACAACTCCATCTTCAACCCCATCCTTCCTCGGAACACCAACTTTCCAGTCCTGCCAGCGCTCGGGGCAGCCCTTGATTCTACGGTTGCGATCTAGCATGCCCAAAAGACCGTTTGCATGGTAGAGTCTTGGATCCTTTTCCTTCAAGGAGTTATACATCTCGTCGTAGGTTGTGGAATTGAAGGAGTAAATATTTGGTTTGTCGATTGATGGGCCCGGTAGACGAACCGCCGAGCCGGTGCCGAAGGAGATTACAGGGTATTGTGAGAGTGACAGAACGAGGTGGGCTTCCATGGAACTGTTTTTGCACACAAGGTTTTCTCAGCATGTTTATTAGAGCATGTTAAACGGAAAAGTCCCTTCTCCCACTGCCCTGAGTGGCCCATTTCTGAGATATTGTCATCGTGAATGCTTCTTGAGAGTATCGGCACAATGCGGCACTAGGGTCTAGGATCGATCCGACATTCCCCCATCTTTTTGTCTTTATACAGGGGAGAGCGTGTGGAAGGGGAGGGAGGTTTAAGATGTACTAGGGGCCGGCATAAGGTCTTCGCACACACCAAAGTGGCTTACCAGCCAAAAATCTTTAAAAACTGGTGAGATCCTAAAGTGGGTGCTCGATCGCTAAATGCCTGCCCTTTGTACAGCAAGATAATCACCACTCTACATGGCAATGGGGATTCATTCATTGAAAGGGATCATCGAGTCGGAGATCCTCGTGAAATCGGGGTGAAGATGAAAAAAGCAAAAGGGAGAACGAACCGATTCTGGTTACTGGCACAAACAGTGCAAAACTTCAATGGAAAGTCCTTCCCAGAGCCTCCATTCTGACCTCTCGATTCCTCATGATGCCTCTGCTGAACATCGGGCGCCGCCTCTGCGGCAAGAGCTCCCGTCGGTAGTGGTTGAGGGGGGATTTGCATCATGATTGGCAGTAGACTAACAAGATAGACGAGAACCCAGCATTAGCGAATCGGAAAATTAATTTATCTCTACTCCTCTCCCCATGAGCATCACCCACACATGGCAATTTGTATAGCGTGGAAAGAAGGGACAACGACAGTGGGGTTGCGATCAGGTTTTGTTTTGCGTATAATTAGTGCTTGTCGTCATCGCCTGTAAAGGACTAGGACAGCTCCAATATATTATAGGGACTCATCATGCACAAACAAGCAAGGCAAGGCTAAATAAAATGAGATACGAGGAAAACAGCAGACAGAGGGACAGAGTATACCTTCTGACGATGGTGATGATGATGAAAAGATTTGAAACGCGTATCGAGTGTGTCTGTGGATTAGCAGGGCGGTAGTGTAGATGTGTTGCTCCTCCCGTACCGTGGGAAGGAGAGGTGGTTGTTGATGGTTGGGTGGGGGTGGATGGACGGATGGATGTCGATGTGACGGTGCAGATGAAAAGGTTCAGGAAACCCCCCCTTTCGAGACTCGTACAGGGGAAGGAGGGGGACAGTGTTGCAAAGAAGGCTTTCGGCAATCGAACCTGGGAGGTTGGAAGGAGGAGGGGTTGAATCGGGGCTTCTGAAAATGGGGATTGAAGGGGGGGTTCTCTAATGTCTTAGTAAGCAAAAATAGCAGGAACTTTGTACAGTGGGAATATCCACAACTCGGTTGCGTAGGAGTTGCCTCTAATCTCCGCCAATCCCTACATCGGCCCAATAGGTTTAGTTTGAGGTTAACAGAATTGCGACTAACTTACCAGTTAATGAGATCCGACAAACCCAACACACTCGGGCTTGACCATGCGAGGAAACACTAATTAATCCTTCTTAGGGGTTTTTATCTTTGAGCACGAGATTTAGGTGCCTAGCGGAGGTCGTGGAGTTTTTAAGGTACGATACTTGTTTATTTGCTCCCTCTGCTACATTTTACTTCCTTTTCCTACCATTTTATCTGTTTCTTTGCTTACAAACACCTTCGAATGTCATTGTTTACTGTTTCGTTAGAAGGGGTTCTATCTTATCCTCCCGGTTCGAAAAAGTGCGTCCCAAGTCCTTCGATCATTTTCTGATCCGACCCCCTTGGTTGCAAGTGCAAGGGGAAGAGGGCCACGCAGTGCCAAGACCTGAATGCTGCGAGAACAGAAATCGGTCTTTTTTTCTGAGGAAGAGATAAAAATAGAAACAGGACGAAACCGTCGGCGAAACACATAAGGAAGAGGGTTTTGCACACCTTTCCACAAAACGAAGGAGGTAAAGTGGAGAGGGCTCAGTGGAGGAGAGGCAGATATCAGTTTTTACAGTAGCCAGTGCCGGTAGATAGAAAGGTTCAAACAGATGCATACGATTGCAGAGCCCGCGGTGGGCTACCCCTTCCTCCATTCGCTCCCTCCTTCTACCCACATACAAGTAGCACACAGAGTACATAGTGCTCGTACCGTACTAGTACAGTACACACTCTCTACTACTCGAGTACACATACTGGTACAACAACGATAAAGCATGGACCAGAATCAACAATCGTTGACCGCACAAAGTGACGCGGGGACTGTACTAGTACTGTAAGTTATCACGCCCTACTCCGAACATCGCAGGCAAAGGATTCGCGAAATTGTACCGGTAGGCTCCCTCTAAAGCCACAATAATCTACAGTAGGGATACCTGCTATACTGTATTATACTATACATCAATAATACGACAACCGTGCCTGACAAACTGTGCTTGCCGACTAATACAATAGAAGGACTTGTATATCATGCCTAACAGAGTCAGTAATAAAGTACAGTGCATTTATGGGGCCGCAATTGCGCAACCGCTCTACAGGTATCATACAGTATCTAGAATTTCGTTATCTGGGCTACTCTCTACCGATTAGGCCTAATCGCCATTTCTCTAATCATTTCCTCTTGTATTGCATTTGTGCGCACCTAGGAAAGAGAGAGGGGTACTGTGCAGGCACCATGCGCCTCCTACAAGCTAGAACTGCACATTCGAGTAAGTATTGTACAAATATGTGCAAAAGCACTACACTAAGGAGAAGCGGAGATATAATCTACCGCACTGTTACAGCCCAAATGGCCCCGAGTATACATATGATACAGCGAGAGATTGAGCTCAAATTCCTCATGGCCTGATCTTCATAGTTCTGTGAAAGATCGTGGACTAGGTGAACAATCGTACTTGCAGGCTAGGAGAGACAGACACATAAGGGACGAGGCAACCTCAACAATGAGCGACCCATGGCCAGCCAGAGGCAACACATAACACACCCGACCACGAAGTCGGGAAAGGGCATGTCGGGAGGGAGGGAAGGAAGGAAGGAAGGCTGTATTGTAAAAATAAAATAAAAGCTGAGAGAATGCAGAAAGGCTACAGTACTGTATAATACAGGAGTATGAGAAAACCGAGAACGGTATTTACACCCATTTTTTTTCCTGCACCCGTAGGCAGGCAAACGCCGTCAATCCAAGAACAGAAAGGAAAATAGTTTCGTGACCCAGGAGACTGCAAACAGTACTGTAGCTTACCGCCGTAGAACGACTTGGTGCGCTTCTTTTGTCTGCAGAGAATGAAATGAGATTAATAGGAATGCCCACAAACAATAAACACGCCCTCACTTCGTTTCCATCCTCATCAACTCTTTACCCCGTCTTATTTGATTGCAGTAGGAACTACCTTAGAATACGAGCCTGAAGCCAGAAGTTTTGAAAAAGGGAGTGAGCCGAAGGAAGGAGGGAGAGAAAGAGAGAAAGAGGAATGGATGAAGGGGAAAAGAGAGAGAGAGAGCCCCCCCCCACATCCGCATACCAAATTTACCACGCCGTCCGCACTCCTACACTTTAACCAGCTTACTTACCCAATACACTACTAACCAACCTACTATTACCACAACCACCGCAGCCACCGCAACCACATAGCGTAGAGTACACCGCATACATACCCTACCGTACTCTTCTTGCCCTATAACCTTCATTCACTTAAAACTTACACACTCACATACATACATACGATACCGGTGTCCTACGATACAACTGCAGCAAACACCTTACACTCTTAGCACCCCCCCCCCCCCACTCACACTCTCCTAAACTTTCCCCTCCCCCTCCCCCTCCTCCCCCATCTCCACCATTCATCGGCTTCAACGTTTTACCCATCACACGCACATCATATTCATCATCAACCGCCATCATGGCCTCTGTCGCCGCCGCCGCCGCTGCTGTTTCTTCTCCACCCCCTGCCTCCCCTCCAGCTGCCGCAGACGCTAAGACTGACACTGCCACTTCCGCCTCCGCTACTGTTAATGCTTCTGGTACTCCCACGCCTGCCACTACTACTGCCTCTGCTACCACTCCCGCTATTTCCTCCGACCCGTCTCCACCACTCGACAAACCCCTTTCTACACCATCAAACCCCTCAATAGACCCTCCAACCCCCGACGAGCCTCCTCCCACTTCCTCACCACTAGTCCAAACGACTATTTCCACAACCAGGCACCGGATACCCTCCTTCCCGCCCCCTCAACCCTCCAGAATCTCCATCATGTCTACACTCTCGGCAAAAGGCGAGCCCTTCCATGCCCAATTCGTCTCGTCGCTGTCATACACTTCCGTCCGCGACTTTGCCTATCCAGCGCTACACCCACTACACTACGGCCCCTCGTCCGCTACGTCCGGTCTATCCACGCCTGCGGGCTCCCAGCGCAGTTCTCAATACTTTGATCATGGTAGCAATCATGGAAACCAGGCTGGTACCTGGTTCACAGGGGGTGGGAGCGGTTACCGGAGGCTATCTGATCCTGCCCATCCTTCTTACGACTTTGGCGTAAGCGGGAGTGCGGCATGGGGCGGAGACTCATCCAGACAGCGATTAAGTCATAATAATCACCATCCGCATCACCACCAACCCCCGCCGCTGAATTTCGACGATGGTCCGCCTTGGAGTGAAGATGAAGATTTGCAGAGCCCGGTTGTTGTGTCTAAGCACAGAAAACATAAATCTTCCGCGGCGCACCTACAAACTAGTTCTCAACATTCCAGAGGTCAGAGCAAGAACGCCATCACACCTACTACGCTTCAACACTTCGCTGGGAATAGCCATGGCGCCGGCGGCGGTGGGTATGGGTCTGGGAGAGGAATCGGCAATGGTGATGCCGGGGGCGGGGGTGAGGGCGAAGACTGGGACGGGGAACGCAGGTCAATTTTAGAGAACGGAATTTCGCCTGGAGGGGATTATTACACGGGCCGATTGGGGCGCCGGACAGACCTTGCTGGAGGAGAGCCTGGGGGGGAATTATATAATCATCCCGAGGGTAATGAGGAATATGAATCCAACAATGCGCAGCAATATTATCAGACCCACCACCAGGGTGGTGGGTACGGCAAGGAAGGAAGAAGGCCGCTGGATGACAGAGATAGGGATGAAATTGATGACTTGGACGACGACGATGACGATCTTGGGGAGGAAGATAGCAGGTTCAGCCGAGATTATCAGTTCACTATTGCGAGTCCTGACGAAGAGATGCATGGGAAAGCGGTTGCGTTATTTGACTTTATTAGGGAGAACGAGAATGAGCTCCCATTGGTTGAGGGGCAGGTTGTGTGGGTTAGCTATCGGATTGGAGTAGGTTGGTTAGTAGCTGAGGATCCCAAGACTGGTAAGCCATGGCCAACCCCCAATTGGGCTCTTCGGGACTGGAGCTAATAAAAATAAAAAATCAGGCGAATCAGGCCTAGTCCCAGAAGAATATGTCCGCCTCCTCCGTGATCTGCAACCGCTCTACACCCCACACCCGGAATCAGGATCACCACCAAATCGCCATCACAGTCAAGAATCCCCGCTAATATTATCCGGCTCTCCCCAGCCTCCGTCCCCGTCTCCACCCTCTCCGCAACAACCCCCCTCAGCATCTTCAACCACAGCAGCATCTTCAACCACAGCAGCCTCGGCAACCTCGGCAACCTCAACTCCGAACAATAGCGCCCTCAACCCCCCCATAATCTCAACATTCTCAACATCATCCCAAGACGTCCACCCATACCCGTATCAACTCCACAACCCAAACGACCACCCACCGCACATTAGAGCCAAGTCATCGCCGGACTTGTCTGGGATAGAGACACCGACGGCGGGTGACCATAAGGATCGGATTGCGCAGCTGCGGAGAGAACAGGAGAGAGCTATCTTGGAGGAAGTGGAGATGGGGGGTACGCCAAGGGTGCGTACCGGGGTAGGATTAGGATTGGGGAAGGGTGGCGGGGAGGAGGTATTTTACGACGCTATGGAAAGGCAGTACGGTCAGCAGCAAAGCTCACTTGGGGGGTTAGATTTCCGAGAGGAAGGGAGGGGACGGTAGTAAGTGGGTAATTGAGCAGGCCAATAATTAGTTTTTTTTTTCCTTTTTTCCCTTCTTTCGTTCCTCCCTTCTTTTTTTTTTCTTTTTTCCTCTCATAAAGTTCGTGGGTTTGTGTATCCTCTCTAGGTAGGCTCTTTGAGCCTTTTTCCTATTTCTCCTTTCCGAGAAAAAAAAAAAGATCACCTTCCTAACGTTGGCTTTCATTATTCATGTCTTTCCTATTATATTATATTCCATTCTATTCTATTCCATTTTTATTTTATTTTTAGCTTCCTTCCTTCCTTCCTTCCTCCCTTCCCTAGTATTTACTTTTCTAGCTATTTTCTCTCTCCTCTTTCCCTTTTTTCTCTAGTCATCAAGTCGGGCACGGTTTTCTTCTTATTTCTTACTTTCTCTTTTTCTCCCCCTTTTTCCCGTGTTCTCCTTTTCATTTTCTTCCTTCCTTCTTTACTTTCTCTTTTTCTTCCGTCCAATTTTCTATGATATCCCCTTGTCTTGTTCGAGCGAACGGGCGATAACGGGATTTGTGCATGCATTCTATATTCTCCGTTATACCTATCTATGGTACTTTTGATGGGTTAGGTGGGTGGATGGTAAGGGGGATTGGATTGGATTGGGTTGGGTTGGGTTGGGTAGGCGGATGAATAAATGAATACTATATTATTATGCTGTAAGATGCGCTTTTTGTCTTGTTTTGTCTTGCCGTTGTAAAGTAGAGGTCGAGAAGTATGATATTATATCCCCTTTCTTTCTTTCTTTCTTTCTTCCTTCCTTCCTTCCTTCTTAAATTCCACATGGAAACAAACAAAAAAAAAACGGAAAAGGATGAAAAAGGAGGTATGATATTATAAAGTGGGAAAGAGAAGAAAGAAGAAGAGCAAAAGACCACCAAATATATCTATCTCCCCCGGTATGATAACAATACTTTAACACCTCGCGTACACACATATCATAATAATATTATCGTACCCAATAATTCTATTACCACAAAAAAAAACAAAAAAAAACACAACCACACCACGCCACGCCACAGCATAGACAACAAAACACAAACGCCTATGATACTTGTATAAAACCAATATCATAGTAAAAGGGTAAAAAAAAATTCTTTTTTCCCAAAGATCAAGTTTTCCCCAACAATGCCTCCCTCCCTCCCTCTCGAAGTAAGCAAGTAAATAAAACAGGGGGGTTCACAGAGCATCACTCGCCATAATTACCATGTGCTTGTAAATAATACACTCCCTCCATTATAGATAGATATAATAATATAATAGGTATAATAGAACCCCCCCAGGAGGAATAATAAATAAATAACCATACGGTTAATACTGTATTTACTAGATAAATCCACTATCAGGGGATCTCAACAGAGACGGAAATCATTGTCCAAACCACAATAGGCCTAGCAGAGTACCGTCCTCCTCAGGCTATACTAGTACTCCGTCTAGATACCATTATTCCCCCTCGGGGTGTTTCCCCCCCCTCTTTCTCGGATTGCTAACTTAGAGCTTAGTGCCCCTACCGCCGATCAGGCCTGGATTTATCGAGTAAAATACGGTATAATGCTAACAATTCATAAATTATAATTCCCTTCCCTTCCTTCCTTCCTTCCTGCCTGCCTGCCTGCGTCTCTGTAAGAGGGTTTAGATAGATAGATAGATGGATGGAATTCATAAGTGAGGATATAATACTAAAGTTAACGCGTGGGTATCGATAGTGGTGGAATATAACATATTATTGTTATATTACACTATGGGATATATGTATGGTATAGTACCTAGCTACCTACTTGTACCTACTGTACCTACGTACCATCCAAGTATTGTTCTTGTCGTGGCGACATCGTCTGTTTGTGAGAGAGTCTAGTTGGGGGTCGGTGGAGGTTCTGATATGTACAATCTAATTGGTGTGTTGAATATTGCCTGGGAATATTCGTGGTGGGATGGGCTTACTGCTGGTTATGGACGAAAGGGGTACTCAGCGGGAGTGGGGAGGGGGCGGGGGTATTGTCAGGGTCGGATGCTGTTATCATTATGATTTTTAGCGCATGGGTGTTGGTTGCCCCTTCTATATATCTGTAATAGCTGTGATATGCTGTGCCCAACGCAATGACTCTTAGTGCTGTTCTTGAGAGGTTCGCTCGGTGGGGGTTAGTGATAGACTTATAAATCTCCCAATGTTCGCCAGGTATCATATGTTGGAATCGTGAGGATGGGGGCGCTAGAGAGAGGGAAGGGAGAATATCTCGAGTGATCACTAATGACTCGCACGTGTAGGTAAAGATATCTGAGATAAATTGCAAGCACTGTACACAAAGTCTCATAATAATCATCTATTTCGAAAACATAATCAAGTACAGCGTGCTATGCCCCATAAATGCAAGCCAAATTGTTGAAAAGGCGAGGGAGAGAAAGAAAAGGAAGGAAGGAGAAGAACAGCTACATTATAATCTATACTCTAGCCATGCATGATACTATGCTCGCTATGAATATGAAGATGAATGACGAAAATGGAAGGAAACCCCGCACTAATGATATGATACTCCAAACCAGATCACCCGAGGACAATAACACCAGGGGAGAGGCACAAAAAAAATATAAATATACAAAGAGATTGAAAAAATTTGAAAAATAAACCAGAGTATAGATTATTTACCCGTAGGGGTTTGTATGCAAGCGGTAAGAGGGAAGGAAGGGGAAGAGAGAATTGAAGTCCAACCTTAAGCCCCCGCCAACCCCATCCTCCTGCGGATCTCCTTCATACAGGCAGCCATATTTTCAGAAGTCCTGCTCACAGCATCCTTATTCTCCTCCGCTCTTCTGACAAGGTATTTGACGCATTCCTGAGTGGTTCCCCAAACAGCATACTTGTAAACCTTAATGTCCTGACCATCCGATTTAGAGAGAAGGTCAAAGGAGAGTTCATCTGCCATTCCCATGAGTTGAGCACAGGTAAGTTCACCGACACCGATATCAGGGATAGATTCATCGGGCTTATCGATGGGTTTACCGGACTGGCGTCTAAGGTCCAACGCCAGCTGGATAGATTCTCTATTGTGCGAGGCAACAACAAGGTCGGCCTTGCCTATTCCTTCAGGAAGAAGACGGGCCATAAGTTCATCATAGAAAGAGGCTCTCACTGGCTTTGGAGCTGGAGAGCCGGTCAGCAATAGTCTAATGGTGTCATCGTACGCATGGTCTGTGTCTTCCTTGGTATCATGGATTAGGTGACGAGGGTCAGTGTGCAAGTAAGCTCCACGAACAAGTTTCACTCCGAGTGTAAAGTTGTCCCGGCGAGATTCCTTGATGTGCCTGCACAGAATTTCTGGTGAAGCTTTAAGATACCTGTAAGATCCCCCAAGTCAGCAGTGATAACCCATACCAGGAAAATAATAATAACAATCTGACATCTGATAAGTGTTGTAAACCACAGCCTTGGTATCGTTGGTACCGCGGTTGTATCGACGCATCAGCTCCTGACAAAATTAGCTCATGTTGCCTTGCCTTCCGCCCCTGCCAGGAACAGGAATGTGGACGCGAGATCTCCCGACAAGAACATCTTGTTCTAGATCTGGTAATCATCCGCCCAATTCCGCATCAAGCCGAGCTCGCAAGACTAGCTGAGGAAAAACATACCAGAGTCCAATCATGCACACCGCCCTGCACTCCAGCTTGCTCCGCATCGATAAGAATTCGCACTCCCTTGGCCATTGCAGATTTGCAGATCTCGTGAAGCGCAGCCCCGACCCCATGAGACTCGTCACAAGGCGCACGCCGGCTGAGTAGCGGAAGTGAAGAGAGTCCAGCACCAGAGTACTTTACGGCAACAAAATCCCCCGGCTCAACACATGAAATTGTCTACGAATACGATACTGCTGTCTTAGAAAATTCTCAACTGATCTAAAAGTATGCAATCCAACTCACCTTCAAAGACCCGCTCAACCACTGCTCAATTTGCTGCGATTGGCTCTCCGAAGGCCCAGCAGTATCGCTAATTTCGGCTTCACGCGCATATGCAAGAATGACACCAAGCCCAAGAGAACGAAGCTCAGAGATGGTGGCAGTTATCTCGGTAGGTGTGGATCCAGCACAGAATTGAGTCTATATTTTCTCAACCATATTAGCAACAAACGAAGCTTCATGTTGTGTGACTTTTGGGACATACGTAGAAAGTCTTGTCAACTCCCCATTTCATCAAACTGCGCTCCTTTAAGGAGTCGAGGTTCATCATAAGGAGTTTGGTCCCAAGCTTGTATAGAACAGGTGAAGCTGTGATTGAGTGAAGAAGCATTGCGCGAAGCAAACTGGTGGTTGGTAGACGAGCTAACGGGTAGTTGCTCGTAGCGACGGGGGGCGGAACCACGAAAGATCCCCCGGAGAGCTGAGGAGCTTCCTGTGGTGGTGGCAGTGGGGGTGTAATGGCATTGGAGTGCCGTGTTGAAATAGTTGAGGCGAATCTAATGACCCCTAGCCGTCTTCCAAGTGCCGCGAGGGGCACTTTACGAGTAAGTAGAAGCATATCGTACGGGTTTGGCGAAGGGTCACGAATTTTTTATCACGGCTGAAGAACCGTGTATATGGTGAAGTGAAAGTGAAGGTAGTGGTAGTAGTGGAGAGATAAGGCAAAGAAGAGTAGATGAGGAGGAGGAAAGAAGGGAAGAGATAGAAATGAGAAATCATGAGAAGTAGAATGAGCAGCAGGTATATACGGCAGAGGAGAACCACTTAGGGCATCATATACACCAAATAGATCAAAGATGTGGAGGTGGGGCAGGAAGCTCACCAAAGTTACCATATAATCAGAATTAAACCACACGCACATGTACGTCATAGACCCTCTCTATCCCACCATGATACCGGTAAGGTAGGAGCTCTTCTTCTTCTCTCTTTCTCTCTTCATTCCACTTGAGCAGGTAAAGTTAGACCACCTGATGAGTTTGGTAAAGAAACGAGTTGAAATGGCCGTAGATAACCGATAAGATATACCGTAATAGGTTACACATAGCAACCTCCCATCTCGGGAGTGAACGTTGCTTGAAGTGCCGTAACACAAGTGCCGAGATCTCTTCCTTGATTCCGATTCACCCATCTGCAACTGATAAGGATAAGACACGGTCATCCATATTCTAACATCATGTTAGACTATGATCTCCCTAAGTTACGCTTTATCCTCTCCCTCCCTTCCTTCCCTCCCTCTCCTTTGCTTTTTTCCATCCGTGCATTCGTCCCTCCCCAACACTCTCATGCGGCTCATAGAGAATTTGTCAACTCAGGGCTAAGCACTTCCGACTCCTGAGTAACCTACGACATCCATCCCAAAGAAGGTGCTGAAAATGCAAATATTCCTTCAAAAACAAATCAGATCTGTATGTATTTATTATTAATTTCTCTTCTTGCTGTTAAAGTGACTTGAGTATAGCACCGATAATTCTAAAAGTGTGATTACTGTCCTTATTCATTACCCTATTACTCGAGTACCGTAGGTGCAACAGAAAGGCTGAAACTTTGACGGCAAGGCACGGCGCACTATAAGGAGGGGCTCGGGATTGGCTGGTACAGTATATAAAGGGTTTCTTCCGTACACGCTCCAACCATCCAAGCCTCTACGGTACCGGTATTAGGTTCCAGCGACCCCTAGTTCCCTTACATTATTCCGGCACGTTACCGGGATATTTGCTTGCTCGATATGCGGCTGTTGGCCAATATTGAATAACACAGGTAGGATAGACACAGTATCCGCTTCTGATGTCCTATTAGTAGTAAAATATCTATTTGGGGGGAGGGGGGGGGATATACTAGCACTGGAGATCATGAGTTAATGGGGATACTTGCGTACCGTAGTCCACATATTATTCCCCAAATTTTTGTACTATCATAGTACAAGTTGCCTTATCATGTCTCAGTGCTCGGTACTGTACCTGAATTGTGTGAGCTTAATGCAGGTTGTTCCCGATGTGTGACACTCGAGCACTGTACCGTACTCCAAGAAGGTTAATAATACAACCACTGCGAGTAACCTAAATTTTATGCAACAAACTAACATATGTCCGGCAGATAGATAGTGGGCGTATACTGATACTACTATAATGTCATGGAATAAAGCCAATATACCCTAAAAAAGAATCTGCAGGCCCACCGAGACAAAGTTCCCCTTCACCAAAGATCACCCGGCCCTAGACCACCACCATCTCCGGTATTAGAATTTAGAGATGGGATACCTCATGGGAGGTGCAAAGGTGCTCTAACTTAAAATCCTAAGCAAGAAGAATATGAGACCAAGCCCCACAAACATAGCAAAGCCTAAGCACATCCCGGGCGGGCCACTTATAGTATCATAGTTTAAGAGAGTATATTACAGCACTGTCCAACAGGTACTAGTAGACGGCCTTTAGGTGCATTACCAAAAAGTGCATTAACAAATTTCATGACGGACCGTCAGGTCTCTCTCTCTCTCTCTCCTCTCTCTCCCTTTCAGCATAGCTGCTCTAAGGGAAGTACGCTACTGACTCCCTCAACACTTCATCAAGAAGTGTCAGACAATAGCATTACAAACCAATTCCCCTCCCTCCCCCCCTCTATAGAAAAACATTTCCCCCAACCCACTGAATCAGAAGAAGACCCCTCAATAGTGAAGGGGTGACAATAACAACAAGAGTTTGCTACTGTAGATGCGCTTAAAGTACTATCTATCTATCCCGCAGGCTACTATCATATAAATTACCCACCACCAACAGAGACCAAATCCACTACATGCCATCCATTCCCACACAGAATAATGACTAAAAGAAACAAATTTGATAACTATTATAGAGGAGCCCTCACTTAACAAGTAAGCACTGGGACTTCCACTTATTATACAAAAATTAATGAATGAATTCCAAGAGCAAAAATTACTTGTACGTGCATAGTAAGTTAAGCCTAATTCACACACACACGCCGTTCAGGCCATCCAACAAGCGAGTAAAATCCTATCATACCCATAAGTATTATATCTAACACCTATATACTATACCTATATACGATACCTACCCCGGAACATATAATACACTTCAACACACCAAACAACAAAGCCATCCCTTCGGCACTCCGCCTGGATGATAGAAACGGCGGGGGGAATGAACTCCTGCTAGATCTTCGACTTTTTTTTTTTTAAATCTCAAGTTGGAATGATAGAGCCACTAGGGGATGTAGGAGAACATAAATGACCTCCGGGAACGGGGAGAGAAAGGGAGGAAGGAAGGGGCCCGGTGTTGGGCTTTCCTCCTTTTATGTCGTACCACCGGGTCAAAACTCACGTCCCCACCTCCGAACCACTTGGTGAAAAAAACCCAAAGCATTGTAACAAACGTATCATATAATACTACTCCCGCATAGCTAGCTAAAATTCACCAAGCACCCCTCCCACCTCCGCCAATAAACAAACCAATAAAACACGAGTGATAACCCGTGATCACCAAGAAGAAACAGAAGAAACTATCATAATTATTATCCGATTCCACGAGTATGATAATTCATCATACCATCCCTCTCTTAAACACGCCATAGGGCAATACAGAAACTACCTAGCCGGGGAATCCAAAGCGGGCCTTGGTAAATACTACACCACAGATACCAAATCCCTAAATTTCCGGGTTCGGAAAGGCCTGTAAGGCATGGTTTCGCTCTTTCTTTTTATATCAACTATAATAATTATCATACTATCTGTGGCTCATTCCAATGTCTTGATTATTATTCCTTCCGTTGGTTTTACCAATTTAAAGTCTTGTTTTGCTATCTTTTTGGTATAGTATGGTGCTACATCGATTCGGTCATCTCTCGCTCCAATTCCATAGTATACGACATAGTCATAATTAGGGGGAAGGGTGCATACAATAATGCTAATTCAAATTTGGAATACGAGCACTAGACTAAATTGCGCATTTTCACTCAAGGTCATGCATGGGTCAAGCCTAAACTGATTTTTTTTGGGTAGCGGTGGGTATAGTACGGATTGTATTATCGTGCGCCGGATACCTCCCCGTACTACGGGCCGGGCCGGAGGATAACCTGTCGGCGTGGTGAGCGGGTCTTCATGCGGGGATACTCTAGGTCGCGTCGAATGCTTCATTCCATTCTCGAAAAGTAAGGGCCATGAATACATTATATAACTATCCTACTATCAAGAAGAACAGACCGAAACTTATATTTTATATGTAACAAAAAATAAAACACATGACAGCATCACGACAGGATAGGACCAGACTAACTCAGAGTAGGAAAGAAAATGGGGGAAAAGAAACGTAAAAAGGTAGCAGGCTTAAAAGAAAAAAGATAAACATAAAAGAACCCTCCCTAGGAAAAATAAAAAAGGACAAAAAAGGAAAGAAAGAAAACTCTCACAAACCGAGATTTGGCCCTTCTTTTATTTCTTCTCAGAATCAAGAATCAACGCTTTTCTGCTCGCCATTCAACAAACTAGCAAGCAAGCAAAAGGCTTAAAGATTTCGCCAGATCGTTGCTTTAGAGCAGAAACGACTACTGGCACCACTGCCGCTACCGCCACCACCAGAGAGAGAAAGAAAGAAAGAAAGGGTAACGCCAATTACCCGAGTAGATCATCCAACGCACTCCCACCAGTTTTCCCACTATTAGCTGTCACCGAGGACCCTGGATGCGAAGTCTGAGCTGGAGCACCCCAAATGCCGGCGCTAGCCTTCTCCTTGGCCATGGCCTGGAGACTTGGAGTACTAGTGTTGCTCGGGGTCGCAGGCTTCTTAAAGTCCTTCGCAGCGGTACTCCATAAAGAACCGAAAGCGTCTCCGGCGGGCTTCTTAGCTTGAGTGGAGGAGCCGGTGGAAGCTGGGGAGAGGGGGGTGGTGCTGTTGATACTAGTAGGGACGGAGGTAAAATAGTTTGGTTGAGTGGGCTGATAGGAGGCGTTTGCGGGCTTCATCGGAGTCATTCCACTCAAACCACCCATTGCCCCCATGTTGCCCATACCCGCGCCCATTCCCACGCCGCCCAGACCGCCGCCAGTTGTTGTGGGTGTCATTGCAGGTGGGGATGCCATAGATGGTATAGACTGGGCTGGCGAGATGGAGGCAATGCCGACGAGATCGCTGAGGCCAGCCGCCTGGGGAGCGCTCAGAGGCTTGGGTTGTATGAGGTTAGTGGGTGCGGCGTTTGCGGTAAGGGTAGGGAGAGGAGTAAACGAGAGAGGTTGTTTTGAAGCGGCGGGCGCGGGATCAGCGGATTGGAAATCGTCAAAGTCGTCATCGTCTGCTCCGCCAGATTGAAGAGTGCCGAAATCATCATCGAGGGGATTGGAGACTGGTTTGGTGTTTTGTTTAGCAGCGGGTTTTGTAGGCGTTGGCTCATCTCCGAACGAGAATAGATCAACTTCGGGCTCCTTCTTTGGCGCAGATTTGGCAGGCTCGGCTTGCTTCCGTGGAGGTGCAGCGCGTCTACTGGCAGTAGCACCACCGTCATCGTATTCATCATATTCCTGATACCTCTGAGATCTCGAGGCAGCCCTGGAACTTCCGGACCCATCATCATGGAATCCAGAAGAACCTCCGAACCCGCCGCCATCACCGTAAACACCTCCAGAATAACCTCCATACTCCATACTATCGCTGCCGAATCCGCCGTACCGTCGTCCGAAGCCATTGTCACCGCCGCTAGTGTTCATCCCTCCACTGAAGCCCCCGAATTGACCAGCGCCTCCTTCAACTCCACCATATTTGTTCTTGTTGCTACGGGCTTTCTTACGCTCGGTACGGATTTTTTCGACATCAGAAAGGAGGTCAGCAAGTTCTTTAGCACGATTACGGACATTAATCCCTTGGTCTTTGCCCGCCATATCGATAAAGTGGAATTGGCGCAACATCTTGATAGTCGAGAGGTGGGAGCGAGCATCGTCGATAACCTGTTCCGAGCCATTTTTGACAAGGAATTCAAGCAGTTGAAGAGACTGTACTGGTCAGCCGGTCCCTGGTCCCTTTCGAAGGCTATGACGGTAGGATATTTACCTTGTAAATCTGCCTCCATTCCTCAGCCGACTTCTCCGTAAATCGTTTGTAGATCATCGGCATAATCTCGTTCAGGAGCTGGCTGTGCCAGAATTAAGCTCTCGCCTAGATAGACCACCAAGCCTTTAGAGACCAGATACTCACTAGTTAAATGTGCCATTTGCAATCTCCTGCATAAGCGTAGACGAAGCACCCCATGGTTCATTATTTGTTGCCTCCCGTACCTATCTTCTGTGTTAAAAGGATACACCTCCTCACCCACGGCTCTCCATCCCCGCGCAACATCGGCCAGGAAGTCATACCTTAGCTTCCATCTCAGTGTAATTCATGACGACTGTTGAAAACATGAATAAGCAATCAAATCGAAGTAGAATAGCTCCCAGGGGCTCAAAGCATCCCGAGAGTGCCAAAAGGGGGATGGAACAACTCACCATTTTGGGCCTTCCGAACAGCCGCTTTGACATCGTACAGAGAAATATTCTGGACGGCGTCGCGAAGATTATCAAGATTCATTATGGGCAAAGAGGTGCGCTCCAAGAGGTGTGTATGTATGTGTGAATAGTGAAAAGGAGTTTGCGGTAGAGTCGAGGTTAAGGGAAAAGAAAAAAACGTAAAGATGTCGTGGGCCCAAGCAATTGAAAACAAGTTGTGAGAGGTGTTGAATTTTTAGGCTTTGCCCTTCCGGTCGGGCTAACTTTACTTTTTTCTGCTGACTAATGCTAAAGGACAGCAATGCCAAACACGTGATGAGGATACAGGACCTTTCTACCGTAACCAAAAATTGAAAGGTATGATAAGTTACCGGGACTTTAGCGTCTTGTGGGGAAAGTGCACTGGCCTGTAATAAGCAATCGAATTTCACCGTTATTTACTGAGCCTCATTCTTTTTTTCTTTTCTGAATTTTGTTCTGTTTCTCATATATCAATAGTGATCTGGTTCCCTCCCCCTCCCTTCTCTCCACCTTTTGATGTGCTGGACAGTTTCTTGGAAGGAAAAGTGCCTTTGTCCCGAAATCTGTATCAAACGTTACACTACCGCTCGACAGCCACCAATCTCGCTGCTTGATGTGATCACCGCAATCCTATTTGACAGTGTCGTCATGCAGCCCCTGCTCACATTATTTCGTTTTTCTCTGTCTTTTTCTCTCTCTTCTTTTCCACACTCCCCCCATTCTCGTGTGTGTGTGGTGGTGGGTGTCAGAAAAGACACTCGTTGGAAGTTGGGTGGGAGAGAGATCCTGAGAGCCCACTGGCAATTGTGCCTTCGTCGTATTGTAAGTCAACTGGCATCCATCAACGTTGTTGGACACCAGTACACAAAAACAGACCAAACACATCGGTTCCGCCGACCAGGGGGGAAAAGGCACAATACCCAGTGCCCGATTAACTCTCTACGAGGATCGGAGAAAGTTCCTCTCCCCGGTTTGGGTTCTAGAATCTCAGACACTTCCACTGCCAGAAAAAGCCGTGTACCGGTACCGGTACCTGTACTATGCAAGCTATCTCTTATGATACGGTACCAGCATCCGGCGAAGCATCATACTCGAGCAGACTTGGTTTTGGTAATATCCGCTCACGCAATGTCATGGACTACGGTAGGTGGAGGTTGTGGGTTATTGATGGGCGATGCAAGCAGTCTACTCGAGTACTCGAGTATGTGAAAAAGCCACAATTACCGCATCATACTCGAGCACTCCAGTAGAAGCGCCTGCGAGTATGTGCGATGGTGTACCGTACGAGTGCCATACCAGCATACCACTTCATCACCCTATGAGGGAATCGCACTGTAACCTGCGAACAATGTCTCAAAGTTATAGGAGAAACGCAAAGCCACACGAAAGAGGAGACCGGTCTCTCTCTCGTCAAGGGGCTATCTAAGACAAGTCCCACGATTCTCAGCCCCTCCTCTCCAAGCGCCATCCAGCCGTGTCTGCAAACTGCTCGCCGATATCCCATCGGTGATTGGCCAAGGCGGGGGATCAGCGCTTGTCATTTGTTTACCAAATACTGGTATTTACTCGAGTAAATTTATCATACAGTGACTTAACGTAGATAGGGTGGGGTCTTTGTGGCAAATGTCTTGGATTTTGGGGGTTGAAAGTTGTTCCAAAAATTTCTACCAGTGCCTTATTCCCCCGATCTAGGCCCGTTTAGCTTGGTTTAGTTTAGCTTGGTTTAGTTTAGCTTGGTTTAGTTTAGCTTGGTTTAGTTTAGCTTGGTTTAGTTTAGCTTCGTTGGATTGAGACCTCACTTGACAGACCGACCGACTCTGAATGCCTGCTTTCGACTTCACACATACTCGAGGACATGCGAGCTGGGAGAATGTTTCTTTTCTTTTCTTTTGTTTCTCCTCCTTGTTTATGATGGAGCCCGTGAAATGTGGGGGATAGACTACTAGCAAACGAGATACTGCAGAAAAAAAAGTGAGAGGTAAACCAAGCCACTTATTTTGCCTCTCAGGTGTCTAGTTATCCCAGGTTTACTGACCGGTGTGCACCGTATTTTTTTTTTTTTGTTTCTCTCAGGTCGCCTAACGGTACCCGAGTGAGGTACGGATGTCGTACCTGATAAGCATCGTCAGTTGTAGAGAAACATAGTCTCATGCATGGAATAGGAAGGGGTACGGTGCGATGTCGTATGGCGCTGGGGCTGTGTGACTGCCCACCCGGACTTCCGGTGGCCTACCGGTAGGGGAGAGGAAATGGGAAATATTGGAAAGGTGAGGGAAATGCGTTGAGAACGCCGTATGAGTATTTATATAGACTACAAGTACTCGTAGGTTCCTGATGGTTGGGTACCGGAGCCGAGATATTCCTGCCGGGAAGGAGTGTGGATCGGTACAAGTATTGTTCCGGTAGTGCCTTTGCTCTGGGTTTATCTCTTTGGAGCATCAGGCAAGGCTCATGGATGTCTTCTGCAGTGTTATGGGGGCGGACGGAACCTGCAGCGACCCGAACATACTCGTACTATCTTGTCTTCAATTTTCAAGAGACAAGTGAATTCCCGTGTGTACCATACGATCTACTAACTAAGTGAGGTTTCGAATGCTGTATTGACAAGAAGAACCGCAAAACCTCATAGTAAAGTAAATGCCGTATCGGTTGATGTTTCCCCTTCACAGTCTGCTGACCGGGTAACCCTTGGGACTTCGCAGTCCTCTTCCGTCACTTTTTTCGGCTGGTTTCGTAGAGGACCATGTAAGACAGACGAATGCTCCATCCCGCTAACGGCGACAACTTCTTCCGATGGATTAGTCCCAAGCGATTGCCCGGACGGAGGATTTTTTTTTTTCAATGGGAGATATGGTGGTGGTGGTGCGTCTCCGGCATGGGCGCCCTTCCTATCAGGACAGGGGCCATGGGGCGAATCGAATGGGAGCTGAAATACTTGTGGTGCCGTAGTTGTCAGTATCGGCGCTGCACTGCATTCGAGCATTGAACTGATAGTCCTAACCCTTGTCTGTTTGCTTGGGCTTGGTAGAGGCATGACGTAAAGCTGAAAGGAACCATAGCAATGTGTTAGCCACCCCTCGTCTAGTTTACGCCTTTTTCCTGTCCCTTTTCCTTTTCCTCTTTTTTTTTCTTCTTTTTTTCCAAGACACTTTTGAAGGCGGGCATAATAGACGAACCTACTACCGTAGTACTAGTACGCAAAGCACCGGCAAGCGTCTGAAAAGAGCGAAGGCGGCATAGAAATGTTGCGTTACGGCGGAGGTTTGGCATAAAATTCCCGCCTTCTATGGTCACCGGCAATGCTTGGAGCCACCTTGATATGCTCAAAATCTGGTGGCGCAGTGATGGGAATAATAGCCCATAGAAGATAGGCGATAAATCCTGTCAATGTGGGCGAGAGAATACCCGGTGGCACTGTGTGCGAGTGTGACAACTACAGTACTCGAGTACTGTACGAGTACGAGTACCGATATCGCTGAAGATTCTATTTGTTCTCGATGTCTTCCGGGGTACCGTTATGTGTGGTACGGGCGAGCATGGGGGAGCCTTCTTGGAAGTCCGAATATGGTCAATTGTGCTGGAAAACCGCTCAATTAGAAGAGTTCGACACCCACAATGTCGACCGTTAAAGGTTACGAGCTACGGTGCAGTACTGGGATGGTAGATGGCTATTGCTGGTGCTGATTGGCTGGGATAAATTTGTTATCGAAACGTGGGATTAACAAGAGCCATACTCGAGCTACAAGCACTCGTACAGCAGAAGAAAATGGAAAAAGGGAGGAAAAGAAAAAAAGAAAAAAAAAAACAGTGCAATTTTCCCATAATAGTTTTTACACACCGTTATCACGAGAAATCATCCTCCCGGCTACCGCAAACAAACAAATAATGAACGACAGAGCATAGTCTTGCGTGGGCGGATCTTCTTGGTGGTGGTGGTGGTGGTGGTGGCTGAACTTGGTCTCGGGCCCGTTGGGATGTTTGGGATTGTTTGGAGTGTCGTAATCGTCGTCACCGCAACCAACTGTCCAAGTGCTCCACCAGTGACCACCACCACAAGATTCCTTTTTGTGAGTGTCCATACACATTGCCATCACAACGTGTGTCTGAGACAGGTTATCCATCTTGCCCGTTCGTTCGTTCGTTCCCTCTCTCCTCTTCCCTCCCTCGCACACTCTCGCCTTGGTTTGAGCCCACAGACAATTTGGCTTCCCTTGCCTTGCTTCTTCCACTTTCTTGTCCTTCTCCTGCCCTCTCTCTTTCCTACTTCTTTCCCGTCTTTCCCGCCCTTCCTTTTCTACTCTCTCTCCCGTCCGCTCCTTACTATCATCCCACCACCCACTACTGAACCCTCTCCTCACGCCCTCTTATCGCCCTCTTCGTTCAATTGCCCTCACCTCACCCGCCTGGTTTCATTTCCTGCTCTCAGTGTGGTCACGTTGTCTACTTCCTAATTGAATTGTGACTTCTCCTTACTATTTCCTATATACCGGATCGGATCGTTTCCTCCTTTTCTCCTTTGATTCCTTTTCCTTCCTTTTCTTTAGTCCCTCTCGTTGCTGTGCATTTCACCTTTTACCGGAACCTGCAAGTCCCGCGGCATCTCAGCCTGTTGACATCCGTCCGTCGACGTCGCCTAGCCCTACCATCCTTCTGCAATCCGCAAACATTAAGCCTTGGAGCTGCGGGGGGGATTTGTTCTTTTCAACCGGCCTCCATCGGTTTTGTCTGCCTCGCACAATTGAATAAAGCAAGAGAAGATGGCGGACAGAGGCGTTGCCCCACTAAAATCTGCCGCCGAGACTGAGCAAGTGGCCAAGGCTAGGGAGCATGAATTAGCAGAGGAATCGAGAAGAGGAGGGGCAACTGTTCTTGAGTTTGATCCGAATGCTACACCAGAACAAAAGGCTGCCCGGGCAAAACAGGTAATTTACTAGCTCTGCAGTTTCCTGTTTTTAGCTTCTGGCAGAATGAGGAGGCTCTGCCGAAATATGAGGCGTTACTGATGACGTGAACCTTGTTGCAAATAGGCGATCCCCGGAGAACTGGGTTTAGCAAAGGCAAAATTTACGGATATTGTAAGCCTCCTTCCTGATTATAATGCCCTCTTGGTTGTTGAATTCGTACTTATCGTCGTAACTGCAGACATCATCGGTATCAAGAAGTAATGGAGTGACGAATGGAAGGAGTGGCGCCCAAGTCTTGCCCGATGCCCCAAAGACTCCCAAAACCCCCGGGATGATAAACGGCCAGCCCAAGGCAGGTGATGGAGAATGGAGCCGGGTGGGTTGGGAACCGCAATTCGGAAGTCTCAACGACACATTCGGACTCGGTGACGTAATGGCCGAAGATCATCAAACACTTCTGGAGGGTAAATTGGACGACAAGTTCTTTGGTGGTGAGTTTGTATCTTGTTATTTGCTTGAATGGGTAAATGTTCTAACGGTTAATTATGAAGATTGGTATCATAATGCGGGTGTTATCGGTTTTGCGTGTTTGTCGACCTGGTTCCTGACACTTATCGGTGGTGGCCTTGGATGGGTTATTATTGTCATGGCTTGCTGCGCAACCTATTACCGTACATCAATCCGTCGGGTGCGCCGTAATATTCATGACGACCTCAACCGCGAGTTTGCAAAGAGTAGATTGGATACCGATGTTGAATCTCTCGAATGGCTCAATTCATTCACGGTCAAGTTTTGGCCTATATACCAACCGGTTCTTTCTGCCACCATTGTCAACGTGGTCAACCAAGTTTTGGAAGGTGCTACCCCTGGATTCTTGGACTCACTAAAACTTACCACCTTCACACTCGGAACCAAACCGCCCAGGATTGAGTTTGTTAAAGCTTATCCTAAGACCGAGGATGATATCGTTGAGATGGATTGGAAATTCAGCTTTACTCCCAATGACACTGCAGATCTGACAAGCCGACAACTAAGGAATAAAGTTAATCCGTGAGTGGACCATTATACCCTGAACAGCGCTTTTACTAATATTCTGATAGTAAGGTCGTTCTTGAAGTCCGTGTTGGTAAGGGTCTTGCTTCGAAGGGGGTGCCGATTGTGGTTGAGGATATGGCATTTTCTGGTTTAATGAAAGTCAAGATGAAGCTCCAACTTGCTTTTCCCCATGTACGCCTGCCGGTTTCCTGTGTACGAGCTAAGATATACTAACTGTTACGGATTAGATTGAGAAAGTCGACGTGTGCTTTTTGGGGAGACCGACATTTGACTATGTCTTGAAACCACTTGGAGGAGAGACGTTTGGCATTGATATCGGTTTCCTCCCGGGTCTTAGCGGGTTCATCCAGGAAATGATCCATGCAAATCTTGGTCCCATGTTCTATGCTCCTAATGTATGCATTAGCACAGTCTTTCACTTGTCTGTTATTTTTTTGTTCTGCTTTTATACTAATGCTCTCTAGGTGTTTACCGTTGAAGTTGCCAAAATGCTCGGAGGTGCCCCAATTGACACTGCTATCGGTGTCCTCGTCGTTACCATTCACAACGCTCATGGCCTTAAGAATCCTGATAAATTCAGTGGTACACCTGATCCTTACACGGTCTTCTCAATCAACAACCGCGAAGAAATTGCGAAGACCAAGATTGTCAATGAGAATGCTAATCCTAAATGGAATGAGACTAAATATATTCTTATCAACAACTATAACGATAGTTTGACCATGACGGTCTACGATTGGAACGAATTTAGGAAGAATAAGGAGTTGGGTGTCGCTACATTCGCCTTGGACAAGCTTCAAGAGAATCCTGAGCAAGAAAATGTTGTCATCCCAGTTATGGTCGGTGGAAAAGCAAGAGGTCAGGTTTCGTGTGATTTCCGATTCTTCCCAACCCTGGAAGGCACAGTTTTGGAGGACGGAACAAAGGAGCCCGCGCCAGAGAGCAATACTGGTATCTTGCGATTTACTGTCTCCCAAGCGAAGGATCTCGATTCGACTAAGAGTCTTGTCGGATTCCTCTCTCCGTACGCTATCCAGACTCTCAATGGCAAGACCATCAACAAGACGAAGCCAGTCAAACGTAACAATAATCCCATCTGGGAGGTTTCCAAAGAAATTCTTGTCACCAACCGCAAGACTGCCAAATTAGGACTTCAGATTAAGGATGATCGTGAAATTGCCGCAGATCCGCTTTTGGGGACCTACACGATCAAACTAGATGATCTCATCGATAAGAATTCTAAGGGCACGGAATGGTTTGACCTTTCAGAGACAAAGACTGGGAGGGTTAAAATGATAGCTCAATGGAAGCCTGTTGCTATCAAGGGTGCTCTAGGAGGCACTGGGGGCTACATTACACCGATCGGTGTTATGAGAGTCCATCTGCAGAACGCGAGAGATCTTAGGAACTTGGAGGCCCTGGGAAAATCCGACCCGTATGTCCATGTCTTGTTATCGGGAGTTGAAAAGGCCCGCACTGTCATTTTTAACAATGATCTAAACCCAAATTGGGACGAGGTTCTATACATTCCAGTCCACTCTCCTCGAGAGAGATTGACGCTTGAGGTTATGGATCATGAGAATGTGGGTAAGGATCGTTCGCTTGGCCATCTAGACGTTAACTGCGACGAGTACATTAAGCAAGGAGAAGATGGTCTCTGGCTTGAACATAGTGAGAAGATTAATCGCAGTGAAGGCCTAAGGTTGGATCGTGGAGTTAAGGGAACTCTTAATTTTACCGTTGCCTTCTACCCTTGCCTCAATATTGCTGACCCGGAAAAGGATGAGGCGGAGCGTAAACTCAAGGAGGAGGAAGACAAGAAACACGAGCAGGCCGTTGAGCGAAAGGCAGAGAAGAGTGCGATTGATATCGAGAATGAGAAGTCCAAAGCGCAAATTAAGGAAAATACTCTTGCCGAGGCGGCGGCTGGCTCTGACTCAGATGACGACGAAAAGAAGACTCCTAAGATCAGATTAACACCCGAAGAGTTGGTTAAATACGGTATTGTCCCTATTATCTACTTGTGTAGGATGATGCTAATTTTGTTGCAGATTCTGGGCTCTTGATTTTCAAGATTATCGAGGGCGAACTTGCGCATAAGGATTGCTATCTTGAAGTTCTTATGGACGATATGTCGTATCCCGCATATTCCAGTGCCAAGATCGGGAGCAAGAATATGAAGTTCGACGAAAGTGCGTATTTGCCTTTGACCATTGTGAACTAGAACTAATTGATAAACGAATAGTTGGCGATGCATTTGTTAGAGAACTCGAGTTCTCTAGAGTCACTCTCCGTTTGAGAGAACATGGGAAAGACGGAGACGAGGAAGATGAAATTCTTGGAAGATTGGCTGGCAGTACTCTCGAAACTGTAAAACAATGCCTGGTATGTTCTTCTGGGTCTCTCTTGGGAAGGGGTTTGATTACTAATACAGGGAAAAATAGAACAACCCGACTTTCCTTTCTCTCAAAGACAGAGACGGCGGGGTCAGCAAGATCAAGATTAGCTTGAAGTATATTCCGGTCATGATGACTCTCGATCCTAGCGAAAGTATCAACAACATGGGTACCCTCAAAGTAGATATCTTGGATGCCGCAAATCTTCCCTCCGCTGATAGGAATGGCAAGAGTGATCCTTATTGTATCTTTACCTTGGACGGTAAACAATTGCACAAGACTGATGTGCAGAAGAAGACGCTACATCCTTCTTGGAACGAGGCTTTCGAGACCAAGGTTGTATCGAGGACCGCCGCCAACTTCGTGGTCGACATTTTTGACTGGGATCTCGCGGGCAAAGCAGATTTCTTGAGCAGGGGCCAAATCGATTTGGCACAACTTGATCCCTTCACACCAAAGACTATTATCATAAAGCTCACTGGTAAACAAGGTCAGGAGGGTAGATTTGGAGAGTTGAGGCTTAGGCTACACTTCAGACCGGACTACATTACCAGGTCACGCCAAGGATCATCCACCTTCCATGGCACGTTCGCCGCGCCTGGAAAGATAGTCACTGGGGTTGCAGGAGCCCCGCTCAGGGTCGGTAGTTTTGCTGCTGGTGGCATCACCAAGGGTGCTTCTTTCTTGAAGAAGAGCGCATTTGGTCGCAAGGCCAAGGATTCCAACGGCGTCACGGAGGAGATCGATCAGGAAACGCCAACACCAATTTCAGCTCCCTCAAACGGAGGTGCTGCCAAGGGGAGCGGTGAGGGTGGTGTCGCGGCTTATGATCCCGATGGGAACCAGGTGGCTCTGGGCGGATCGGAAGATAACTTGGATCCAGGACAGAGGGCTCCCGGTAAGCGCGCTGGCCTAAGTCCTGCCCCATCTTCGGCAGGAAGTCCGCATAACAGGAACAGAAGCGTCTCAAGCACGCTTTCTGTACCCGGTGGAGCGCCTGGAGGAGCCGATCCCGGGATGGCCACTGTTAGAATTCTTGGTGCCTCCGGATTCCCTACCAATGCCAACGTTCAACTCCGTTTCAAGACCTTGGATAAAGGTAAAGAGCTTCATAAGAGCAAATCTGTCAAGTCTTCTACTGGTGAATTGGCCTGGGATGAGAGTTTCACCTTTAATTGCACGGCCGACCAACAATTCAAGGTCTATGCGAAGGATAACCACCTCCTGCGTGGCGACGAGGAATTGGGAGAGGGATTGTTTGTTGTCGATGATACCGGCAATGGAGGCGACACTGTGGTGCCGGTCGGCCAAGGCAAAGTTGTTTTGAGGACTAGTTTCAAGAGCTCTGAGACGGCTAGCAATGCGTCGCCAAGGCATAAGAGGGGTCTATTGAAAGTGCGCTCGCACGCTTCCTAATGGCTAAGATGAATCCGGGGGCTTATTTCATTTCTTAATTTCAATTTACTTTTAGTTGTCTTTTTTTTAATTTGTTTTTTCTCTCTTTCATCTTGTTTCTTACTAAGCCGCAATTTTTCTTTCCTTGGCGCACGAAATTCGGGGGGTTTTCTCTTTCATTTTTTTTCTTCTTGCCATGTATTTGGTGTTTTCTTTCTTATCTTTTCGGGGGGGCGGTGGGAAGAAGGTTCGGGGAAGTAGTAGCAGCGGGGGATGGCGAAGTTAGTATAAGGGTTCTGGGGACTTCATCCGATAATTTGATATTCCCTTGGCCTTTGCGAACGATACGGAAGGTCAAATCTTCACCTTTTTGAAGATTACTCTGTTTGTTAAGAGAGATGGGGGTGAGAAAGGTGTATTTGTAACAAGGCTATGGCGGTATGTCTGGCGGAAAGCTTTCTTCGCTTTAAATTCTAAATTGGGATTACCATTGACGTGATATCTGAGTTTGTGTGATGTAGTAAATTTTGTCCGTGCCACTGGTGGGGCTTTCAGTTTTTTTTTTCCCGGGAAGCGAAAGATCCTACTGATTTAGGGTGCTTCTGTTAGACACTTGCTTGAGATCGATAGTCTATGTGATGTAATTGAGGTAACTTTAACAGCAATCAGACTGACTTCGCACGAAGGAAAAAGCATCAAGAACAATTTTAGACAAACAAGTTTTTCTTTGTCGCTTCGTTGACACAACGATCACACGTCATTCCTGTATTCTATTCTATCCATCCGAACTTTTTTTTTTTTACGAATCCAACATAATTTAACACGACACGACTCGACTCGAACTTCTAGGTTTTCTGCAACCCAACCGAACCCGCCTGCATGTATCTATGCTTTTTTTTTTATGTATTAATTTCGCAACGGAACGGAAAGGGAAATAAATGCGGGATAAGTTTGCTACCTAGCTATCCGAGTGATGCACAGTGAATCACCACCAGCCATTCGGCCATTACGAGTGGGGGGGGGGGGGTGGGGATGGAAGTTTTGGTATTTCTGCAGAATTCCGTGCCCGTGTATGCCTCTTCCACCCACCCACCCACCTTACCTCTAACATCCTTTACCACCGCAACATCAATCCATCCATTCATAAAAACCCTCCCCTCCTTCAAACACTCTTACTCAACCACCTCCCTCCCTCCTACCTCCCCAAACACCACAATCAACCATGATAGACCCCATAAAATCCGGTTCATTCACCTACACCCAACCAGGCGGCCTTCTAAACTCCAATGTACCCCGCGCCGACAAGAAGACGCTGAACCATTACCTGAACCCCGTGCGACCGCCGCGAAAGCAGACATGGGTACCGCCGAAGTTGACGGGCAAGTGGTGTAAGGCGCAACTCGCGCACTACGGTATCAAACCGCTCAGTGGGAGTAAGCAGGAGTTGGAGAGGCGATTGAGGGTAGCGTATAATGAGGGGTTATTGAAGAAGCAGCCGTTGGAAATGAAGCTTTTGGAGAAGTATATGAGGGCGGAGTGGAGGGCTAAGAGGGATGAGAACGGTGGTGGTGGTGGGGAAGAGAAGTGTGGTGGTGGGGAGAAGTTGGGGGGAAAGGGAGGGGGAGGGGGAAAAGGTGGTGGAGGGGGAAAAGGGAAATGTTTCAAATTGGATG
>Ga0307507_10003069_pt1 | contig 33361 bp, 7 predicted proteins | sample 7_EM_MG_FD_207223 | JGI IMG/M metagenome (GOLD analysis project Ga0307507, IMG submission 207223) | Populus trichocarpa ectomycorrhiza microbial communities from riparian zone in the Pacific Northwest, United States - 7_EM | ecosystem: Host-associated > Plants > Roots > Unclassified | place...
AACCAGCGATTAGTCTCTAAATGGAAGTGGTTAGAAGCATTTGTCCTTTAATACATAAAACTTATTCTACCTTTAACTTACCTTTAACTCACCTTCTACTTACTTGTGACACTGTTAATTAGATAATTATACGTTCTAGTTAGGCTGGCCTCTTATAATTCTAATTGCTTATAATCCGTTAGGAACGTACGGCTATTAATTAATAATAATGGGCTATACTCCTTTACCCTATAAAGCAACGCCCTTACCTTAAGAGGCTTAGAGAGTCTCTCTAGAGGAGCGCATTCCCTCTACTTATAAAGGAGTAGACTAGGAAGCTATGGCTAGTCTGTCTAACCTTTTAAGACCCTTAGGAACGATCACCGCTAGGGAGTTATTAGAGCGGTCGCTACGCGAGACCCTATAAAAGATAAAGGAGTTAGGGATATGATTAAGACAAGTATATTAAGACTACTAAGGACAATTGTAAGAATAATTAGGAGAAGTATAGATACCCCAGACACAAAGCGGACTTAGAGGGGCAACGCTATACTACGCTATAACGTTAGATAAACCTAAATTCCGTACAAAGGAACCTAATAAGTACAATAGTGATAGTCTTAGGAACTATAATTGTTTTATCCGTTAATACAAAACCAAGTTTTGGCTGGATCCGAAATGTTACTCTAACGAGTATAATTAGACACTGATTGCTTCTACCTTTCTATATAGCACCGTTAAGAGTTTATGGACACGCTATGAGAAGAAACTTACTATACTCCTTAAATTTAGCGAACTTAAGTCCTGGTTAGTTAATTAGGTCCAAGACCCTACTAATTAAGGGATGGATTATAACCAGCAATACCATAATATAAAACAGCAAGAAGGCCAGAGTGTAGTCCAGTTTGTAAACTACTTAGAAGAGCTAGAAGACAATATACCCTACTTAGACTTATAGGATGACGCTATATAACTCTATTAGCTACTTGCCAAGTTATGACTTGAGATTTAACAGGCTATATAGGAGAAGGGGGAAATTCCTACCTCTTAAGAAAAGCTTATCTCTAAAGCTACTTAGATTGAGAACGTTAAAAGAGACTATTTAGGGAAGTGAAAGGAACAAGACGCTAATAATAAAGAGCGTAGAACTAGACCTAGCTTTAATAAAAGGGGCAGATCCTAACTTAACCACTCTACAAAAGGATAATGCGAGTAGGCTTTATAACCCTAGAGTAATGCTAGTTAACCCTAAAATAATAATAGGTAGAAACCGTGGAACTAAGAGTTACATAGCTGTTATAACTGCGGCAAGAAAGGCCACATATAGTGCTTCTACCAATAGAAGAAGTAAGAGGATGCTTAATTAGGAAAAGAGAGAGCCTAGTAGATCTTTACTCCCTTATACTAGGCCAGCAAGAGAAGGAGGGAGTAAGCTGCTATATAGTTGTTCCCGTCTCTATTTAAGTTAATAATGAATGGGTAACGCGAGACTGCCTTATAGACAGCGGCGTAACTATAGGGTTTATTTCTTAATTACTAGTAAAGGAATTGGATTTGGACCTTAGTGGCTTATAGGTACGTACTATTTAAAGCATTAGAGGCCACCGGATTCCATACTATAGGGAATAAACTTTTTCCGTGGCTAGCTAGGACCGCGATAGTCTATAGGATATATAGGAGATGCGCTTCTACGCCGCAGAAATTAAGGGGTATAACCTTGTTTTGGGATACCTATGGCTTTAATAGGTTAATCCAGATATTAATTGGCCTTTAGCCTTATATTAATACTAGAAGTCTTAACCGCGTATTATAGTTAAAGATTAAAAGACTTTCTTAAACTATGTGCAAGAGGAAGGGTAGGCGTATGCTATATATACCACTTTTAACACTAAGAATAGGGACGTGGAGTATTTATTTTTAAATATCCGGCTATGCGCAGTTGAGGAACTAGAGATTCTACAGAAATATATAGACCTGAAGGATGTTGCTAATAAGGAAGCTGCGCACACCTTACCTAACCCTATATTGGTGGAGCATGAGATAGATATAGGAGATAAAAAACCTTTTTTTAGACTACTATATAACCTATTAGAAAATGAGCTAGCAGTATTATATTAGTATATAGTGGACAATCTTCAAAGAGGATGGATTTAGCCTTTTATAAGCTAGGTAGAGGTACCGATTATATTTATACCTAAGAAGGATAAGACCCTTTGCCTCTATATTAACTATTAGGCGCTAAATAAGATTACTATAAAGAATTGCTACCTGCTACCCTTAATAGGGGAGCTTATTAATAGGCTGTTAGGCGTAAAGATATTTACAAAATTAGATCTAAAAGATATATACTATTAAATCTGGATTAAAGCCGGCAATAAATGGAAAATGGCGTTTTAAATATAGTACGGCCACTTTAAGTACCTAGTAATGCTATTTAGGCTTACTAACACACCAGCGATATTTCAGGCCTATATTAATAAGGCATTGTTGGGCCTATTAGATATAATATATGTGGTCTACCTTAATAACATTATAGTCTACTCTAATAACTATAAAGCATATACGCACCATATACGAATGGTACTAGAAAGACTGCGGGAATATAAGCTCTATATAAACCTAAAAAAATGCTTGTTCTATATTACTAGCATTGATTTTCTGGGCTTTATCATTAGCGTTAACGGAGTGTTAATAGAGAAAAGCTAGGTAGATGCTATTAGGGAATAGCTATACCCTATAACGTTTAGGGAAGTATAGGTTTTTATAGGCACGGTAAACTTCTACTAAAGGTTTATTATTTATTACTTATAAGTAATACTCCTAATTACTAATCTGCTAAAGGGATTTAAGGATAGTAAGAAGTTAGGACCCTTTATATTTAGGGAAGCTGCTAAGTAGGCTATAAACTGGTTAAAGGATTTATTTATATTGGCGCCTATCCTAATATATTTCTGCTGGGAGCTATGTATATACTTTAAAATAGATGCATCTGGCTTCGCCTTAGGGGCAATTATATCTTAATTAAAAGACGGAGAATGGCATTCTGTGGCGTTTTAGTTAAGGAAAATGACCCCTATAGAGTAGTATTATATAACGCACGACTAGGAGCTGCTTATAATAGTTACAGTAATAAAGCACTAGTGATATTATTATATGGGAAGCAATTATCCTATTAAAGTCCTCATAGACTATAATAACCTAGAATACTTTATAACTATAAAGGTATTAAGCGGTTAATAAGCTAGATGGGTAGAGGCACTATTATAGTATAACTTTAAAATTATGTACCACCTAGGAAAGACAAATCCCGTTAATAGGTTATTAAGATGTCTGGATTATAAGACTAGGAGAATCTAGGATAGTATAGGGGAAATAATTCCTATATTGCAAAATTTACTTAGGAAGAAAGAAGAGTCTTTCCCTAGAACTATAGAATTCCACAGTAGGGCAGAGGTCCTGGCGATATAGCTGTAAAGCACTATAATAATGGAGCCGTAGGATATAGTTACGGACTAGGTTATAGACTAAGCAGATATTATAAAGTTAGCGTACCCTAGAATTAGCGAGAATTCTATAGGATATACTAGGGGTGTCGCGGCACCTTTAACTTAATAGCGCACTAGCTGCAAGTTTCCGGATCTAGAGGGGATAGGCAAGATACCTATCCATAGTGTGGTATACTGTATAATAGTAGGAGAATCTACTGGCACTAATAGTTTAAAATGTCTTGTGCCATGCCTAGAGTCCGTAATAGTGGCAGGTAAAACGGAAATAAGTGATCTATATAAAACCTTTTCAGATCTTCTTCTTTAAGCATAATAAAGGGACGCCTTTGTTTTTGGGGAGAGGTGGAAAGACATAGTGGAGATTAACTTAGCCGGAGTTACTAAAAAGCTATGGTAATAAGACTAAAAGGGTCTATTGCGCTTTAAGGGTACTGTATATATCCTAAAGGACTAAACGGTTTAAAACGAAATTCTAAAGGTCTTTTATAATGACCCTCTTAGGGGTTACTATGGTGCCAATAAAACCCTTAAGGCCGTTTAAAGGAAATACTTTTGGGATGGAATATCTGAAGAAGTTAAGGACTATATATTAAGATATAATATATGCTAAAGGGTATAGATACCTAGGCATTACCTATATAGTAAGTTATTAGTGCTTCCTATTCCATAGGGACCTATATTAGAATTAATAATAGATTTTATAATAAGCTTACCCCCTACTAAAATAAGAACTAAAGAGGTTTCTAACACTATCCTAGTAATTATTAATAGATATATAAAGTTTTTAGGGTACTTTGCTGTTTTAATAATAATCACAGCAGCAGAACTAGCAGACCTATTTTTAGAGCAGTAGCTCCTATTTGGCATATTAAGGGGAATTATATCTAATAGAGGTACCGTATTTAACAGCGCATTTTAGTCTTTATTCTATCTCTTATTAAAGATACAGTGAAGGATAAGCACTGCCTTCTACCTATAAATAGATGGGCAAATAGAGCGTCTAAATGCGTTATTAGAACACTACCTCCGCTGCTATATTAATTATTAATAGGATGATTGGCTATTGTGGTTAGCTCTAGCATAACATATATATAATATAAGCATCTATAGTAGTATAAAAATAACTCCTTATAAAGTACTATTTGGGGTAAAAGCAAATGACCCCTAGAACGTTAAGGATATTGTTCCTAAAAGAGAGGCACTAGTGGCGTCTAAGAGAATTAAGCAAATGAGAATTTATAGAGAAGAACTTAAAAAGCACTTACTAGATACCCAGGCTATATAAAAAAGGTACTATAATAAGGGATATATACCTAAAGAATTTGAAATAGGAGACGAAGTCTTACTATCTATAAAAAATATTTAGATGAAACGTATTAAGAAGAAGCTAGACTATAGGTAGCTTAGACCCTTTAAGGTAGTTAGGAAAACTAAAGGAAATTAAGCCTATAAATTAGAATTGCTGAAATTATATCTAATACATCCCACATTTTATGTTTCCTTATTGGAGTTATACTAGAGAAGAGATAGTGTGGAATTACCCCTACCTAGCGAAATTAATAGGGAACTAGAATAGAATATAGAAGACATTCTTAATTAAAGATAGTGTTAAAAGAAACGCGAATTTTTAGTTTATTAGGAAGGATACTCCTAGGTATATAACAGTTGGGAACCTAAGGAGCACCTTTAGCTAGGATATAATATAGCAATTAAAACTTTCCTAAAGACTATAAATTAGGATTCAGCAACGGTTCCAGATATGCTATAGGTAAGATAATAGGGAAGACCCTATAAATCAAAACTATAAGGTTGAGCATAGGCATTAAAAACGGGAACGTTTCGCCATTATAATAGGGATCCTAGAATCCTATAAGAGAAAGCTATAGGGATCTATATAAGAACCACTAGGGATGCTGTTTAAAGAAGACACTGTTTAAAAATAAGCAGTAGTACTAAAAGAAGGGGCCCTAGGGACTTAGAAGGATTCCCTAGGGATAAAAGGAGAGTATCCAGTCTAACACTAGAGATACGTAGTAGAGTTAATAATATAAAGAGGACCAAAAAGATACAGAGTAAAGATTTAGAAATTTTAAGAAATTATAAAGTACCCATAAGAACACCACCCGTTTATCACATACGGAGATTATGGCGGTATGCTACTTTTATATAGACTGTTACCAAAAATAAGAATAGAGGTATCCCTAAAGTATAAAGTCAATTCCTAGTACTAGGGCATCCTGGAGGCACTAGAGAGGCACCCTATAAAGCTATCCTATAAGAAGAAAAAAATAATAAAATAATAACTTAAATACTAGAAGTAGCAATAGGAGCCTCCTCCTCCATCTTAATGTTATTATTGGCAGTATTATTAACACTCCTATCCCTAGAAGTATTAGTATTCTTACTAATATTCTTCTTAGAGTGGTGAGAACTAGACGGACCACTACAACTAGGGGACTGGCGGGGAGAACGTTTATCTTTATTACTATCCTTAGTGTTATCCCTAGGCTCCAAATTGGCATCTAGGCTAGGATTAGAAAGTTGACGACTAAAGAGTTAGCACAGTTTCTAAATATATTACTAAAGAGACTTACTTAGCTAGAAAGACCCGCGCAAGAGTATAAATGTTGTTATTTATAAAAATAAGCTGCTTATATATACGCTCCTGGACACTATGTGTCCGAGATTGCTATGTCTCTATAGCAATAGAAACCCTTATTAAATTAAAAAGGCTGTAAGTAATGGAAGATACCTTCCGTCCCCGTCTATTACTATTTTAATATAGACGGAAATCCCTAATGGCGCGTTAGAGCCGGTGAGCCTTATATACGTAAACAGCGGGGATCTAATATAGTTAGTAAAGTCTAAAATAGGATGGAATAGGAAATATTAGAACACAGGTCTTTTTCTAGCTGCAATAGTGGAAACACTTAGATCTGTTCTTGCCAGAGCGCGGTATTTTATAGGCGTAAAACAGGTCTAACGTGAGCGCGTAAACGCAATGACAGCAGCACTTTAGAGAAACCACTATAGGAGTAATAGAAGTGGTCTATGATGCTAACGGAGTAGGGATAATGCCGCCGCTAGTCTAGGGACGCGCAGCACGATTACGAGCCATTGTGAGAGAATACTATAGGAAGTTAGTATTATTAAGGAGATAAAATAGGGATCCTGTTACCTATAGACGCGTTATAAGAAGAGAACAGAGTAGTGGAAGAAAGAATAGCTAGAGATGCGAAAGCTGAAAGCTAAGATATAATGAAAAACAGTCTACTAAAAGGCGAGATAAATGGTGTTATTAATAAAAAGATGTATAAGAGACAACAGCTTATAAACTAAAAGAAATTAATATTAAGACGTTATTATTAAGACCCATTTTAGGTGAATAGAAATGGTGGCTAGTTAATGTGTTACACAGAATAACCCCCGGATCAGCTTATAACAAATTCTTATAATAAGGAAGGTAAATCCTATCCAATTTTTATTATTATTATTAAAGTTCCATTATAAAGGCACTATAAGAGCTATAGTAGAAGAAGAGCGGAGGAACAGAAAGATAAAGTAAGGTTCTACGCTAGTAAAGAACTGGCAATAAGCCGCATTATAGAGTACCTTTCCACTGAAGAATTTCCCTAGTGGTTTTAGCCAGAACTCTATAAGAGATTATTAAGAGGTAAAGTCTTGGAGGACCAAGACCCTCAAAGGGAAGGCAATTGTAATGGAATCCCCCAGGAGGTACATATTAAATAAGACAGTAGGAGGTTTTATTAATATCCTGCCTATATCCTATATATGTTCCAGAAGAGATATAGTTAGATAGATAGGGGCGAAAGGTTTTACTAGTGTCTTAGAAGGTTTATATAGGAAGCTAATTCTCCTCTAGAGAAGAACCAGCGATTAGTCTCTAAATGGAAGTGGTTAAAAGCATTTGTCCTTTAATATATAAAACTCATTCTACCTTTAACTTACCTTTAACTCACCTTCTACTTACTTGTAACACTGTCGATTAGATAATCATACGTTCCAGTTAGGCTGGCCTCTTATACTTTCCGTCACGTTTCTAGTCTACTTCCACATTAAAGATAGTATAGGAGGCGTCCCTCCATTGCACCTTATAGATAAGATCTATTAACCTTTTAAATAGTTCCTAGGTAAAAGCTGTTTTGCCTTATACTGCTCTAAGTATAAGACTAGATAGTACTATAGATCTTATAACTTCTTAGTGCGTGTGCATTAGGAAGGCCGCTACAAGGTTAAAGTCCTTTAGTTATTATAGGGCTCTAGGTTTTAATTACTCTATAGCCTTACTTTTGGTTTAAGGGGATAGCTTAGTAATTAAGGGTAGTGTATTACCAGGTTCTGAACTTGTATTAGGGGTATCTTATCTAGGTATTTTTAGACCCTTATTAGTAACGGACTGGGTACTAGCTGGAACGTTAGTAGAGACCAATAGGGTTTATACCGCCTAAGACTTAGTATGTAGAGCTGTAGGTGCTTAAGCATCCCACACCTAGAGCTTATTCTGCAATATAGGGAGTAAGATATCTATTATCTATTTTCCTTCTCCCGTTTTAAAGCCTTTGGTATAGTCTGGCCGTCATAATGGTCTATTAGTAGGGTTATTTTCCCCTAGCTTATATTTAATCTTAAAGTTAAATTGTATAAGCTCCTCTGCCTATCTAGCTTATTAAGGTATAAGCTCCTTTATAGTTATAAAGTAGTGTAGATTATAATAATCTAAGAGTATATAAGTGGTATAGCTCGCGTGCTTGAGGTAGTATCGCCACTATTTAAAGCAGTTAACTATAGCAAGCAGTTTCTTGTTGTGGGTATAATACCTAACTTTAGGTCCCTGGAATTTTCTGCTATAGAATGCTACTGGTCTCTAGTGGAGCTAGGTAGCGTCTGGATGCCTATTAGGTTACAGTAGAATACCAATAAGGGCAAAATTTAATACATTAGTAACCATTATTAGTGGCTAATCTAGGTTAAAATACTGTAATAGTAAAGCTTCTATAAACTTTGTGTGTAGTTTCTAAAAGGCTTCCTAGACCTTTTTAGGCCATGTCTATAGTTTATACCATTTGGTTAGTCCCTTCTTGGTTTTCTTCCTTCCCGCCTTTAAGCTTTTTGCTCCTTAGGCTAGGTCTTAGGAAGCTTTAGCAACGTAGTTGGATAGGTATTAGGTGATATCTGAGTAGTCATAGATAAAGCGCCTATAGAAATTGGCAAAGCCTAGGAACACTTAAACATCCTAGTAGCTCTCTAGCTCTGGCCACTCTTAGATTATCTGCACTTATACTAAGTCCATAACTACACCTATAGGCGTTATAATATAACCCAGGAACTCAACCTGCTTAGTATTAAAGACACACTTTAACGCCTTAGCGTAGAGGCCCCAATTATCCAAGCGTTCCAGCACTTTGCGGATATGTTACTTATACTAATCCTTATCTTTTAAGTAGATCAGAATGTCATCTAGGTAGATAATATATATGCGGTTAACTAGTCCCCCTAGGGCTCTATAAATATACAATTGAAATGTTATAGGCGCATTGGCTAGCCTAAAAGGCATTACCATATACTTAAAGTGGCCGTATTAGGTTTTAAAAGCAGTCTTCTACTTATCCCCTTCTTTAATACGGAGCCTATAATAGGCGTCTTATAGGTCTAGCTTTGTAAAAATCTTCGCCCTAGATAGTTAATCCAGCATTTTACTAACTAGTGGTAGTAGGTAACGGTTCTTAATTATAATCTTATTAAGACCGCGATAGTCTATATATAGCCTTATAGTCCTATCTAGTTTTGGGATAAAGAGGATCAGCGTGCCTACTGGTGACTTACTGGGCTATATCTATCCCTTTTCCAGTAAGCCATTAAGGTACTCCTATAGAATCTTAAGCTCTTTATAAAAGAGGTTATAAATAGAAAGGTTTGGCAGTTATTTACCTTCTTCCAAATTAATTACATAATTATATTCTAAGTTCCGCTAAAGGACTTTTGCTTACCTACCCAAAAATACCCTTAGTAAGTCCCTTAGGCCTACTGAGATATTCGATAAATTGGGGTCGCGTTTGTTCTCTACATTATTATTAGGTAGGTCCTAAAGGTCCCTTAAAACGCTTACAGGCAGCGTTACGCGCTATAGTAGCTATTCATACATAGTTGCCACTATATGTTAGATAGTTTTATGCGGTAGCTAGTAGAGGGTAGGGAACTCTTTAACATAGTATTTAAGGTGTTGTAGTATACTCTCTATATATTACTTAAGCCAGAGTAACCTATAGCAGTGGAAGTATCTTATAGGATCTTTAAGATCGCCGCCTCCCTATAGTGTCTCTGTGACCTGTCTAGTAGTTCCCCATAGGGTATCTGTTACAGAAGGGTTATCGCCTATACTAGGCTCTATACCCATCTTACTATAGAACAAGGGTTAGATCTGATACTCCTTTAGGTATAGGGCGTATACTATTTCTCCTAGAGCTACATTTTCTATGATGTCTTTTAAGCTTATTAGTAAAATACGCCCTTCTAATTCTTTATCATTCCACTATTCAAAGGCTCCTATCTTAAAGCGTATCTTAGAATCTGCTTCTATAAGCTAAGGATATCTAAGAATAAGGTTATAGCCTACAAAGTTAGCCGCCTAGAAGGGTTGTGGGCCAACCACCTTAGTGCGGTTATATATATCGGCCACTAATACTGTAAGCTTATAGGTACTGTGTAGTTTAATCTAATGCTTATCTAGGAACCCTATAATAGGTTTCCGCTACTTTAGCAATAGGATAAGCTTATACTCTTTTACCAAATTATATTATATAAGATTGATTTTAGTACTGCTGTTATATAGTGCTTAGAACTAACATACCTCGCCTATAGGGAGTACCATTTCTAGCTTAATAGCAATATAGAGAGTTTCTCCTTCTATATCTTACCCTAGTTATAGCTAGGAAAGGTCCATAACTAGGGCTTTTCTTTTTTTAGATTATTAGTATAGTTATTACCCTACTTGTTTTTCCAATTAGGTTTGCCTCTAGAGAAGTTTTCTCTTAACTTTTTAAAGTGTTTCTATAAGGGTGCTAGATAGGTATTAGGTTGGCCTTAGGAGTCTTTTCTATTACTTAAGGTCCCTAACTTTAACCCTTCTGGATTTCTCTTTAAGAATAGCTTCTTTAAAGTTTAGGTCTACCCTACGTTGCTACTAGAGTGCCCGTATTTTTAGTTACCCCCTAGCTTTTTACTAGAAGAGGTCTGGTTCCTTACTATATCCTTAGCGTTTAGAACCGCTCGTTTAAAATCCGTATATATGGTAATCCGTAATAGGGCTCCCACGCGCTTTATTTTGTTATAAATTGCTAGCTTAATTCTAGCCTAAATAAATCTAATTTTCTCCTTCTTGTGGATGCTACCGTCCTTATTTTTAAAGGGCTCTAGATTTATTAGTTAAGCATAAGTTTCTATAAAGTTTATAAACTGGCGGAAATTGTAGCGGTTAAGCTATATCCTATTCTAGAATAGTTCTGTATAATTGTATTATACGACATGCAGATCTTAAGTCCACTTCTTTAGGAAGGTTTATAGCTGTAGCTATATAGTAATTTGCTCTTTATTAAGCTGATTTAGTGCGATCTGGTTTAGGGATTAATTTTTAATCTTGCTAATAATCTAATAGGTACACTTTTTGGTATTATTTTATATTATCAGCATTTTAAAGAAGTTATCTATTTTATAAACCTAATTATCTAACTATTGGGCATTAGGTCTTTGGCGGAGTTCTAAACTACTAGAGGCCTTAGCTAGTTAGTCCATATCCTTTTTCCGTTTGCTATATAGATACCTCTCTAAGTCTTCTATACCTCCTTAGGTGGGTACTGGGTATCCCTTAGGAGGCCCTTAGCCTTAGCTAGGTTATAAAAGATTTTATCTAGCTTAGATTAAGCTCTGCTAGATTTGGACCTACCCCTAGAGGTTTCTAATATGTTTATTAGTAGCTCCTTCCCGCATAGCTTCTGAGAGCCTTACAGCAGCTTCCCAATATCCTCCTTAAAGAAAATTGGTATAAGGCTCTTAACTTTCTAACCTTAGGCCTAGGGAAGCTCCAGCTATAGAGGTAGTGTTAGTACTAGTAGCTAATATGGGTTTCCCTATAAGGCTTAAGTCTTGAGTTAGTAGTTAGGTTAAATTGCCTAAAGGGGTAGGCCCATTTAGCTTATAAGCAGTCTATACACCGCTACTATACTAATTATAGGCTGGTGGTCTTCTAGGAGGGTTCCGGTTAGGTCCCTAATTAGGCATATTAGTATATTTCTTTGGCATTTCTAGTTTAGAGAAAGATTTTAGGGTTACATCTAGCGCTTAATCTTCCAATTAGCCTAAGTGGGGCTAGAGGGGTTCTGGCTGCTTTCTAGCAGTATTGTAACTGTTATAGAGGGTGTCTACGTTTTCCTTAACGTTGCCGGTAACTGTAGGTGTGCAAAAGTCTTTAAGCTCTTAGTGCATCTGGGTGTTGGGGCTCATTCAGCCATCTTGCCTAAAGGTTTATATTATTGCAATCTCTCGCTATCAGAGGGACCTTCCTGCCTTAGCGCGATGGCTGTCCATAAGGTATTTATAGAGTTTCCATTTAGGTTGTTACGAGATTTTAAGGGAGGATGGTAGATGTAAATAAAAGATATAAACAAATAATCTGGTCCTTAAAGCCAGCTGCCCTTCCAGATAAAGTAGGAAGGATTTAAATGTAAGGGGACTTCGTAGATAGGGGGCTATAAGGACACGATTATAGAACAGGATAGATTAGTAAGAGAGACGAATCCTTAAGGAGGTAAGGCCTCTGGGATTGTAGAGACTATATATTACGGGCACGTACCTCCAGCACGTAACCAGCGACCATCTAAGGGGCGTCCGGAGGTTGTCCTAAAGGCAACCCAAGGTGTCCGCAATAATATCCCTTACACTAATACAAGAGCGAAATAACGTAGATTTAATAAAGCAGTTCTTAATTATCTGGGGCGTAACTTCCCCCTAAGCTATAATTAACTATCGAATTACCTATAGGACGTACATCTGTTTAATTGGATCCTTATCCTAAAGCGAGTGCTCTACCATAAATTGCAGCTAGAATCGCCTATAGAGCAGCTTAAAGTTTATAATTATCCCTTAATTAAGTGGCTAGTATACTAAAGTGTAATTAGGAGGGAGGAACTTGATGCGTGTATTCTTAAGAACGTCATTCTTAGTAAGCGTTTGAATGGCTGCTTTGTAAGCGCTAAAACCGTTAATTAAGAGGAGTATCTTCCTAGCCTATATCCTTCTATTAAACTAGGTAAGCCAATTAAGCATAATTACCGTTATTATCTATGCCTTCTTATTATACCTCCATATAATATTTAATAAGGCTATATTAATGCGATTAGATGCGAAGTAGTCAGGTTATAGTAATGAGCTAATTGTAAGGAGAGGAAACTTGTCTAAACTATTTATATTAAAGTAATAACTAAGAGAGATTCTTATCTTCTCCTTCTTCGTTCCTAATTAAGCCTTAGTAGCTAATATAGTATCTAGTATAGCCTTCTAAAATAGCCCTGTTTTATCCATATTATAAACATCCTTTAGTAAATAAGGAGCGACGATCTCTTAAAGCTCTATTATGCGATCTTCTGCTCCTTTTATATTAACTAAGGCAGCTTTACCGTACTGCTTTCTCTTATAAATACCGTTGCGATCTTTAAAGCCTTCTATCTATCCTTATAACTACTTTAGCTTAACCATTTCCATAAATATAGGTATTTAATGCCATAACTAAGTGGCGGTAGCATGTATAAGATTGCTAGTAATAGGAATGTGAGAGTTCTATAGGCGTTAGTACTACTTAAAGAGAGCCTCCTTTAAAAGAGGATGTTTAGCAGCTCTCCTTCGCTCCCGTATACCTTACCCATATAGCAATTTAACTCTATTAAGGTGTTAAAATTTATTACTTAGTATTTCTAATATTAAGGATTAATTAATCTTATAATAGAGGAAGTTGCTTACCTAGGTAGTAAGCTCTCTTTATAGTAGGCTAGGGTATTTTTGGTAGTGGGCATGTATTTTTTAATACTTGTAATTAGAGAAGCGGTAACGGCGTTGCGCTTTAGAATTTTTTATATCTTCCTATAATAAATATAATAGAATTAAGTATAGAGAGTAAGATCTAAGTATAATTTTGATAAATTTTAATCGTTATGTAATGTATTTAATGGCTAAACTTGCGGTAAGCAAAGGCCAAATCTGACGAATTAAAAACTGGTTATAACGATATTAGTAATAGATGCTTAATGATATTATTAAAAGTCAGATTATTGTAATATTACACTAAAAAAGGCTTAATTAAGGGGTGTATATCGTAATATAGATATTATCGTTATATACCCCATATTGTAATAAGGGGGGTTTACTGTAGTATATATAACGGAGGCGGATTTTTTACTTATTCTAAAGTATTTCCCACTTATTTTATTAAAAGTACTCCCAGATTATAATTCTCGCCCCTAGCTATAATAAAGTTTAGATATTTAGTAAACTAAAAAAGGATAAATAGCCGCAAATCTATAAGGCTTTTAAGTAGACTAATAAGAAACAATAGGAGAATAACAATAATATATATCTGGTTGGCAAGACTTTTCTATTACACCCATAAGGTAAAACTAGGTTTAAGAATAATTATCGCCCTGCCCCTAATATAATAGAACTATTAGCGCCAAAACACTTAACCTAATTCCTTTTAATTACTACGCGAAATTATATTACCACACAACTAATATACGGGTTTATTACTATATAAACTAGTATATAGAAATACCTAAATGGCCGAACACCTAGATTGTATTAGATATTAAAGAGTGTAATATAGGTTAGGCGTATCCTCTAAGACGAATGCCACCTAGACGCGATCGGTAGAGTCTTAATATTGTTTATTTAGGATGTAGTTAAGGAGTACCTTATCGCGTATAATCGCAGCCCTGCTATATAGGGTGTGTTTAGCACGCCTAATAACGGGAATATAATGTAACCAATATGGTTTATTATAGTAGGATTAAAGAGGCCTAAGTAAAAAGAAGTAGATAAACTAAAGGGAACGGGGTTTAAAGTACTACTTAAGCTTAAAGAAGAAAACATCTAGCTAAAGAAGAAGGAATTTAAGCATCTTTATAAGAATGCGAAGATTAACCTAGCTAGAGTAATAGCAGATAAGAAATTCGGTAAACTGGCTGCATTTTTCCGCATAGTTATTCTAACGTTTTAGATATATAGAGGGGAGTTAATACTTTAGTTTAACTAGCAAAAGCTTATCCCAAAGAACAGCTATCTTAAATTAGTTATATTATAGGCCGACCCTAATAATACTAAGGCGGCTATAATTATAGCTATAGAGGATTAAGTAAGGACAGAGAAGAGGTACTAATATAAGGAACTTCTGGCCAAATGGGAGGAAAATAGTAGCGATCTAAATACTAAACCCAAGATACCAAAACTCACTTAAGCTAAGTTATACACTAATACGAAAATAGCAGCAAGCGTAGCCCAGGTTGTCTAATACTAGGATAAGTAAGCCCCTATTATAATTAAGTCTAATAATAAACGCCTAAAAACTTGGAGTTGCACATTTAAGGACCCAATTATTGCTAAGTAGACTACTAACCCACTTAGTAAGGAGTTTACCAATATACTTAACCGCCATTTTTAATAAAATGTAAAGTTCTTTAAAGCTAAAAAAATCTATAATTATATTTATGTTAAAAAATAGACGGACGGTTTAGTATATAAGATTATTATTACCACTCGCTTACCTCTTATACTAGCTTATTAGTTTAATAGGCTATATAAAGAATACGGTAAAGATAAGGTGCTCTACTATGCAGCCGGTATGTCCAATATTAAAAAGGCTGAGGCTAGGCAAATCTTTAATACTAATAACTCTAAGTAGATCCTACTTTGCACTTTTATATTAATTAGGCTATCTATTAACCTATAGCGCATAAATTATACTATTATGGTTAAGCTAAGCCATAAGCTCTTGGAGGTAAAGTAACTGTTTGCTTAGATAGATTAACGAGGACAGACTGAGCCCATCTGCTATAGTACTATTATAGCCAATTAGAAGTTAAGTATTAAGTAGAGGATATTAAAGTTAACTAAATTTACGTCGTTACTGTAGAAGTTAATATATAAGGAGAAGGCCGATTTAAGCCTAAAAGTAGGCTAAGGTAAGGAATATACTAAAACTATCTGTTCGTACTAACTTAATAGCACGAGTGAGTCGTATCCACGGGCACGAAATACATGTAGTATCGTATGCTTGTTTGGATGGTGACTGTCAATTATATGAAGTAGACTACGTAGTCTATATACTGATGCACCTCCCCCCTGATTAGTCAGTGCTTCATAAGTGCACCAGACGCGTAAGCGAGTGGTTGGTGCACCGAACGCGTAAACGCGTACCTGGCGTACCAAGCGCGTAGGCACGCGGTTGGTACGATAGGTGCTGTAATTATACACTAGCGGTACTTGAAAAATGAAACCACTTGTGTACAGCCTCTGTAATTGCTTTAATAGAACCATAAAACATAAAAGAAAATACATAGGAAATCTCCCGAGGTGCCGTCTAGGCTGCCTTCCAAACGGTGCCCTAAGCTGGCCGTAAGTTCTGCTTACGGTCCGTAGAATGAACCGTACGGCCTTTTGACGGGCAGTAGACGAGCCACAAGTTGGATCGTGAGGGCCGCCAAGGTGCTAGTGCTAAGCGAGCCAATGGCGATTTTCCATCCCGGGGATGGAAAATCGTGATTAGTCAATTCGACTACCCTGCAAAATTTGGCGGGTTATGTGAGTCCACCAAGTTCCACTATAGCTTTCCACCATTTTCCACCTGTACCGTATAACGAGCCGTACGGCCTTCCAACGGGCCGTAGACGTACCGTAGGTGCTCCGTTAGTCCCGTTCTACCCATTCTATAACTTCTAGGTTAAGCCTATTCGTGTTAATTAGGGTTTTAAGAGCTTGACACGGCTTTGCCTTAGTTATAGCGTCTGCTGGGTTGTCTCCGCTGCTAATCTATTTAACCTCCGTAATCTCGCGCCGTTCGTAGGCCTAATGTAAGCACATAAGGTCGACCATGAGCCTCTTCTCTTATGTTGTACCTAGTTTGACTAGGCAGTTATAGAGGGACTTTAAATTGGTGTATAGAACCAGGGGTAACTGCTCCAGTTATAGAATCTTCTGGACCGTTGATTTGATTGCGGCTGCTATATTAAAGCTATGGGCTAGTGCATATAGCTTAGAAGCTAGTATACTGCGGGTTACTTGTTTGCACTTAATTAAAAACTAGTGTAGTATATTTGCGTCCTGATTGCGGTCCGTAAGTACAATTATAAAGCCGATTTGTGATGATAGGTCTTTGTTATTAACAAAGGAGGCGTCCGTAAATGCTATTATACTGAGGGAATTTAGGTCTAGTGGTATAAAAGTAAGTTCTCTTGTTGCGTTGTTAATTTGCTATTAAATGCGCTTATTAAGCTGCTTGATATTTTCTTCTTGCGGATCTACTGCCTAGGCCGCAAAGGACAAGTCGTAGGCAGATTCGGGTTGGCAGACTATGGCTATATAGGCGCCTCTTGCACGCTGTGCAGCGTATTGGTCCTTTATATTTACGGTCTTATGGGTCTCTCTGCGGGAACTGGTAAGGTCCATAGGCTTTGCTGTAATGGGCTTTAGGTTTTGGGCTTGGCGTTCCTGAGTTAGCTTAATTAGGTTGCCCTTTTGTGTAATTAGGCCTCTATTAAACTTAATTGGATTCTGCTTAGTTAACTACTCTTACGGCTTTGCTAAGAACTTGGCCTTTTGTAGTTTAGTTTCTTTAGCGTCCGCAAAGGTCTAGTCTGCTAGGAATAGGGTATCGTCTATTTGGAGTCTAACGATACCGAGGCCGTTTAATAGGCTATATAGGAGGCAGGGGTTGTAGGTTGACTGTTCTATTTTAAGTTTACTAACGTGGTGCTGGTGGTATGTCTTAAACCAATGGTTTCCGGCTTCTGGTACTCCGTATAGAGGTTTTACGACCCGTAAAATTGTTCCTGGTTGCAGATTAAGCTCGAGCGGTGGCTGTATAAAGATGTCCCTACTTAGGTAGGTATTAGACTGTATATAGGCTTGCGAGATATCCCGTAGGTAAAGAGCTATAGGTTTGCTTTGCTGTAGTCCAGGCATAAGTGTAAGTATAATCCGTTGGCTGACTTGTTGAATTGTAGGCGATTGCGTAAGGACTAAGCCCTTCCCTTAGTTGTTGTAGGCTTGTACGATAAGCCTTAATTTTTTAAAAGCTTTGTTAGTACCTAGGTGCTTAATTTCGTTAACGAAGCGTGAGTTAAATATACGGACGCCTTGCGGAACGTCTTTCTCCATTATAACCGCAAAGACGCCCTTTTTAAGTAGTCCGTTGATCTCTTTACGTTGTGAGTCCGTAAAGGGGGTTTCCTGTACTAGAACTAATATATCCGCAGGCGGAGATTGCCTTATGGATATTCCTGCGGAGGTTAGGTGAGTCTCCGTTATGGTGTTTTTAGTTATGGGGTGCTTTCGGGGGCGTCCTTAACCGCGCTTTACGGTAGGTATAGTGGGTTTAGTGGGTTTCTGGAGGACTTCTGGGGTAGGCAAGGGTGCTTCTAGCTTGTTTAATTCGGCGGTCGCTTCTGGTTTGTCTGGTTTGGCGGTTACCTCTAGTTTGTCTAGCTTGACGTTATGGGTGTCTTTGGGCCGAAAGTAGGGTTTTACGGACGTGCTCCTAAAGTTGGTTGGGCCGCTAGGAAGTTGTATATAGCATGTCTCGTTTTCTACAGCTAGTAAGCGGTAGGGTCTAGTCTACTTGCCGCTTTTACGCTATATAAGGACTTTAGAGTTAAGCGGGAGGTCGTGTACTGGGGTCGTGTTGGGTCTGTTATGGTGGTGTAGGGCGTTATTGACAGCTTGTTTAGCCCGTAGCTTGACTATCTCGGCCATTGCCTTCCGTATTGCAGCTGCTTGTTCCGTAATGGATGGGGTAGGAGGATTTAGGTTACTTATCCTTGGGTAGGCTCCGTAGACTAAGAGGGTAGGTACTAGTCTATCTAGGCTAGCAGTATTGTTAATGGCTTTTACGGCTATTTGTAGAGCCAGTTCCTTTTAGATGTCCTTGCACTCGTCTGTAATGATCTGGTAAGCTCTCTATAGGGCTGGGTGAGCTCGCTTAACAAGCCTAATAGACTAATGCGCCTTAACTGGAACGGCTTTTGTTGATATAGCCATAGCCGTAGCATACTGCTGGAATTCCTTGCTGATAAAGTTCCTACTGGCGTCGTGGGTGATATACTTAGGAGGTCTAACGTACGTATTAATCTAGTAGGTCCGTAAAATATCCTAAGTGTGCTTTACGGATATATTTTGCAACTAACGGGCGGCTTGATAGCGGGTTGCCTTGTTAATTATGTATAATACTAGGCTGCCGTTAATGTACATAATGTTTATATATACTAAATGGTTGAAGTTAAGATCCTTATAAAGGGTGAACTTGAATTGGCCTGGGGAACGTCCGTATTTCTAGCAGTAGGAGTAGTATTTAATTAGGTGATTAACTGCCTTCCTATTAACGTCGTTGTGTCTAGAGCGTTCAAGGACTCTATATAGCTTTTCGGCTGACGGGTGGCTAAAATAATAATATAAATGGTGGATCTCCGTACTGGTAAGGTAGCATGGGTTATAGTTAAAAGATTTCTAAATGTAGGTCCGTAAAGTCTCTCCCTATATAAGGAATGGGTGTCTAAATTGTTATATAATTGGTAGGGTAACATGCTTGCTTTCTGGGGCAGTTATAGGGCTGATTAAGGTGTCCGTAATATTGTTGTAGTAAACCTGTAACCTGTCCATGTCCGTAAGGTAAAGTAAGAAAGGGGTGTCTGCTTTTACTATATGGAAGTTAACTAGGCTAATTGGGGTCTTAACTGCAACTGATTTAATTGATGCAGTTAAGCCAATGCCGAATTAGACATTTACGGCCCTAGTTTACATAGTGTCAATGTCCGTATTATTATTTGCGGTGGTCCTATATGCAAGGTATTGTCCGTAACCTATAGTAGACTTCTTAGAGGCGCCTGTGTTAATTATAACACCGTAGAATTCCTTGGGGGTATAGCGTTCTGTGGTAATATATGCAAATGGGTCCTGCTTGTGATCTATAACGTCCGTAACGGGGGTGCTTGCGGAATGGTTTTTAGACGCAACTGAGTGTATGAAGGAACGGTTGGCTAATACGGTCGTGATATTAAAGGCTTGGCTGTCCGTAAAAGGTCTAAAAGTGGTTAGGAATGTCTCTAAGGTCTCTTGTTCTTAAGCGTCTAAGTTAAAGTTAATTATAAGGGCTTCTATTAACTTATTAGGGGGCTCTTCTGCTTCCTCTCCTTTGTATTCTAAAATGAACTGGTTAATACGGCTATTAAGTCTCTTCCTGGACTTGTTATGTTCTTCCTGGGTATGCCTTATAGACTAATATCCTTCCTTACCGCATATAAAGCACTTCTGGCTGGTTTGTCTGTGGGGGTATATTTTCGTACGGGGGTTACTGCGGGGGTTACGGGTAGGACTTAGTTGGTACAGGTGCTGCTGGCGGTAGTGGTGGTCCGTAAAGTAGACGTCTGAGTCTGTTTGCGGATATTGAATATCCGTAATAAAGGCTTGCGTGCTGCCTGGTGGGTTTAAGACTTTGTACGTTATAATAGAGGAGCGTAGGTCATTAATAAGGCCAGCTAAGGTATCTATAGGCTTGTAGTAGGCGTACTTGTAGGGCTCTACTTCCTGGCAGGCCGTAATAAGTTTATTATGCAGGAAGTTGTCTGTTTGAAGCTTAATATTAAGACCGTGCTGTAGGTGGCGGAGGTCTTTAATAAGGATTTGCAGACACTCTATAGTTAATTTTTTAGTGTTCTTGTTAATTACGGTCCGTAGCTTAGTCGCATTCTATTAGGTAAGGATATCACGCCTATATTCCGGTCCTTTAAAGTAGTTGCGGGTAGCTTCGCATAGCTTATTAAAGGGGACACTAAGGGGGTTGCTCTTAAGGTTGGTATAGTAGTAATTAAGTGCTAGGCCGCGTAGTATAGTAGAGTAGGCTTGGCTAAACTTCTGTTTAGGAATATTGGCCTTCTGACAGAGGTTTATAAAGATGGTTAGTTTAAAGTTAAAGTTGTCGTTTTCACCGCTGTACTTGGATTTGTCGGTGTAGAGCTTGGCTAGGTTGGCCAGTTCCTTGCCGTAGGTCTTTACTTGGATGGTTTGCGGATCTATAACTTAAATAATGGAAGGGGTTTAGTCCGTGTTTTGGTTTATGGGGGTGTTGTATTCCGTAATTTAGGTTATGGGGGTATTGCGGTCCGTAACTTAAGTACTAGGTATGCTTTGGCCCGTAAGATTAATTCTAAAACTGCTTAGGTTTATAGGACGAATTTGGTTAAGAGGGTTAGGTATAAGGCTAGCGATTATATTAAGTTTGGAAGAAGCAAAGAGTTCCTTAGTTTCTTAGAACTGGTTTAGGATTTCCTCCTTGGTCTATTCTGTTTGGTCCTTTTTATGTATTGTGTTGTATAAGGACTGTGTAATAGTAACTCGTTTATTCCTTTTAACCCATACACCTTAGTTACGTAAATGGGTTCATAGTTTACGGATAGTAGTGGGGTTGCAGGCTTTAAAAATAGCTTCCGTAAAGTCTGTAAAGTCTTCCTGGTATTACTCCCATAGGTTATTGTTTATAAGCTTAAAGTATCTGTATTTAAGGATTTTAAAACTAATATAGTTGTTAATGTTGTTTATAGACGTAACGTTAACTCCTTATCTCCACTTCTTTTAACCTTCGCTGACTTGCTTGCTAATATCTGCTATACTGTATAGTGTAGTGCGTAGCGGGCGGAAGAGTTCTTGTAAGGGTCCATAAAATCGGTTTACGGGCCGTAAGGGTTTGTAGGAGGGTAAGAGGTCTCCGTAAGGGGTCCGAAAAGAGGTTGGGGGTATTAAGGGAGGGTGTAGTAGGAATAGGGGTTTAAGGTTTAAAGAGGGTTAAGGATAGGGGGTTCTATAAAGGTCTATATTCGCGTCTATAACTTCCGGTAAACCATACTAAGACTTAAATAAGTATATAGAGTTAGTGATAGTCCGTAATCCCTAACTTCTAACCTTCTAGTAGGTCGTACTAGGAGTCTAAACGGGTGGTCGCTATCGTGTGTATTACTTGGTGGGAGGTGTCAAGTGATTGCTGATCTGTACGCGCTTACTGATTAGTGTTTATACTAACTTAATAGCACGAGTAAGTTGTATCCACGGGCACGAAATACATGTAGTATCGTATGCTTGTTTGGATGGTGACTGTTAATTGTATGAAGCAGACTACGTGGTCTATATACTGATGCACCTCCCCCCTGATTAGTTAGTGCTTCATAAGTGCACCAGACGCGTAAGCGAGTGGTTGGTGCACTGAACGCGTAAACGCGTACCTGGCGTACCGAGCGCGTAGGCACGCGGTTGGTACGATAGGTGCTGTAATTATACACTATCTAATGCTGGTAATGATTGTAAGAGTATAATGCAACTATAGATAGTTCCGAGCACTATATATAGCTACTATATAGCGAAACCTATTATAATTATATAGTGGCGTATACGCGGGCTAAGGGATATGTCTTCCAGTAACTTATAGGTAGTAGCGTAGCGTATATAGTATATTAGGAAAAAATTTACTAGCATTTTTATAGTATTTGGCAGCATATTGCGGCTAAATGCGCATTTCGCGCGCTGTAACGTGTAGCGTATAGTATTAACTAAGGTTCGGCTAAATAAAAATTTATTAAAATTATACTTTTATATATGCTTACTAATATTAATAAAGTATATATAAAATATAAAATATATTAATTTTATTATTAATATTAAATTTATAAAAATTATACTTTTATGTATACGTACTAATACTAATAAAATATATATAAAATATTAAATTTATAAAAATTATACTTTTATGTATGCTTAGTAATCTTATAGTTAGTACTTAGTAGCTAAATGCTAAGACTTAATTATAAATGCCGCATGTTACGGCGCTGGTAGAAAACGGTGGATTGTGGCAGTAAATTGTGGCGGATAGTTATAGACAGTTTCTTACTGTTTTTAGACAGTTGTAGTTACGTAACTAGACGATCGTATAAAACCTTAAGCGGCGGTACCCTTCTTCCCTTTTCCTTTCTCTAGCTTTAGATCCTCGTTTATAGACAATCTAATTATATAGGCTTGTATACGTCCTTCTTGCTATGCCCATGCCTTTATTAACTAAGTCGCTATTATTTAAAGCTCGTTACTATTCTTTCTTCCTAAAAAGGAACTTAAATATATCTATAAAGCCATAAATAGGACCCTAAGAATATTACTAGGACTATAAGGATAGGATAGAGCCCTAAGAACTAAAAGAATATAAATAGAACGCGAAACCTAAGAATAGGACACGTATGGATTAGAACCCCTAGAAAATAAATAAATAACCAGAAATTACCTAATACCCCTACCACTATGTTAAGAAATATAGTAGCTAGTAAAGCCGCTGCAGAACCTATAAATACCTCTAATAGTAAAACAGTCGCCGACTTAACCCCTTAGGAAGAGCTCGTAGCAGCTAATGCTAAAATTAAACGGCTTTAAGAGCTGCTTAAAACCAGAGACACCCCTACACCTAGCGAGGAGTTATTAAACACCTAGAGACTTACTATAGTCCTTAAGGCCCTAGCTTAACGTACAGTATTAGTATTATTGCGGTCCGCGAAGGTCGCGGACCCCCTATTACTTATAGATGGAACTAACCCTATATTTAATAATTAGAAGCTTTAACTGCAAGATAAGCTTAAAGTTAATACGGACTACTTCCCTACTACTTAAGCTAAGATGGCCTATGTCTTCGGCCGTACTGGTAGGGATATATAGACGCACCTACGTCTATAATACGCCTAGGATTTAGCAGACGCCTTCCTCTCTAGAGAAGAGATAATTAACTATCTATCTTCTATTTATAAGGACCCCTTTAAGATATAAAACGCCCGCCTTAATTATAAAGCCCTTAATATAAAAACAATAGAGACCTTTTTAGCTTTTTAGACCCGTTTTTTACACCTAGCCGGCTAGGCCTAAATCCCCTAGGAAGACCTGCTACTAGACCTATTTAATAAGCTTACCTTAGACCTATAGTAAGCTATACTACTAGTCTTTACTACTATATAGACGCTAAAGAAACTAACGGACTAGTGCTTAGCTATTAATTAAGGTCTTTATTAAATTAAGGTATATACCGAGTAGTATAAAGCTAGGAACCCTTTAAAGCAGACTATAAGCAATATAAGAACAGCTAATAGTGCCCTAGTATGGGCTGTAACTCCTATAGTACCAACCGTTTAGCCCGCCGTTAATCTAGCAGCTAGTTACGCAGCTAGTCCTACCACAGGCCTAATATAGACTCGGCCTATATATAGCAACCCCTATAGATAAGCCCTTAGTAATTAAGGAGCTTACTTTTTATACGGCTAAAAGGACTACTTTATAAGGGACTGCCCTATAGTAGTAAAGATAAACAAGGTCCTGTTAATTTAGGAGGATAGTATAGAGCTAGAAAAAGAGGAACCCTAAAGGAAGACTCCTCTTTAGGGTTAAAAGGGATTAATATATTACATATTAATCTAGGTCGGCTAGTTAGTAGAAGAAGCTACAGTATCCCTTATACTTTATTCCGTAATAGATATTAAGTTTTAACCTCTACTTTAGCTAACTCTAAAGCAAATGCCTTTGCCTTAATAGATATATAGTATACTATAAAGCTGGCTGACCTTTTAAATATACCCCTTAAAGAACTGCCTAAACTAATTCCTATTTATAGGTATAACGGACAGATAGGACTACCTATTATAACTATCTTACGGATTTACCTCCGTGTAGACGGGCGAAGGTAGTATAATATCCCCTTTTTTATTATGGACCTAAAAAGCTATAATATAATCTTAGGACGAAAATGGCTAGCCTATCTAGGCTTATAGCTTGACGTATAGAGTAGATAGCTTATCTGGCCTAAAATTCTACCCCCAACACCTTCTTTTATAAAGGAAATCAGCATTACAATAGAAAACCTTATGCGGCTATAGATAGATACCATTTACTAGGCTAATACTATGCGTAGGGACTAGGCCTTTAAGAAAGATATACAGCTTAATCTATAACGGGTCCGTATACTACGCCGCCCCCAGACTACTAATATTGCACTACCGGCACTAAAAACCTAGGAAGTCAGTAATAAGCCAGCTGGCTTAGGCCCTATATAGCTATAAAGAATAGTAAGGAATATTAGACGCTATACTAAATATATAGACCGGAAAGATAACTTATGGAAGATGGAATAGGAGCTAAGAAGGGTTATAAACCCTTAACCGCAAAATACGGTCTATAGAATGTCCGTAAAAAAACCTACAAACCTCCCACTAGTTAATATCTGCTGTATTAGCGCTATAGGGTTCTACCAAAACTTAAAACGGCCTAATACTGTTGCCTTTACGACTAGCTTATATAAAATTAACCGGATAATTAAAGATAAGGAAGCCCTAGCCTATAACTAGCTTAGTAGGGAAAATAAGCTTATAGATAAGAAGCTAGTAGAATAGAAACTACTCCACTAATACTAGGAATTTAAGGACGTATTCTCTAAGGTAGCATCTAATATACTCCCGCTGCACTAACCGTATAACTATAAAATTAAGATTAAGCTAGATAAAGAAAATACCCTTAGCTATAGCCCCCTCCGCCAGCAATCTACCAACAAGCTATAGGCTACTAAGTAGTACCTTATTAACAACCTTAATAAGGGCTTTATTAAGCCTAGCTAAGTCCCCTTTACCCTACCCGTTCTCTTTATAAAAAAGCCTAACAGCGGACTCCGTTTCTATATTAACTACTATAAACTAAATTATATAACCCGTAAAGACTAATATCCGCTGCCCTTATTTAAAGAAATACTAGCCCATATAAGTAAGGCTAAGATCTTTATAAAGCTTAATATCCGCTAGGCCTTTTACTGGATTGGAATAGACCCTAAATCTAAGAATCTTACTATATTTTGGACCCGCTATAGATTATATAAATATAAAGTACTACCTTTTGGACTAACTAACGGACCGGCTACGTACCAACGGTATATAAATAACGTACTCTTTAACTACCTTAATAACTTCTATATAGCCTACCTAGATAATATTATAATTTACTTTAAGAATAAACTAGAATATAAGGAGTATATCCGTAAAGTTCTATAACGGCTTCGCGAAGCTGGTCTTTAGGTCAATATTAAGAAGTTAGAATTTAGTATTAAGCGCACTAAGTACCTAGGGTTTATTATTAGTACAGACAGAATTAAGGCAGATCTGGAAAAAATGGCTGTAATTAATTAATAGGAACCTCTAAGAACCGTAAAGGGGGTATAGTTATTCTTAGATTTCTGTAACTTCTACTAACGCTTTACTAAAGACTATAGCAGGATTACTCGGCCTCTTAACCGCCTTACTAGAAAAAACCAACCTTTTTATTTTAATGCTGTATATAAAAAGGCCTTTAATAAACTTAAAAGGCGGCTAGTCTCTGCTCCGCTACTGGCCCATTTCCACTTAGAACGGCCCTTAATGTTAGAAACGGATGCTTTAGATAGTATAATAGCTGCTGTCTATTCCTAGAAACAGCTAGATAGAGAATAGCACCCCATTGCATACTATTTAAAGACTATAATAGATGCTAAGCTAAACTACTACATCCATAATAAAGAGATGCTGGCTATTATTTCTAGCCTTTAGCACTAGCGTATATAGCTAGAGGGGACCCCTAAACCTATTTAGGTAGTTTTAGATTATAAGGCCTTAGAATACTTTATAACAACTAAAGCCCTTACGGCCCAGCAGGCACGCTAGGCGGATATTCTATTCTAGTTTAACTTCCTAATTATATATAGGTTAGGCGCAACTAATTGTATAGATACCCTTATAAGGCGTAAATAAGACTAAAATAACTAAATAGCTGTAAATATTATATTATAGACCTAGATACTGCTATAACTAGAGCACCTTAACCCTTAAATATATTATTATTCATTGCTTAACGTCCGATTCGGATCCCTGTTGGGCCCACGCGGACTACTCCTTATATACATGTGGGGAGAAAACTCTATTTGAGAAAACCCCGTGATCCGTCTCCCCGCCTTTTAGGGCTCGCTTGCGAGTCGCCTGCGAGTCACCAGTGGTAACCCCTAAATATAGGCAGAACTAAATACGGACCCTATAAAGGCTAAAATATGCCCTATTAATACTACGGAACTTAACCTTATTAATAAACTGCTATAGGCAAACCGTACGGCCCCTTCTCTATAGGAGTACTGTAAAAAGGTAAAGGATGCTACTAGCATATAGTCCCTTAAAAACGGACTGCTTAAGCACTAGGAACGGCTAGTAGTAGTAAAGAAACAGAATTTACGGACTTGGCTTATCGCCAAAGTACATACTTAGGACTCTACGGCCCACCCTAGAAAAAATAAAACCTATAGAATTATTAGCAACCGCTACTACTGGCCCAAAATAGTTATAGATATTAACCGCTATATATAGAACTACGACAACTACCGTAGGTTTATAGCTCTATAAGATAAGACCCTAGGGCTATTAAAGCCACTCTTAATACTAGAACGCCCCTAGCAGTATATCTTTATAAACTTCTATAAGTTGCCTATAGACCGCGATGGATATAATATGGTTATAATCCTAGTTAACTGCTTTGGCAAACACCCGTTCTTAATCCTTTATTATAAAAATATTAATACTAAAGAGGCGGCCTAACTGTATATCTACTATATCTACCAAATTTATGGACCACTAGATACTATTATATCCAACTACAGGCCGTAGTTTATATTAGCCTTCTGGAACAAGTTTACCCAGATCCTAGGTATTAGGCTAAAGCTCTCTATAGCATACTACCCCCAAATAGACGGTTAGACAGAGATTGTAAATTAATACTTAGACTAAAAACTCCGGCCCTTTATTAACTACTTTTAGGATAACTAGAGCAAACTACTACCTATAATAGACTACGCCTAAGCAACCCTATCCTATAACTCTACGGGGTTTATACCTATTTGGCTAGAAATAGGATACTTACCCTATATAAGCTTTAACTAAAAAAGACCAAAAGGACCACAGACTATATATAAAAAACTATCTTATAAGGAAGCATAGTAGTATACTAGACGCTTAAAAGAAGTATAGACGGTAGCCTATAAGAACCTAGAGAAGGCCCAAAAATTAATGCAATAGTATGCAAATAAGCACAGGCGTGAGCCTAACTTTACCGTAGGTAATAAGGTCTAGGTTATAATAAAGAACTAAAAGATAGAACGGCCTAGCTATAAGCTAAACTATAAAATAGTAGGACTGTATAAGATCCTTAATAAAGAAGGCAACTTATACAAGGTTAAACTCCTAGACTTAATTAAAGTCCACCCTATTTTCTTACCAGATAAGCTATAGAAAGCTATAAATAACCCACTACCTAGACAAAAGAATAAGCCTCTACTACTAATTTAAGTTAATAGCGACAATAAATGGGAAGTTAATAAAATACTAGCCTATAAACTAGTATAAGGAACGCTAAAATACTGTGTCTAATAAAAAGGTTACAATTTAGACCCAACCTAGTCCCCCGCCTAGAACTTTATAGGTTGCCCCTAGAAGCTTAAAGAGTTCTATAACTAATACCCTAACAAGCTAGGACCTCTAAAGTATCTAGACGAGTAGATAGAGTACTAGTATAGTAAATATGATAAGCTACCTATTAAGTATATAGATAAGAACATCCTATGGACATAATACGGACATATAAAGCCTAAGGGTAGGCTTTTTCGGAGGGGGGGTAATATTACGGCGCTAGTAGAAAACGGTGGATTATGGCAGTGGATTGTGGTGGATAGTCGCAGACAGTTTCTTACTATTTTTAGATAGTTGCAGTTACGTAACCAGACGATTGTATAAAACCTCGAGCGGCGCTACCCTTCTTCTCTTTCTCTTTCTCTAGCTTTGGATCCTCGTTTATAGACAATCCAATTGTACAGGCTTGCATGCGTCCTTCTTGCTGTGCCCGTGCCTCGATTAACTAAGTCGCTAACACCGCATTTAGCTGCTAAATGCTAATACTTAATTATAAATACTAGAAATTGCTAGAAATTGCTAGAAAATGCTAGGAAATGCTAGGAAATACTAAAATAGTAGAAAAGTAAAATTAAATGCTAGTATTTTTTTTTTCCTAACAAAAGTTATTTATAGAATTAGGCTTTATATTAAAGCCAATAAAAGTATAATGGCTATTATAGAGACAGTAAAGGTATTAAGAAGATAATTTATAAGCTATGGTTAAACCTTATTATTTAGGGCAAGCCATATACACTACCTATAGTTACTTTTAGCTAATATAGATCTCTGCTACCTTACTAAGAAATAGTAATATATAATATTATAGTGTTAAATTTTCTGCTAACTTATTATATAGAGGCTTCTTAAGTTTCTTAAAGACTAGCTATTTATATATCTAGATAAGATACAAACCTTCCTATTTAATAAATTTAATACCCTACTCTCTCTTATAAGTATATACCGCGCTTTTAAAAGAGCTTGCTAGTTATAGAAGGTAGTTAAGGCTTAGGTGGCTAAGAGGAGCACTACCCTCTATAATGTTTAAATTGGTATTTAAAAAAGCTAGGCAGCAGATTAGCTAGTATTTCTTAATAAGTTGGCAGTAAATAAGAGAACTAGCGATAGAAAGTACGGCTAGTTACCTAAAGGGATTAACTATAGAGTAGTACGCCTACTTAAAAGATTAGAGAGGTAAAGCCTTCTACTAGCGCTATTAGCAGATAGATATTTAAGCTATATTATCTTCTAAGGCTTTAATACCTCTATAATATTTAAATTCTTTATAGAGGAGTAAGTACTTTTTTATTATTTATTATACCTAGGGCCGCGCTTAGTCCTTATTTTTAATAATATATTAATTTATAAGTTAGCACGACTCCGCGAGCTCTATAAGCAGTATAGTATTAAGCTAAAGTTTCTACCACTATATTTGCTAGATTATAATCCAATTAAGGCAATATTTAATAATATTAAAGCCTGGATTAGAAGGAACTGGCAGCTAGTTAAGGAGTTTAAGAGCTTTAACACCTTTTTATATGTTGCTGTTAGTTAAATATATAAGATATATATAGGGCAATACTTTTAAAAGGTAGGATATATTATAGATTAATAGATAGCTATTATTTAGATCGCTTAAAGGCTAAGATCTTACTTCTAATTTAAGCTAGCGTGCTAACCTTAAAGTTATAGCGCTTCTATATATCTAACATTATACCTTTACCTAGCTTCTTTATATTTAGTATATTAATATTCCACTCTTCCTTTACTAACTTATCTTTAATTGGCTTTAAAATTGCCCTTTACTGCTTACTATAAAAGCCTAGCTTATATACTAGCTACTTAAAGAATTAGCTAAGCAGCTTAATTAGGTCTATTTCTGACCAAATATGGCTAGAGTTCTAGAGCGGCTTAATACTTATATATAGTAAAGGGTAGGGGTAATAAGGCTAAGGAGGTAAGTAATTAGCTAGCCTAGAGTAAAACGCTATAAAGGCCTTAAAAAAATTATTTATTAATAGTATAGAATCTTCCTTTTCTACTACCTGCTTCTTATAACTCCCCTAGCTTCTCTCCTTCTAATTTACTAAGTTAACAATAATATTATATAATAGCTGCTTAACTATAAACGCGCTACTAAGTAGCTCTTTATTCTACTATAGAAAGTTATCTATATTAATAGGATAATAATTAATTTCTAAATTAGGCGAGTTGGGCAACTTCTTATTCTACTAATAAGTTTTACCCTTTTGTAACGGGACTAGCCCAGTTACAGTAGGAATGTCTTAGTGAAACACTCGATAGATAAATTCCGACGCTTTAATTAAATTCTGCCAAATTCTATTAAATTCCGCCGACTTAATCGAATTCCACTAAATTCTACTAATGTAATAGAATTTGGTCGAAACCTGTTAAAACCCGCGTGCGCTTATACCCACGCGTCTACTGCCAAGACTTCTAAATATTTAGTTATAAGCTTCCTGTGTTCCTTTCTCTTCTTTACGCAACGTCTTATTCTCTACAAGAGCTATATACCCTTAGGTTTAAATAGAATTTATATTATTCCTTTAAATCTTCCTTAAAGCCTCTTCGCGCTCTTATATTACGTTACGTTAATATAACCACTATTAAAATGGCAAATAACCTTAAATCCTACGCGTTAACCATGAGCATTATAACCCTAGTTAGGGAACAGTTAGCCGTAATGCAAGAGGCCTTTACGGATGCCTTAGCTTAGTAGCGGGCTGCACTAGAAGCCCAGTATTAGCGATTGATAGAAGCACTCCGTAAAGAACTCCGTAACGTCTAAGTACCTATATTAGAGACCCCGATACCGCCTATAAATAAAATTAATATAACGGTATCCGAGCCTAGCCCCTTAAACGCGAACATTAAACTAGTAATGGTAACTTAACCCATATCTATAACGAATTTAATACCCGCTATAAAATCTAAAAAGCTCCCTAATCTCCTAATATTTAATAGAAATTAAAATAACCTATATCCCTTTATAACTAAGCTCCGTTTTAAACTTTTAACGAACTATAACTAATACCCTACTAAAGCTAGCAAGGTTAGCTACGGAATATCTTATTTAAGTAAAGACGCTGCACGTACTATAGATCCATTCTTCCGTAATAGCACCTTCGTTAATTTTAAAATCTTTATCTCTCTGCTAGAACAAACGTATAATAACGCCAGCCGCGAACATACAGCTATTATAAAACTTAAAAACCTACGATAACGGAACTGAGACTTTACTAGCTTTTTTTTGGAATTTTTAGGCCTTATTAGTAAAATAGATTGGAATAAAGCCGCTAGAGTTGCTGCCCTTTAATAAGCTATTTTAGATAAGATTAGAGCCTAGTTAGTAGGTAGAGAACTGCCGAAAAACCTATCTAAATTTGCTATAATATATTAACGAATTAACGAGGACCTTTAATATAACAAATAGACTTATTCTCTAAAGCCAACTATACCTTATATTTAGAACTTTATAAAACCGGTATATACCCTAAAGCGCAATCCGTCTCTAAAATCTAAAAGCCCTATATATAACCCTATGGACCTTAATGCCGCTTAATTCTATATACCCTTAGGAACTAATAAATAAAGAACTTAAGCTATAAATGGAGAATGCTTTAGATGCGGTAAAAAGGGATATATTTAAAGGAATTGTTAAACTTAACCTTTTAAAAAAGTCTGCCGTAGCTCCTCCTAATCCTTAATTCGTACCTATTCCTTAAATTATATATATTCTACGAATTGTACTTAGACGCCATAAAGCACTTCGCCTTTGGTTAACTTAGAAAACGAATTATCCTAAGGCCAAGTTGCGCCTTAGGATAAAAAGTAGAAGAGTATAAGTGTCTAGGCTCTTTTAGCGCTGATATACAATATAACTCCCTTAATATACTTAGCGAAATTTAAATACTTAAAAAATAGAAAGAAGTATAAATCCTTATAGATAGCGGAGCCACTAGTATAGGCTTTATTAATATAAACTACGCAAAAACTTAACGCCTAAATTTAAAGAAACTTAATAAGCCCTAAGGCCTATAAGGCTTTAATGGTAAACCCTTAATATATAGCGAACTAACATACTACACTCTTGTAAAATTATAGACAGGCGAATACCTTAAATATATTTCCCTATTTATAATACCCTTAAAGCATTATAAGATAATACCTAGATATAGATGGCTAAAGCGATATAACCCCTTAATTAGTTAGGTTAAAGAAATACTAAAGTTCCATATAACTTACTGCTAAAATTATTGCTTAAAAAACTATTTGCCTTATAAACATGCATATAACTACTTGAATTTAATATAATATAAATTACCCCTACTACAAACCCTAAACCAATATAATAAAGCTATAACTGCTAATTACAGTAAAGAATGTAAAGATCTTATATTAAAACCTCTTAAAATTTATATAATATAGGCCGCGCCCTTTATTTTATTAGTAAAAAAACAAGATTATAAAATCTTTGCTATAACTATAGAAGATATTAAGAAAGCACTAGAACTAAAATAGTATATTAATCCTTAACCTCTTATACCTAAAGAGTACTATAATTTAATTAACGAGTTTAAAAAAACGATTTATAGACTAACTAGCCCCATATTAAGATAAGCACAATTTTAAAATAGAACTTAAGCCTAGCATAATACTAAAGTTCGGTCTAGTATATGGTATATTACAAGAAAAACTGCTTATAATGTAATAATACCTTAATAAGTATTTAGAAAAAGGATTTATTCGCCCTAGTTAATCTCTATTCACCTTACCTATACTATTTATTATTATTATTCATTGCTTAACGTCCGATTCGGATCCCTGTTGGGCCCACGCGGACTACTCCTTATATACATATAGGGAGAAAACTCTATTTAAGAAAACCCCGTGATCCGTCTTTCTGCCTTTTAGGGCTCGCTTACAAGTCGCCTATAAGTTACTAGTGGTGCTCTACTACCTTACTTTTTGACCTCCTTGGGAACTACTGCTGCCGTAATAAACCTACGGACGCGCTAGTATTACACACTGTACTCTACTCCTGTAGAGTTATTAGGGGGCGCC
>Ga0307507_10003070_pt1 | contig 33345 bp, 47 predicted proteins | sample 7_EM_MG_FD_207223 | JGI IMG/M metagenome (GOLD analysis project Ga0307507, IMG submission 207223) | Populus trichocarpa ectomycorrhiza microbial communities from riparian zone in the Pacific Northwest, United States - 7_EM | ecosystem: Host-associated > Plants > Roots > Unclassified | place...
TCCCTTCCGCACCACCACCATAACATCTACCACCGCCACCACCACCCATCGTCATTATCATCACCACTACCTCCACCACTACCTCCACCTCCCCCCATCCTCATCACGCCCGCCCTTCCCCTCCTCTCATTCCGCTCTCCACCACCTCTCCACCCCCTCTCCACTAGATCACCATTTGTCTCGACGACGTGCTCCCGCTCTTGTAGCCCTGCATTCTCCTTCCCCGTCCTCCTCCTCTTCCTCCCGCGTTTATATCCGGGTGATTGTCATCGTCGACGACAGGAACCGTCCCGTTAAGTTGAGGCTCCCGCATCGCCTGTCAACCGCCCGCTTCCTGCAAGCAACTCTGCGTCCGTGCTTCGCCCTGTCGTCGTGAAATATTTTCTTCTCCGATCAACAGCTATCAGCACTTTCTGGGCGCCTTCTTCTTTCAATCTCCTCATTCTCTCCCGCTCATCTCTTCCATTCTCTATAAATATCTTTGCCTCCTTAACAATTTTCATTCCAATCGCTTGGTCTTCTGTAATTCTTTCCTGTCTATTGGGAATATTTTAGGCCCTCCCTAATTTAATATCACCACAGGGTTTCACTCCCTTTCTGCCTGCCATACCAGCGAGGATGGTAAGAACAACCCTCTCGCCCCCAATCGTTATATGTATGATCGGATTACATTATTTCTTGCCCTCTCTTCCCTACAGTTCGGAGTTGATATATAAGTGCAGGTGTTATATAAGAGGAAGCCGGTGCAACTCGTCGCTAGCCCTGATATCGACGATGAATCTCAAGAGGTGTGTCTCGATTTGTCTATCGAAGAAAGCGAAATGTGGTTTTAGGGGTTTATAGACTTACACCTCAAATGTTTTCTAGGTCTGGCAAATTTCGCAGACCGGAGAGGTCTTTGTTGACTATCAGAGTTATTTGGATAGGTATTCAATGACTATTTGCCCTAGATTCCTCCTGAGTGACTATGCTAAGACTTGACGATTCCAAAGGCTCGATTTTTATAAAACGGTAAGGCACTTAGTGGTATCTGATGTTATATGTTTGTTCGAAAGTGTTTTGACCAATTTGCGAGAGAGCACAGCTGACTTTGTTCATGAAGAAGCAATTCAGTTGCGAGATTACAGGTCACATGAATCTCAGCTTCTTTGAGGCACTGATAAGTGAAGTAAGCACCTCGCCTGGAAATAGTAAAGGCCGTGTCAGAGGGATCTTACCGAAAACGCAGACAAATAGTTCGCAGGATGTCGATCAGACATTCCCTGAAGCCCTTAAAGACCCTGTTCTCAGGAAAGTACAATTCTCGACGGTGTCGAGAATTGATACGTTAGGTGAGATGGAAATTCGATTGATAGACGTCATATACAATTTACTAATATTATATAAAGTTGACCAATTGCACGACGTATGTTTCCTCGCAATGGATTTATCACCCCTTGGTTACTAACCCTTTTTTTTTTTTTTGCCAGTCATTCAAGAGCGACTTTTATCCTGGCGAGCATGTTACGGCGATACTACCTAATGGTGATCGGGTAGAGGCATTGGTACGCGAAAAGACAATGTTTCCTGAGCTGCGATATGCCAGTGGTGATATTCAACGAAAAGGTTTCTCTCGTTACACCGTCAAACTTGTTAATAGAAATGATGAGGAAGCACAAGTCGACAATGAGCATCTCGTACGGGACAAGAAGTCTTTCACGAAGGCTATGTTGCGTTCCTTTATTAAGAATACTGTGTCGAGAGAGCCATGGAATGGGGCGCCTTGGTTGGTGAAAGAGGAATTTGCAAATAGATATAAGATTCCGCAAACCGTTCCTGCGCATTTGCAGAGGGCTTCTACCGCAGCGGAGAGAAAGGCGAAGGCATTGGCGCAAAAGAGGGAGCAGGGATTGGCTTTTACTTCCGTGGCCAACAGTAGCTCTGCTCCTTCGACCCCAGTCGAAATCAAACCGGCGCCGAAGTCCCACAAGAGCAAGAGTCACCAAGCCGCCATGAAAGTTACCAAGCTAATGCAACTTGATCGCGAACCAGGAACCGCATCGAATAGTGCCCGAGCATCTCCCTGGAGCAGTCCGACTGGGACCCCTGAGGCTGGAATGGCAAAAATTAATCTTAAGGCCGTGGTTAAGGAAGATACACCACCACCGCCACCACCACCGCCTAAGCCCATCAAATATCCAATTGAGGATTTAGATCTCCCATACCAGGAAGGCCCTCGCAGACCAAAGCTTCACTTTCTCTCGCAGCTTCCTATATCTGTCAAAACCGAGCCTCCTGTTGTTGATATAAACCGAAGAGTTTCTAGATCATTGACGAGGTCATCTTTGGTTTCCTCAGCTTCACCCGCGCCCATGAACAATGGTATCGACGAGGAAAAAGTTAGTTTTTTCCTCAGCACCTGGGTTTTTCTTAATATCTACTGTGAGCCCTTGCTCTTGGATTCCTTCACATTTGACGATTACCTTCAAGCTTTGCAGTTCAGTAGCGACGAGATTGATTGCGATTTATTTGTGGAGATCCATTGTGCACTTCTCAAAGCAATTGTAAACGAACAAGGGGTTATTCAAGCACAGCTACCCGACCCAGAGGAGGACGATGAAGAAGAGGAGGAGAGTGATGAGGAGGAGGAGGACAGGAGTTCAACTGGTTCGGCCGAAGACACTGTCAGGATGAATGGTGACAAGATGGAAACTGACGATGATGGAGGGAAATCAAGAGCGAAGTCGGAGGATAGAGAGAGATCCCACCGAGCCGACGAACTATTTGAAGACAGTGATGGTTGGGTTCAGCGTTTGAAAGTAAGGGACTTCAAGAATGGAGGATGGCAGGCTATCGCCGTTGGTGTGCTCTACAGACTTTCGGTTGACGGACGCTATTCTAAAGATTGTGAGGAAATTTTGAAACATTTGACACCCGTAGATGAGGAGCCAACATTTGAGAGCATCCGACAGCGATACCTGACGTTGGATATCAACTTGAGAGCTATGGTTTTACATTTGCTCTCTAGGCTGACGCACGAGACAAGATCGGTTAGAGATTACATGGAGGAATGCTCTGAAGAGATGACAAAGCACAGGAAGGATAAAATCGAAGTGCAGAGAGCACGGCGGGACTTGTATGAACACGCTTGGCTATTTTCCCCTTCTTCGCTAAGCTAATGGCTTGGTTTAGGATTTCTGAACTGAAAATGCTCGACGACGAGAGGAAGATATTGCTTCCCGAGAATACGCCGAGATCACCTTCACCGGCTGCGGCATCTCGGCAGACATCAACTGACGCGGATGGCGATTCTAAGATGGCCGGAGCGGACGAGGAAGACTTGGACGGAGATGATGACGAAGACGGAGATGATACGGACCGCGGTAGATCTCTGAGGCGGGGGGGCGAACGTGCGAATGAGCGCAAGCGAAAACGTGAGGCCGAGAGAGAGAAGGCAGACGCAGCAGCTAAACTTCCCAAAACCTCGAAGCAATTCCAAAAAGTACTGAAAACCATTGAATCAGTGAAAGCGAAAATTGCTAAGCAGGAAGAAAAAATTGCATCATTTGATGAAGACCTTAGGCAAGCCGATTGTGCAAGGTTTAGGATGATGGGGAGGGATCGGTTCTGGAATAGATACTGGTGGTTTGAGAGAAATGGGATGCCATTCGGCGGTTTGCCCCAGTCATCTACTGCTTACGCTGGATATGCGAACGCAATGATATGGGTGCAAGGGCCTGACCCTAGCGAGAGAGAGGGTTTCCTAGTCGAGGAGGCAGGGACGAAGTGGGCATCTGAGGAGGGGAGTGCTATGAGGGTGAAAATGAATGGCTCCAAAGACGGGAGAATGACCGTGCTTGAACGCCAAGCATTAGAGGAGAGCTCAACCACACTCACATCGCCAACTCAATACGGATATATCGACACGGTCGAAAAATTCGAGAAAATATTGTCCTGGCTCGACGCCAAGGGTATCCGGGAGAAAAAACTGAAGCAACAGTTTGAGGAGTACAGGAAGCATATCGAAGAGGGTATGATTAATCGTAAAAAGTATCTCGCAGGGGAAAGCGAAGGTGGCCCCGAAAAGGAAACCGGCGCCACCAGAATGAATACTCGTGGCAAGACACACACCGAGCCTGAAGTCTGGAGATGCCTGAACTGGACCAACGAAACCATGATTGACGAGCATGGCCATACACATTTCGAACAACCTCAGCCGCGAAAAGCCAACAAGAAGAAGGGAGGTGCTCAAGATAAAGGAGTGCCTCTAAACAGGCAGGGGAAGCCAGTCAGTAGGCAGGGGGATCGCTATAATTTCTGAGAGTTGAGCGCATGATGATATTCTTTGCATTAATCCTTTGCATTAATTGTGGTTTTGTTCAACGTTCGGCTGTTATAAGACTTGCTGAATTGCTCAATTTGACGTGAGGTGCGGTGGGTGGTGGTAAAATTTTATTTATTTTTTCTCCGCAGTTTTATCTCTTCTGTCGGCGCAAGGTATCTCTCTTTTTTTTTTTTTTTTGCCTTCTTGGTTCTTTCCATTTCGTCTGTGGGTGTTTGCATTGCGGTTCTATTCCCCCTCGTGCTGAAATTTATTATATATCTTATACCTTTTGTTGTCTTTTCCTCATTTTGCCCCTTTTCTTCCTTTTTTCTGTTTCTTCATCCATCCTTTAATCATTGACAATAAATGATACCGTAAGGTGAGCCAAAACCTGGAGCGATGATTCTACTTTTTTTCTTCTTCCACATTTACATTAAATTACCGTTTCTTGTAACTTTTTCGTTTGGCTTTATTACATCATATCATACCGTATCTTATATAGAGTAGGTTGGATTGGAATTCTTTGGCGGGGGGTGCCGTCCTACGACGTTGTTGGGAGTTTGCACTAGACATATTATTTTGTTCCCGCTACCAAAAAGTTAAATTGCTGAAGTATGTTTTATATTTCATTCTTTGCGGTCCCGTTCCCGTACCCAATTATGTCCTGAGTGCACGATGTGCATGATAGCCTGTTTCTTGTATGGAGTAGGAACCTTTGTATCATAGTCCGCTGATTGCTGATTCCGTCTAGGTGATGAGTTTTGCGCTCTCTAGATTTCAATAATTCAAAATTTTCCTCGTTTGCCGACCCGGCTTCAACAAGCAACACTAAATAGAAAAATTCACTAGCATGGGCAGCCCCATCTTGCAACCCTCCTCCCGAAAATAAATCCATAAATCGCTACTACAGGCCCATGGGCGCTCATGGAGATCAACCCCATTCCAGATTAACACATCTTCCTGTCCTGCATTCCTATCCTCCCAAACCCTCTGACTGGAATCAATCCCATCCATCGCATGCTTTCAAACTGAGACAAACAAGTGATCCCAATACCGCCTAACTTCCCAGCCATGACATATTAAACTTCCATGCCTGGCATGGATTCACTGACACCAGGGGTAGCTAAATTCATAGCCCATTCTCTGCCTGCACTATACCATCACTCAGAACACCCATTTCGACTACTCAAGTGAGTCCCATTCCCTGATCTTATGACTCCAGAAAACAGCCTCCCAATCTGCAAGACAATCAAGGTTTCTATCCAGATGTACTCTCAGACGGAGTAGAATACTTGAGACCAGGGCAGGAACAATCCCTCACAGTATTTCCAAGGGCTGTGAGGCAAAACTTAATGCCCAGACCTCTAATCTTAGCTATGGGCAACAGGCATTTACTCTCCTTCCTACGTGCTGAGAGGCAACAGATGCACTCAATGAGATCAACAATGGTTGTCAGCAAACACTCTATTCAATTAACAATGTTTGATCAAATGGATTGCCGGCGTAGTTATCTAGACTCATGTGATGAGAAGGGATGCCTAATCTAATAAATTTATATCTTGTCCGCTAGTTCTTCTTTAGCTATATATATGAGGTAACCATAAAACTCAAGAGACCAGGCAAACAGCTCAGCTACTATGGGCAATCTGTCCAATGGAGATGGTAATGATATCTATAGTATTGTAAATTAACAAAAATAACCGTACAAAAAACTCGCCGATGGCAACCCCACTATCCCACCAACCCCACCATCATCAAATTCGCAAAAAAAAATAACAAAATGTAAATACATAGTAGAAATTAATATTTGGTATATCATCCATTAGCCTTAATAATTGCCTTTATTCTATCCACCATTGACCCTGCCAAAGTATCAAAAACCTTTGGGTCCAAAAGATCCCAACAATCAGTGATTGCCTCATCTATTGCCTTCTTTACCACATTGATATCACCCCTCATAAGATACAGCTCAGGATAGCACTTATGAAGCTTATCTTCCACCAGAGACCAAACATTTTCAATTGGATTGAGATCTGGTGAATAGACAAGAATTTCCATAAGAGCAATTTCCTACCTTCTGAGCCATCTTAGAAAAGGCAAGTGGGTCTTAGCATTGTCAATGATAAAAAATATCTCTTCTTCTCCAACCTTTTCCTTGATGTCCTCCCATATTTCTAGAAAGTCATAATGATCATAGATATCAATAATTAACTTTCCAGTAACTCTACTCTCAGCATAAGAAGGATCTGGAAAAACAGGTAAAAAGAGACCAGGAGTTTGCCCATAAAAAAAACCAGTAATCATCTGGCTAATCCCTCTCTCACCTCTCCTATCAGTAGGTTTAACACAATTTTTATTCTACTTCTGATTTGGGAATCTAAATACCCATTTCCCCCTCTTTCCTCCTCCTCTTTCCACAGCTATCTCATCTCTCCACATTGCTTTCCTTCTCCACATATCCCTAGTCCAATTCCTATGAGCCAATGCCAATTCCAATCTCTCTTGAGCTAGATCTTCATCTGAATGGACCCTTTCTTGTGCCAACCACTTTTTCAAATACTTTTGTTGAAGTCTTCTCCTCACTGTCATAGCAGAGACATTGTGTGCAACTCTTTTGACACTCTCAGAATAGCTAGCATTGCAATTGCAGAGAGCTTCCTCCACCATAGCAGTATCCTGAAACTTGATAGTTTTAGAATATGATCCTCTACTCTTTCTCTCCTGCCCCTCTTGATATCTTTTAAGGATAGTGTCATTAACAGTGTTGAGAGGGATGCCAAGATGGTGAGATATTTGGTGAAAGTTCATTTGAGACTCGTGTGACCCGGAATTCTCCCCTTGGTAAACTCAGAGAGATGCTGGGTAGGAATAGATTTTTTGGCATGACTGGGAAGAATAGAAGGCATAGTTTCTTAAATAAAAAGAATCAGGAAAAGTGGTTGTGTTTTGGTTGATGTAGAGAAATTTCTTTATCTGGTGTTCAAAGTGAGGGGAGATGAGGAGGGTTGTGTTGCTGCCAATCATGGGTGTACGGTTATTTTTGTTAATGTACAATAGTTATTATAATCAACCACCTGAGACTCAGTTCCACTGTAGATTATAATAAGTACCACCATATTTATTCTGCTACGATCTCTCAGATGATAATGGCAAAAGAGTGAATATGAGCAAAGAGGTTTATATGAATTTGGGGAGCCAAGAGTCTCAAATACTCAGAATGCTCTATATATGAACCTCAACTCTGAATGCACTATTGGTTTGATCCAGTATCCAGATGCACCGATTTTACTGGGCTACTTTTTAAAGTAATCTAAACGGTGAAATAGAGTTAAATAGCTCAGGTATAACTGAAGCTTAGCAGTAATGGAGTTGTTATATACCACAGCCCATAGTAGGAAAGTGTTTAATAGTGCCACCTGTGGGTCATGAATATAACCTAATTACTTGGCTGCTCTATTTACACTAGCTGCAGGAATGATTGATAACTTATATTCCTATTACTTTAAAAATTGCGGAGTACTTATCTATATCAGAATACAATTGTACATAACTAGATATTACACTAAATCTTCTGAAATGTCACAACCTAGTACTAATCAAGAAAGTGGCTTCACATGACTCATAGCTATGAGTCATAGGTTTGTAATCTTTTTATATAAATCACAGTTGTGATTCATAGTTATGATTTGATTGATTGACTGTTTCTGACATGACTTAGGATTGTGGTAATAGATGTATAAGTTTTGCACATGATTTAAGCTATGAGTTATGAGTGTTATAGTTATAAAGTACTTAATACATATAGCGTGTTTTATAAATTATAAATGGTTCAAGTTTGGGAATAATATAGAGTTGATGTATACGAGTTAGCTGATGGATTTAGAACTATGATATACAATGAGACATAAGAAGATGTGACTAAAAGAAATGAGTCATAGGAATTATTATTATGGGAAAAGTAAAAATGAAAAAAATAAAAAGTAAAAGGGACGTTAGGTACTATAGCAACTAGGTTGATGTGAATGGTCAGCTGTCAGCATTGAGTGTTCTGTCCCACCAAACCACTCTTTGGTCAGTGTCAGCATTGTGGTTTGCGAAATTTTGGAACCTGTCAGTGTTTTACCCTTGTTCTGATAGTCTTGAGAGATTAGGTGTTTTTCTTAGGAGAAGGTGTTACTGAGACAATCGATTCCACCTTAAGGGACTTCAAGTTGTGCGCAACATCATTCATTATACTATAACTGTGAGTACTACTATCTACTCATCTTAATCTTACTTCCTACTCTATTACCTGCTATGTACCATAAAGCAATAATATATTTCTAGTATAGTATCTATCAAACAAATGAAGTAAACCAGAAAAGTTGAATATTGTTCAAGAAGCTTTTTGTGTCAGTATGTGGTGTCCCAACTGCAGGTACTTGTTTTCTGGAGTCAGCAATTGGGAAGGGTTCCAATTGACATGACCACTATAGTACATCAGCAAAAACAACTTTCACTGTGGACAAGGTGGCTCCATCCCATGCGTTCTCTGCGCCCTGGCCGTCCGGGCGTTCTTTGCATATCATGTCTTGCATCTGGTGCATCCCGATGGCTCTTTCTCCATTCCCAAGCGCCCTGCACGCTTGTCGCGGCCGATTCCCTCCCACAACCGTCCACCATCTTATCTTTTCGTCTCCGGCGTCCAGCGGACCCCTACGAAACTTTCTGCATTGGGTGCCACCCTCACCACTCCCCTACTTCCAGTGGCCTGGATCCGTCCGTTGGCATCCCAGAACGCTTCATTCGTAGTCTGCCCCTCACCGCTATTTGGTAGACATGCGTACTATAGTATGAAGAATAGCCTTATTGTTACGATGCGCTGAGGCTAAACCTACGTCGTCTAGATTTGTTCTTATAAAACATCCTCCTCACCTGTGGGCTTTATAGTGTGCAGTAGTTTCATATTTTCATTAAATGTCTTCAGGTTAATCCTCTAGTACTCTAGCGGCCAAGTTGAAGCCAGACACTTTAGATAGGGATTGCCATCTTAAGTGGCCGGCCTCAGCTCGGCGGCATTTATATTCATCAGCAAAAATGATCCTTGGCGCCTGATGCGCCCACTACGTCTGGTGCACCTAGCGCACATAACGTCAACCCCGAATCAGGACGCAATCACTTAAACTAACTATCACTGAGCGCAACTTGCGCAACACCATATCTTCAGGGCATCACCTGGCGCAACACCATATCTTCCAGGCGTCACCTGGTGCAACACCATATCTTCTGGGCATCACCGGGGCACCATCATTTTTGCCGGGCACAGCCTGATAAGCAACCTAATTTTCAGGATTCACTCTGACTCGGAAAACAGGTCAAGGGTCCCCCCTTTACTTTCTGACCTGGGTCACAATATATTTTACACTCATATAGTCAATTTAGATAGTCTTCTATTGAATTGCTAATTATACTAAATACAGGCGGCACCTCACTCATGGCTTCCCTATGGCTCCTCCTGGTATCCCTCCGGGTATCCCTCCCAGTCAGAGTGTTAACTTCATGGTTATTGACCGCGTAGGAATGAGCCTTATACTGGCATGTAGCTGGCGTCATGCCCAACAACCCCCCGCAAACAGAATTGAAATCCCTGCAGCGGTTGTGGAGGAATCTGCAATCGAGTAAAATTCTGCCAGGATAGTACCTAAGACCCCCTCCACAGAAGACAGCGAAATCCTGGGTTTTGATGCCATATGGACGTACCTTATACCGGCGTGTAGCTGGCGTCGAGCCTAACAACCTCCCGCAAACAGAATTGGAATCCTTTCAGTGGTCGTGGAGAGATCAGCCATTGAGTAAAGTTCCGCCAGTATGCTACCTAAGACCCCCTCCAGAGAAGTCAGCGAAATCCTGAGTTCTGATGCCACAGGGACATCCCTTATACTGTTGGGTAGCGGGCGCCGAGCCCAACAACCTCCTACAAAGAGAATTGGAATCTATCCAGCGGTCGTGGAGTAATCTACCATCAAGTAAAGTTCTGCCAGCATGGTACCTAAGACCCCCTCCACAGAAGTCAGCGAAATCCTGAGTTCTGATGCCATAGGGACGTCCCTTATACTGTTGCGTAGCTGGCGTCAAGCCCAGCAACCTCCCTCAAACGGGATTGGAATCTGTCCCGCGGTCGTGGAGTAATCAGCCATCGAGTAAAGTTCTGCCCGCATGCTATCTAAGCCCCCCTTCACAGAAGTCAGCAAAATCCTGGGTTCTGATGCCATAGGGACGTCCCTTATACCGTTGCGTAGCTGGCGTTAAGCCCAGCAACCTACCACAAACGGGATTGGAATCTGTCCAGCGGTCGTGGAGTAATCTGCCATCGAGTAAAATTCCACCAGCTTGCTCCCTAAGACCCCCTCCACAGAAGACCGCGAAATCCCCGGTTTTGATGCCACAGGGACGTCCCTTATACTGGCGTGTAGCTGGCGTCGAGCCCAATAACCTCTGGAAAACAGAATTGGAATCCGTCCAGCGGATCTGGCGTAATCAGCCATCGAGTAAAGTTCGGCCAGGGCCTAAAGAAGGGTCAGCAACTCCATGAGTATTGACCGCGAAGGGATGAGCCTTATACCATTGTGTAGCTGATGCAGAGCCCAACAACCTTCAAGAAGCAGAACCGGAATCTGTCCAGCCGTTGTAGAGGAATCAGCCATCGAACTTTGAGATCGCCAGCTCTATAACCCCCTCAATAACTGTAAGGTTGGGATGAATCCTATACCAGTGTGTAGCTGGCATCGAGCCCAGAATGATGCTGGTGTCAGAATCAGGATCGGTAGCGTGGTTTTGGTGGAGTCGTCAGGGTAGCCGTGGGGGTGAGGATGTTGAGTGGTGAGGGGAAAGAGAGCAGTTGCGTCGTGTCAAAGGCTAAGTGCCGAGAAACCACAACAACTCCTAGTAGTAGACACTGTCATAGCTATCACTCGCTTTCAGACTCAAGTGAGCTGGCATTTTCACTCTCTGAAAGATCAAGTTCTGAAAATAGAACTCTCTGTGGCTTACTGGCAGGCCGGTGTGATTAGCGCTATATTAAGATGAAGAGTATGGTGGCTTTCTCACTTGGCGCCGATACTGACCCAATCACTGCCAGTTTTGCCGAGGGTACTCCCTTTCCACTGGCAGGTATAACAGATGGCTGGAAAGGAATAGGGGTAATATTCAAGAGGTACCGTGAAAGTGGAGTGAATGAGTGGTGCATCTGGAGATGCGATGGTGTTGTGAGCTGTGTCAGGAAGCATGGGGTGTAAGGTTGTGTAGCCAGTAGTGTCCGGGGTAAGGCTGTATAGCAAGTGTACCTCCTGACTCACCTGGCACAAGCGAAGGCGGCAACACAGCTCTAGGTGCACCTAACGTTAGGGGCCCAAAGTGACTGTATCTGGTATCCTGACGCAACAGCGGTGTGCCTGATGCAAGATATGTTTTTGCTGATGTTTCATTAAACGTCTACAGATTAATCCTGTAGTACTCACATGGCCTAGTTGAGGCCGCATAAATACCGTTTATAATCCTATAGACTAATTTAATATAATTAATATATATTATTAAATGTCTCCAGATCAATTCTATAATTCACTATCCATTGCCTCTCCCCACTAGAAATTACATGTGCCTGTTCAATTACTGCCCCTGTACCAACTATTCGCATGTCTGGACCAGTGGACCGCTTGCCGACTCGTATATGTCCGATGGTCAGGTGAAATCTACTATCATTGATCTGATCGAGTACCTGAACCAATGCCAGCCAATGGACTCTTGCGGCTTCGCAGAGAACATATTTTATCTGGAAACCTGCTAATAATCGCGTGACCACACTTCCTCGCAAAGCCCGACAACTCTCCTCCTCGCCAGTCTGGACCTATACCCAATCATTTCTAGCACCGCCGTTGCGGAAAGGCTTTCTTCCAGTGCAGTGGGCCAGGTGGATCTGCCAAACGTCAGCTTCCCGAAAGTCAGAAACTGGAATTTCAAGCTGGGCAAATCACTCTACGGGAAGCGATCCCAGTTAGGTGGGGTCAGCAGGCAGTCGCGGGTCATCCGCTGCAGTCTGCTGGATAAAACGTAGCATCTCCTTCATCATGTCACAATACTCGATCTCATGGGCTCGGCATAGCTCAGAGAGCGTGCCAATGTTTGTGCAGCCTTTGAGTATTCGCCGAGGTGCACTGCGGCTTGAAGAGGTTGGCATTTCCATCCCGCTATTGCCTACTACAATTACATCTGTTTTCAAAAGTGCTTCCATAGTCTGCAAGCGCATTCCTAGAGCGTGCTGGCAGCCATATGGCGACAAGATCTGTGGGGCGGCTTCATTCTTGTTTGACCCCTAGTAACTGTCTTTAATCTGCTCCTTTTATGCTAGTTCGCCGATCTCGGTAGAATACATCGATATGGACCCAAAACGCTGTACATGAGAAGGCAAAATAACTCAGGTAGTGCATCGTGATGAAGTTGAAGTGAGCCTCGTACCCTATCAACTCCGGCTACTCATTGGCTCTTTCAAGCCTCTCTTGATCCACCTGCCAATGACGCTTGGCGGCAGTCTTGTGGCAGGCCTTAGTAGCAGGTTGATTCACTATTAGTTCCCTTAGATCCCGATTCTGAAGATTTGCTTCTGGATGCGTAGCCTTCGAGGTACGGAAATCAAGACAAATGTCCCTGGTCTAGTGAAATGTCTGCAGATACCTTTCCATATAGACAAGTGTATCTGGGGTATGAATGCAATATTGGGCCATGAGAGAGAAGTGAACTAGTGTGCTAACACACTTCAAAGTGCTCATGAAATCGTTATACTGAGAACCATCCGGATTTTGCAATGTCGACGCCAATACGGCGGCAATAGAGTGGTCAACGTTGCGCATTTTCTTTCCCTGCCATTGTGTAACTTCACAATAGGGCTTTTTGGGTTCGCTGAGTCCAGGATAAGGCCGTATTCTTTCTAAGCATCATTGAACGCCTGCTGGCGTTGATGCTTTTGCAGGAACCCCTTCACGCTTTCCATCATATGTTTGAATAGGCCGAGTGAAATTTTGTGTAAGAGGTCGGCTGATGTATGTTAGTGGAGTTTACGGAGTCGAGTCCGTCGAATACATTATTTCATATTTTCACGGCCACCTGCTGAAAGTATCCACCAATACCGGCCACTTCTGCTGGCTCATGCCACATGGATTTCTCTCTATATAGGATGTAGGGTGTCATACATCTTCGGCGGATTCCCACCAAGCTCCTTGCACGGAACCTCACATGTTGGGCATGACTTGCTACCTATTTCGGGCAAGACCGCATGTTCAGCATTATCCGCAATCCAGGCTGACAAGATGGGAAACCAAAGAGGTATTTTGCCTTCTGCACAATGCATGACCGTTCCTTCTTGGACAATCTGGGGTAATTGCACAAGGACAAGATCGAAAACAGTCTGCATTGATATACCGCTGGGCTTCATCAGTCCGGGCTGATTCACCAGGGAAGTTTGGTGGCACCGGAAGCAATGCCAGAAGCAGGTTTGACATCTTGACAGGGCTGTTTCTGGTCCGTGAAAGGATATTGCCGATCGTCATGTATACCAGCTAGGCTTCCTTATCTCCCGAAAAATTGGCAAGTTGAGTCTGGGCTGACAATCTGATAATGGATACCACTGTTGACCCGGGAGGCAGCGTTTTCTACCAATGAAGATAATTGGCTATCAGACCTTGAAACACCCATCACGTGAAACTTCTCAGGACCTATTCCATACCTGTGTATGCCACCACCAGTCCGCCGTACCCATCTCAGAGTATGATCGCTCCCCACTAGAATCATATTCCTGAATAGGTGCGTGGACCATATCTGATCTATATGCAACCTGTGGGACCAAGTAGTGGACACAGTCCATAATATTCCGATAATAGAAAGTTGCTACATGTCGACCATCATCGATAACGGCTTCTCGCCACACCAGGTACTTACCAAATGGGTCCAGAATGTTGAGATGTTGTCGTATCGTATTGGCGGACTGGAATGATCTGTTATCTGTGCCACCCAAAGCTTCTGCAAAGTATGTGTTTATGTGCAACTTGGCTACCTTGCTCCGGACTAGTCAGCTTGGCAAATTAAAGTCCTCCTCGGATGTGAAAGAGTTTAAGGGGTCATCTGTCATGGCCCTATTCAGCTCTGTATAGCCAGCAACATTCCTGGGTGCTCTGGCAGCACCAGTAATAGTTTCTTGACTCGATGGGCACCCACAGAGTGGCGGGTGGGAAACATCCTCCGCATCTGAATTGTTTTGCATATTATCATCTATCACACTACTTGCTGCACTGCAATCCACGATCTCCAGCCTGTGATCGGATTCGTAGTCTGAGTCGCTCTGATGGATGTTTTCATCGCGTACAAAAGCAGGCGGCCTTGGCGAGGTCAGGTCCGCATTCGCACGGAGGGATGGAACTATATCAGGATGCATTGTCTGAAGGTGCTTTTCGTATGCTGCGGCCTGTTGATAGAGTAGCCTGTAAGAAGGACACTTTGTTGTGTTTGAGGTCATCGTGCTCGTGTGGTGTTTGTCTTTTTTCAGTGGTCAGGCTGAGCTAATCGGTGGAGATGGACTGCAGCTGATTTAGTCTTTCAAAGCCAAAGGCAGATATCCTTCAAGGGTTGGATCAGGGGAAACTTCAAGTTTGTTTAGTAGGAGGACGGATGGGTCCCAACGTTCAAGCTGTCATTACCTAAGTTTTCACAGAGCGGGTCTAGAGTGGTTTAGCCTGGTCTTGGCTCTCAGGCTGCGGCCCCTCCGCGGCTCTGTTGCAAGTTAAAACCTTATCTCAATATTCTTGTCCCTGTGTGTGCATCGCGTGACCTTTGAAGATTCAAGATATCATTATTCAAGTTTGTACAGGGTACGATCGTGCGAACCCTAGCGGCCTATATAAGCTCTCCGTTACCCCCATCCATCCTCTCTTCATGCTCCTTTCCCGAATCACAATTACATCCTTCATCGATCAACTCCTCCATCCTCACAGAACCCACAAAGCTCTACAAAACCTTTGACTTGTTCGCCGTATTACTAGTATATCCTCAGAGCAATTCAGTACTATCCATGTACATATTGCCAGTTAATAACCTTCTTACAGCCCTTTATCATCTGCAGAGCTCCCTTTATCTCCTTTTATTGTCCGTCAGGTCCGCTCTATTTCTATTTTCATAGCATCAACCATTCTCCCATTATCCTCCAAGCTACCAGCATCTGGTGGTGGTCATCTTTCCTTTGCTGGAAGACAATTGTGGAAAAAGAAAAACCATTCAGGATCCATCAACCACCCCCCCGCCCCAATCGCTATTAGAAGAGCTTCCTCAGCAGTTGGATTTCAATACTAAAAGTCCGATGCCTTCAAAGATGATGGTGAGGTTACTTGGAGTAAGTCTGTCTGCGGCTTCCCTAGAGCCAGAACTTATGGTGAGGAGTATAAAGACTGGCAGAATGCCATGAAACGTAAGATTGAGCAAGAGAGGATTCCGGGCTGGAAGAGGAGTACGGCTACCTAACGGGCTGCCATTCAGGTATATACCCTTATCACCCCGCCCGTTACAGTTATAGCGGCGCTCTGGCAGACAAATATAGCCCAGGGCAAACGTTTTACTGAATGCCTTGACTTTTTGCTAAAGGACAAAGCAAAAAAGTATAAGCCCAGCTTAACATGATTGTTGACAGTACAACCAGTTCCCTCTGTTGCCCTGGTTAGAGCCCCGGTTGTGACCCCTGTTGCGGCCCCCATTGCGGCCCCCGTTGCAGCTCCAGTTGCCGTTGGGAATGATGGTAAGTTACCTCAAACCATGCGCGTTGAATGTGCACAGTAAAGGCTAATATGGCTCCGAGAGGTCTCATTAGTCTGCGCTCCATCTGTCTGTGGATAGATCAACCGTCTGTGGTGGGCCCGGACAGCCCCCTCCCTGCCGAGCTGGACAAGATTTAATGACAAATCCATGGACATGTTTACTGGGTGGAGAAGACTGAACCCACCATGCGGAACCTATTTGTGTGCATAGTCAGAGTCCTTGCACCGGGATACAATATCGTCTGCTGGTTGGTACGACCAGACAGGGTACACGCATGCTGCTTGACCATCCTGAGAAGCCACTGCTAGTTGCTGAAATGATCTCAATTGGAAACAGTAGGCCTGTCCGCAGGTGGTGGTCAATGAATTCGCCTATGGAACCATTGAATCTGCTCTCCTGTGGCCAGCGCACCCGTGGAGAATATTGGACTTCTCCCACCGGCGCCCTGAATTTTGACCCTAGTGATAATGGGGGCCAATCTCCCAATCCTTCCATTCATAGTGATAAGTTGGACGCAGACGGCCACCAGCCCGAGTCGTCTGCTGTAGCCGCAAAGAAAATCTCCAGGTTGAGTACTAAAAAAACCAGGAGCGGCATGGGATAGACTGGAGAAAGTGTGCAGAGCAGTCTGGCGGACGTCGAGCAACCAGAGCCAGACTCAGACTGTAGTTCGGCCACTGGGGTAGTGCAAGCCTTGGATTCCAGTTTTACACCATCTGCTAGTAAGCAACCTTCTGTTCGTCCTAGTGACTTGGGCATTTGTACCTTGAGGTCTGGCAGACAGATAGGAAGGGAGACTGAGTTAAAGAAATATTCTGGCTATCTACCCGGACGGCAGTCAATAGTAGTGGTAAAGGTGACCTAGCAGCCATGGCTGAGGCTGACGAATCAAACAGTCCGGCTGACATTGCACAATCTCAGAGGAAAGTTGCCTGCACTATGCCAATGAGTGGCAGTAGTATTGAGGATAAACCGGATAGACTCCGTGGGGAGGTTAATTGGACTTGGCAACCTAGCGCCACGCCTAGTCCGCCAAACAGTCCTCCTCCGTTGGCTCCCAATCTGAGTTACGATCTAGCCTCTGCGGCCTCTGAGCGGCTACAGCTGAGGACATCAGCTGAGCATCCAGTGATGCTAGGCTCTGGTGCCCAGTAGCCTGCCGACACATCAGCGACCCAAGTTGGTACGCCCAGCAGAAGCCATTCCCCCTCTAATCTCTGTTCTGACAATCCGCTTGTAGATATGGCAGCAGCAAATACTGGATGAAAATTAGGCCAGGCCGCCAGCCCTCATGCCAGCCCGAGTGGATACTTTACACCTGGTAGGTTGTGGTTACAACTACCAGGTCTTTCATCTGCTATGTTGGCACCAGGTCCTACTGCTTTGTTAGCAGAAACAGACCTTAGGAGTCCGCTCTGGTTTGTTTCTGGGCACTAGCTTCTGTCAACACAGCTAGCCTGCCTCGACCCAATGTGGCTAACGTGAGGCCGGAAAGCGGTTAGTTCCGTTCCAGATTATAAATACTAGGCCGCTGCAGATACTGGATGTTTCCCTTCGGTGCTTTTCATTTTCACTCTTAGAGTTGTGCGAGTGGTTCTCGCTGGTTTCAGACAATTTCGGTTTTAGATTAGCCTGTCATGGCTGTGCTGGTGTGCCTTGACCTAGTGTGGTAAATTTAATCTTGCCATCATCGACGGATCCTACTGAGGGATGAGGGCAGCTTGGACATTTTCTCTGGGTGTTTTGAAGACGATTCTTGTCGGGTTCGGTACCAGCTGTTTTTCCTCTGAGCATGTCTTTTCTGGCTTTTCAGGTTTGCTCTAGGAATTTTTTCAGTTGATTTTTGTTTTTTTCTGCCTTTTTTCGTTTGGGATATCTTTCTTCTAGTTTTAGACCTTGCTCTTTGGATTTTTGCGGATCATTCTTCCAGCTGTTTTTTGTACGGGATTGCCCTCTTGATTGCTTTTCCCATCCTAGCTTTTCATCTTATATCTCATCTGTTGAGCCTTAGCGGCAGCTTGTACTTTCTGAGATGAGCCTTCGGTGCTCCGAACCCTAGCCTGATCCACATTCGTTATGGTTCCCTTGGCAGACCTAGATGAACTAGATTAGTCTGCGTATTCAATAAACCTCATCAGCAAAATGTAAAACCCAGTCCTGGTCCTCCAAGGGGGGTTATGGTCCCCCTGGTCCTCCTTGTCCACCCTGGTCCACCCTGGTCCACATTTTTGGTAAAATTTCAAAAAGTATGGATGAGAAAGGATTGGATGGACCAGGTGAACCACGGGGACCACAACTTCCCTTGGTGGACCAGGAGTGTTCAGGACCACCTTGGACGAGGGTCTGACATTTTCCTGATGCCCCCTCTTCATCTGCTTTATTAATTGTAAATACGTGACGCTTGTATTATGATTCGGCAAAACAGTTGGGGGGCTGATTTGAAGCTGGACCCCCCAGGTGGAAAATTCCTAGATCGGATGTCCAAGCGCAATTCGGCCACGCAGGTGTGTGCCAAAGCTGTCGACTATGAAAGTGAGTGACAACCTGTGAACGTCCCGAGCCCTTAAAGGTGCCCGGACAATTCCTATCTCCTATATTCAAACCCCATATAGCCCTCTTAGCTACCTCCCAATACACACATCCTAACACCATCTATCTAGCAACTGTATTCACTACGATCCAATTCTATCACCATTCGCCTCCCCTGTATGTCACAACAACAGCGGGGGCTTATGGCGGATGGAACATGTCGGTCGAGGCAGCAGAGGCAAAGATGAAGAGCGATCCTCTACGAGTGTACACAGATATCTGAATCCAGGGACAGGTTAACTAGAATACCACCCACTCTTGAGTTGGTTACAGCTGGGTCTCCTGTAAGTAGGAGGGGGGATGCTGTGCTGGGGCCAGGTTCATCCGAACTGGAGATATCAGAGCTGGTTCTGGACAACTGGGGGCCTGTTCCAGACAAGTAGGAGCCGGGCCTCAACCCAGCGGATACCAATATGGACTCCCATGATGGAGAATACTAGGGCCAGAGCCAGGAGAGCCCGGAGATATTAGTAAAAATATTATATTGTGTTTTGGTGTGTCCTGTTCGCCCTGTGCGCGAGACGCTCCAGGCGCTTATAATGCAAACTCCAGTTCCTGTCACAAATGGTGACTAAGCAAGGCAGACTCTAATATGACTAATAGTTATTAGTCATTGGTTTGTTATCTTTCACGCTATGAGATCAGTTGACTCATAGGATTTTACATGACGACGCAATAGCGTGTCATTGGTGTATTGTTATTGGTTGATATTTGACATGACTCACATTTGTGGTCATGTGGTTTATGTATTTCGCACATGACTCATAGTTATGAGTCATGGGTTTCACGCATGGGACCCCTTTAGGGCACAGGACTTGTTTTATGTGTTTTGATTGGTTGCGAGATAGGGGGCAGCTGACTCGGACGGGTCCGCTGATGGGTTTCACACTCTGACTTACTACGAGTCATGAGTCACGTGACGCGAGGGCATGACTCATGCAGGGCTAGGGTTAAGGGAAGAACCCCTATATAAGGGTACTCTCAGGGCATGGTATTTGTGTCACGAACCATCTCCTGTACACACCCAGCAATTGAAATCTCAACACCATGAGAATTCATCGTCAACATCCACCACCCCCGCACTCTCCGTGAGCTGCACCCCCCCCCTCCTGCCTTACTTCCCTCATCATGTCCTTGGGCCCTTGCGTCCTTGTTTCTAGGGGTCGTTTGGCTCTTCTCCCACCTCTCTCCGCTCGCGCTTCGCTGCCTCGCTTAGCGCTTGCACGGTCGGCAACACCCTCTCGCCCATGTTACAGACGGCTGGGACTACCGTTCGCAGTAAGAGAAAAGTTTTCAACAGGCTACGGTCGATTTCTCCGTTCTCTTCACCTCCTCTAGAGACTGCCTAGTCAGACACGCACACGGTTACCGATAGTTTCCACGGTTATTGGGTCCACCCCTCCTCTCCCCCTGCAGGTCTCGTCCCGTTGCTTAGTTACAGCTACAATCCACTCACTTGGCTAGCACCCTACTGCCCCTTCGCCTCACCTTGTGACTTCTCCACGGTCGCGCCCTTCGGTTACGCTCAGTTGTCGTATTGCACTACCTCCGTGGTGAATGTTAACGCCTTGGGTTCATGAGTAATGCTTGCAACGCCTCAACGGTTTTAGTGGCCCCCGCGCCCCCATTGTTCTTCTTTCATTGTCAGTTACTTTGAGTTTCATACTGGTTATAACAATTCTTTATTTTGTTGTTGGTGTCTACCGCAAGGGTTTTCCTGTTGATTCCTCCCCGGGGATTTACTCGATTTTCTTGTTCCGCCCCTTCAGTCGGAGTTTGATTTCCTGTTTTGCGCGGCTGGTGTGCCGTTGGTCTCGTACCAGAGAGACTTGGGTTGATGACTTTTTCCCTGGTGCTGGGTGGATAAGTGGGGATGGGGTTTTTTCTTTACAATAGCTAGTGCTGCACGTAGTCTTTGTTCCCAGTAGTTGATTAATACAAAGCACATGATAAAAAAACAAAAAAAAAAAAAGAAGGCATGGTATTTGTGTTTTTCACACATCCATCTAAGTTCTTTCATACACTATACTTTCAATATAAAGATCTTTATCTACGACATTTTTAGAATCAAGACACGACTATCTTATATGAGCCTTGCGATCGACATTGCTAGATAGGAGTCAACAGCCTTAGCTATCGCAATAGCTATTAGGCTAAGAAAAGTCATCATTAGGAAACTATTGGTTACCTGCTGCAAGTATAACCTGAAGAGGAGGGGATTGTAACATTTGGGTGCGTCAATCCAGCAGCACCTAACAAACAGACAAAACGGGGACCAACAACGCAAACGACATCGACCCCCTAGCGGAAAATATCGATTTTTCATCACCAGGAGAAGGGTTAGAAAGGACCTTGATGGAAGAGAGGGCACCAAGCCCGACAACACCAGAGCCACCATCATCCAGTGGATTAGAAGAGACAGAAGAACGAGGAAGGACACGACGGAACACGATGGCGGCCACAGCAGAACAAGGAGGGGTGACATCCTCAGAAACAACACCCATTCTAAATCCAGAACAGATAAGACAAATCATCGCATCTCTAAGCGGAGGGACCAGAAAGCGAAAAGCCAAGAAAGCGGAGGTTTCTCGAGGAGAGCCCACAAACTCCGAAGCTGGATAGCCCAGCTAATAGTATACTAGAGAACAGTGGGATGGCAGAACGACTACAACGAGGAAAAAATCCTATATGCAACAAGCTTTCTAAGGGATGATGCAGGAACATGGATCACACCATACACAGAGGAACGAATCACCCCAACCTGGGACACGTGGTCCGGGTTCAAAGCAGAACTCCTAAGGCAATTTGGCGTAATCGACGCCAAGGGAGAAGCAAGGCTCAGAATAAAAAACATGAAATAAGGCAAGAGATCAGTCACTGAGTACTGGAATGAGTTCCGTCTTGTGGCTAGCGAAGCCGAATTGGACGACAAAACAGGAGGAGAACTACTACTAGGAGGAATGAACACAGAACTACAAAACGCATGGGGAGCCAGCAGTGAAGAGTATGAGGACCTCGAAGTCCTGGCACAATGGGCAATTAGGAAGAAAAATCAAGCTGGCGACAGTCAGACATATCCAAGGATCACCACCAACAAAGAACATCCAAAGGGAAACTGTCACGCGACGAAACCCAGACAGGACATATCGACCCACCAATAATAGCAATCAGAACTATGGTGACCCCATGGAATTGGATGCTACCAGGAAATGACCAAGGTTCAACATCTCGAGAGAAGAATTCCAACGGAGTATTCGAAAACAACTATGTCTCTAATGCGCACAATGTCGACACTTGGCCAGGAATTGCCAAAGAAGGACGGGCCAAACGATTCACTGCACAAGTCAGGAGTTGCCAGCCAACGAAGAGACCAGCCCCTGGGCAGTCTAAACCCAAGATCAGGGAAATCGATGTCGAACAGGAACCCGAAGAGTTGGGAAACGACGAATGTCACCAGTAAGAGATGGTCTGCGGCACAGACCCAAACGGAAATCCATCATTATGGAGAACTGCTCCGCGGCACTCAACTAAACGGAAATAGTCGAAAATGACAATTACCATATCATGGTCAAAATACAACTACACGGCGCACAGGAGTCAGTCACTATTAACGCCATGATTGCCTCAGGAGCAACAGAACAGTTCATCGACAGAGAAGTCTGCAACAAACATAGGATCAAGATGATCAAAACAAAAAGCCCAAGGGGGATTTACCTCGCAGATGGAAAACCAAGCGCTATGGGTCCTGTTACCCATATGACGAAACTTGAAGTACCTATGGACATTAGTAGCCATAAGGAATTGGCAACCTTCCAACTGGCAAACCTCCAAAACCAGGATGTCATCCTCGGGATGCCCTGGCTGAGAGAACACAACTCAACAATCGATTGGAACAACTAAAGGATCACATTCAATAGCGAACAATGTACGACTTGGTATCGCAAATGTTCGCCCGTTGCCTAAGCGGTACCCGAAGAAGAAGCCCTGGAAGAGAATCTGATCACCAGATTCTCCAAGGTCCAGGCCAAGGAAGGCCAGAGCGTCAACGACCAGAGCGCCAGAGTTAAGAAGCTCTCAGCCGAGGTCAGAGTGTCTACGAAAGGAGTAGCAGACGGGGTAGGACATGACCTGTACGCAAATGAAGAAACCGATGTTTCTGCCAGAGGACAAACAATTGTTGGAACAGGGATAGCCATTGGATTACCTCACAACACCTATGGACGAATTGCACCACGAAGCAGTCTAGCAGTCAAACACTGACTCACTACACATGCAGGTGTGATCGATGCCGATTACAGAGCTGGTTCTGGCCAACCTAGGAGACCAACCATACTGGGTGGAGAAAGGAGAGCGGATCGCACAACTGATCATCGAGAAGATCGACAACGGGGAACTACAAGAAGTAGCCCAGTTGGACCATACCAAAAGAGGAGATTAGTGGTTCGGAAGCTCTGATACCACCATGGACCAGAGTGTCAAGGGTTGGATGGCTAAACCAGAGATGAAAATCAACGAAATATTGGCAAAAGCTTTGGGACAGTTCTAGCGACGAGGAGAAATGATGGGCATTCTAAGATGGGACGAGGTCTACAACGAAATTCAGCTAGAAGCTATCAACATTAGCATAGCCCTGGCGATAAAAAATAAAAAAAGCCAATAAAGACCAAGACATTAGGGACACAGTTCCCCAAGAATATCATGACCTGCTGGATATATTCGAAAAAGGAGAAAAGACGAGAGTACCACCCTACCGAACAGGTATCGACCTGGGAATCGACCTAGAAGAAGGGAAAACGGTACCAATTAAGAAGATTTACGCCGTCAATTACGATCAATTGGAGGAGCTCCATCGATAGATCAAACAGAACGAGGACCGAGGATGAATTTGAAGGGTGCAGTCAGGAAGGGCTTCACCGTTCATGTTTGTCAAGAAAAAAGATGGCAAACTCAGGCTGTGTGCCGATTACCGAGCACTCAACGAAGTCACCAAAAAAGATCGACACCCTCTACTGCTGATTAGCGAAGCCCTTGATAGGCTAGAGAAGCCAAATACTTCACCAAACTGGACATCAAGGACGCCTACCACAATATCCGAACCAGGGAAGGAGATGAATGGAAAACAACCTTTTCAACAAAGCTAGGAACATACAAATATCTGGTCATACCATTCGGGTTATGCAACGCACCGGGAACATTCCAACGATGGATCAATTAGGTCCTTATGGAACACATCGACATGTGTTGCATCGTCTATCTGGACGACGTGCTCATATTTTCGAACATCCTACAACATCGAAAGGACGTCAGCAACATCCTCGAAGCAATACGAGACTCGGCGATGAAAGTCAAACCATCCAAATGCGACTTCCACCAAAGTGAATTCCACCAAAGCGAAACAGAATCCGTAGGATTTATCATTGGACAAGAAGGGGTCAAGACAGATCCAGTCAAGACACAAGCCATCTGGGACTGGACCACCCCCAAAATGATAAAAGAAATGCAGTGTTTCCTAGGATTCTGCAACTTCTACACACGATTCATAGAAGGTTTCAGCAGAACGGTCAAACCACTATACGCGAAAACCAAAAACAAATGCATCGGCAACTGGGGATGGAGAGACAAAGAACAACACGCATTCGACGAATTAAGAACAAAACTCACTGCAGCACCAGTACTGGTATACTTCGACCCACTCGCATTAACCAAGATCGAAACAGACACCTCAAAATACGTCTGCTCCGGTATACTGTCGCAGCAATGCCAGGACGGGAAATGGAGACCAGTGGCATACCGATCCAAGACAATGCCAGACGCGGGATGAAACCATGACATACATGACAAGGAACTACTGGCAATAGTTCAGGCGTTCCACGAATGGAAAGGATACACCAGAGGAAGTCTGAAACCGGTGCGGGTTCTCACCAAGCACAAAAACTTAGTAACCTTCATCACAACGAAAGAGCTAAGTGAACGACAAGCACGATGGATGCAAGAACTAAGTCAATACAACTTCAAAATCGAAGACTGGCCAGGAAAAGAAGGAGGAAAGCCAGACGCCCTGACAAGAAGAGCGGGAGACCTACCCATAGCGGGTGACAAGAGACTCACATGAAATGTGGGAATCTTACTGCCAAAAGAACGATACTGGGACATCCCAGACAGCCAAGAAATCAAGCTCGCCCTATTGGAAACAACCGAGTTTCGAGACAAGGACAAAGGAGAGATACAGAAAGCAAGCAAAGTTGACAACGAAATCCAAGATATGAAAAGAAACTTGGGCGAAGGGAGGAAAGAAATGAAAGGAATGGCGCTGGGGCTATGTCAATGGAAGGACGACCTATTATGGTACCAAGGAAAGATTTGGATACCAAACGACGAAGGGATACGGATGACTCTTATCGCCAAACATCACGACCCCACACAAGCGAGACACGGCGGAACGGTAAAAACCACCGAACTCATCAACCGACGATACAATTGGCCAAAGATAAGAGAGGATATCCAATGATTCAGTAAACATTGCGACAGATGTCAGAGGACCAAGGTGGGCTAAGATGCACCTTACAGATTACTACAATTAAACGACACCCCCGATCGACCCTGGAGATGAATCGCTATGGACTTCATTACGGACCTGCCGAAATCAGACGGTTATGACACCATACTGGTGGTCATTGATCGGCTGACCAAAATGAGCCATTTCATTCGATGCTCGAAAGACCTAGACGCAGGGCAGTTTGCCAACCTCTTCACGAATGAAATAGTCAGGCTTCACGGACTACCACAAGATATTATCACCGACACAGGGACGTTATTCACTTCAGAGCTATGGAAGGAAGCCACTAAGATACTAGGGATTGAAAGAAGGCTCAGCACGGCTTCCCACCAGCAGACAGATGAACTGACCGAATGGAGTAATGCCATATAGGAACAGTATCTCCGCCCATATATCAACAAGACGATTGGTGTGGTTGCCTACCACTTGCTGATTTTGCATAAAACAACGGATATCAGAAAACCATGAAGCCCACACGATTCATCGCAAACTATGGCATCAACCCCAAATACGAGATGATCGGTCATCTGATTCAAGGAAAACAAATGAAATCAAAAGAAATGACTCAGTTACATGAGTCATTAAGGAACGAGATGGTGGCTGTGCAATTACGACAAAAAAAAGTACTACGATCTACACAGAAAACCCGATCCGAACTTACAATCAGAAGACATGGTATTGTTGTTGCCATGCAACATGGAGATCACCAGGGCATCAAAGAAACTGGACTAGAAGAAAATTGGGCCATTCAAAATCTTGGCAAAAATTGGGACAAGCGCAGATAAGCTGGCCTTACCACCCTGAATGGCCATACAAAACACATTCCACATCTCTCTGCTCGAACCTTACCAAGACAACCACCTTCCCTCTCAGATCAAAAAACCCACTCCTGCTATTCAGATAGAAGGAGAAGACGAATACGAACTCGACGAAATTATCGACTCTGGACTTGACTACAACAAGCTTTAATACCGAGCTAAGTGGAAAGGCTATTCACCAGAACACGATAAAGTCTGGTACCCGGCAGAAAATTTGAACAATGCAGAACAAGTAGTCTAACGATTCCACCAGCGCTACCCATGAAAGCCTGGAGTAGATACACGTCACAATCAAAGGGTTATCCTCCGCACCGCCTCTTGTAGTCAAGGAAGAAGGACGCTTACACAGGCTGGAGGACGACGCCCAGCAGGTTGCTCGCAACGCTACCCCCACTAGCCGTGACAATGCGGGCTCGTCTAGAAGAGAGGTCATACATGCCTCCATGAACTGGACGGACTGCTTTGACGATGGATGTCAAATACATCAGAGCGAGAAACAAGGGTCAGGCTGGTAACCACAATACACTAGGAGATCGAATGAACGAAGCATCGCCCATGACCACAACTGGTGACAGGAGATGGTAGCGAACCCAGGAGAGGACTGGGCCTGTTAGGCAGAGAGCTCCCAGAAGGGTAAGGGGGGCAAGTTACCCTACCTTCGCGCACGAAACCTCCGAAAAAAGAGTTAGCAACACGCCCCTCCAGCCCCGACGTTGGGACAGTAGGTTGCCATACCTCACCCAGGAAGTTGCGTCCCCTCACCAAAGACATCAGTGAAGAAGGAGTAAAGAAGACCCTACTTGCAACACCGTATAGATCGCGGCCGTCCCTCCGACCGGTTCCTGTTCGCAGGATATATGAGAGGAGACCTCAGAGCACCTGATGCAAGTGGAAGCATCCAAATCGGACAACATCGCACAGAGTTACAACCACTACAAGAGTGGGTATCGAAAAGTCGCTACAAACTCATGCGACGTATGTACCTTAGTTAGGCTTCCTTGGTCTGGAAAGACGCCCAGTAACCAGTAGGAATGCACTATGCTCGGAAAGGGAGTCGGGGAACTCCCAAAGGGATTGTTGTCAAAAGGCCGATAACTGTAGTCGTAACTATGGGTTCGATCGATAGGAAAGGGTCGTGTAATGCCGGATAACACTAGTGAATGCTTGCTGCAGGCAACGTCAAGACGGAGCCAACAATATGAAGATTGGCCATCTTCTATCCCAGAGAATAATCCTATGACATGCGAACACATGGAGATTATTCGTAAAACTATTTAGCAACGGATACCTGCTCGTATAGCCATCTAGGTGGACAGGCACTACACCCTCCCCATGAGAGAGGCATACATAGCAATAAGTCGCGCAAACGAGAGTAGAAAGATGACGGAAGTTCACGGTCAGGTTGGGCTCCCACTTCGAAGAAGTCGAGCCAGGTGAAAGAAAGATACTTAGTTATAGGAAGATATTATGTAGCCCGCGAACACCCAGACGCGGAATATAAGTATCAAGGTGTCTTCGTAGCCACTATAATCATCAAGCAATGGAGAAGAGACCTTAACAATATATACACGTTAACAAATATTTATCGTTCTACCTACTACACTTCTATCTTGATTTTAGTCTCACTAGATGTAGTCACGAATTACCAACGATCGGGCCTAGTATATTCACTTGCTCTTAGAATATTACTACCCCCATAACAGTATATTGTTAATCTCTACGTTACCGAGACATACGAGCGATATCAATCACACATACAAATCGCAACTCAATCAAACTCATTTTTATCACCAGAAGGATAAGACCCACTTCCCTACTTCAAAAATGTCGAGATCTAATCTCGAGGAAGCAGGACCAGATCCTATGGAGACAGATGAACTCTCCCAGTCCCAAGCTCCGACGGTGACATCGCAAAATACAAGGATGGCTAGATCCACCGAGACTAGAATATCTCCGGGCCTACCACCCAGACACTTCCATCGAGCCGCGATGAGACGGTCCCAGTCTCAACAGTCTCAGACACCAGTAGAACCTCTATTATCTCCTGAAATGTCCCGACGACTGGACCGCATCAACCGAAGTCTACACCTGTACGAGGATAATCTAGCCCAGAGTATCGACCTGGAACACCTAGCGTTCCAGTCCCTTTCACCTCAAATCCAACATTTGGTACAGGAACTGCGCAAAGTCAAAAGGGACATAATGACGGGCGCCAGATACATAGGAACCGAGCTGGAACAAATAGATACCAGCATGGTACAGGTAGAAGTGGCAACACAGGGGCTTCAGGAAGCGTTTAAAACGGTCAGTGGAAGGATGGTTGGACAAGACACCCGTCAGACTCAGCATGAGCAGATCACAACTCACCTCCACCAGACCATACAGACAGAAGGAGCAGCGGCAATGGGCAGGGACGACCAGTTAGGACGAGAGCTCCTGGACACGAAAGCCCAACATCAATGAGAACTACAGAACCACGAAAGAATACTCAACGCTATGATGGCCCAGTGAGAGGCAAGCAATGAAGCCAGAGAAAGACAAGGAAGCCACATAGCTGAGTTAACTGCGGCGGTTACCTCCTTGATGGGCCAAGTGAAAGAGAAGCGTTCAAACCCAACCACGGAACGAAGTGCCGGAGCAACAGGCGGAGGAGGCGGGGGACCACCCCCACCTACCATGCACGGGGCAGCTAGAGGCACCCCTGATCCTGGAGATAGTGAAGGAGGAGGAAGTGATGATGAAAGACGAGGAAGGCGGGACGAGAGACCCGACAAACGAAGCAAGAAGCCTGCTGAAAAGGAAAAAACTAATGAGGAAAACTACGGAGAAGCTAATGAGAACGAAATAAGATTTTCCAGGGCCGTAGGAAAGGCCATAGGAGAAACCATGAAACGTCCAGCTCAACCCCGATCAGAATACGAACATGCCAAACACCAGGATATTCGATTTTGGCTAACCACCTGCATGGACTTTTTCGATCGCAACCCATACCAATGGCAGGACGAGGCGGACTGTATCTAATACGCCTTTCGAAACCAAAAGGATCACAAGTAGCATCTTTCGCTATGACCTACCGGAACCAAATGACCGGCGAGCTAGGACATATACGACAGGATGGTTACGAATTATGGGATGTCTTTGCTGAACAAGCTGTACGTCTATTCGGTCCCACTCACGAGGAAGAAAAGGCCCTACGAGAAAGGTTGAAAGTCCGATACAAGAATCACATTAACCAATTTTTATTGGAATTCAAAAATTGGAATGTCAAAGCAAAGGTCACTCGAATCGCCTTCAGAAAATTATTCAGGGACCAAATACTGAATGAAGCTGTACGGCGAATGACAATGCATCAAGACTACCCCGACGACAGAGATTGGATAGAAGCTCTCCGCCAAGCGGTCCGCGATGAGGAAGACTTCCAGGAAGGAAAGAAGCTTAAGGACAACAATTTCTCAGGATCAAACTCAAGTGGGAAAAGGAAACGTGACGAGCCAACAATGGCAAAGAAAACGAAAAAACCAAAGTATACCGCTAAAGAAAAAAGGGTATACTAGGCAAAGAAAAAGGAGGAGAAGGTAGACAAAGGGAAGGCGGCATCCCGGCAGAAAATTGTACAACAAGTTTGGGCCGACGCACACACCGGTATCGACCAGAAAATAGTCAACGAACGAAAGGCAAAGGGGCAATGCACTAGATGTACCCAGACAAACCACGGATGGAACCACTGTCAGAAAGAAATTCGAGTCAGCACCATCCAAAGGAAATCGTTCAAGTTACCGGGAGAAAGATCGAACCACCCAACGCCTAGAAAGCCAAGGGTAGCCGCCGTGGCTGAGGATAGCCGTGGAGAAAACTCGCGACAAGGGAGACACAGGCCACTAGCATGGACCTTTATGGAAGATGAGAAGCTATGACGCTCATTGGCACCACTGGCGACGGCATGTGCGTAGTCCGGCCATCGAACCAGGAACCGAAAAAATCTGAAGTGAACTCTTCAGCTCATACCCTTTGAGTGCATCAATCCCAAAAGCGTGATAAGTTCCGACTGGGAAGCTGGTAGCACCTGGGTGTTGTACGGCGAAGATGTTCAGAAGCCTATATCCCAGATAAAGTCGAGACAGCAGCGAAGGAACCCACGTCTGGCAACAAGACCCGAAAACGGCTCCACTTGTTGAGGGGACCTAGGACTAACGACGGTTAGTAGAAATCCTAAGAGGACACAAAGACAGCAAGAAAAGAGCCAAGTACAGAACTCGAGCCAAGGTGATGGGTGAGAAGCTGGCATCAGACGAGAGTGACACCTGCGTAATCGTCCCCAGAGGCAGGTCTTAAAGCACACGATCGAAAACGATTAAAAGAACTGAGTCTCACGAGGAAAAATAACCCACGAGTGCTCTGGGTCGCACTACTCGATAACAAGACACCCCATTTGGCTGTCATGTCGGACGAAGCACGCGACCTCAAGATTTCTCTCATAGTAGTTTGGCACGTTCATTGCACACACAGAACCGCTACCCACCTCATGAAAAAACTTCAGCTCGGGCTAGAGGCATTAGGCGATAGGTACGGTAGACTCCTCGTAACTACCGATAACTGTGGATAAGTCGGTCAGAACGGAAGGCGCATAAGAGCCGCAAAGCATGAATCATCAGACGAACTACCCCTGGTATATGGGAATCCCTCGGCAGGGAATAAAGACCGCTAGTAGTGGGCTGCCCGATATACAAACAGATAGGACTTTACCTTTCATGAAAATTACTATCCTTGGAAATCCCCAACCATCACCAAACTACCTCATATTTTCAAAAATATTTGGTGAATAGAAAAAGGGGTTTGTCTGAGGAAGCTTTATGAGCCGAAACGGCACAGGCGTGGTAACAAACCCACAAAGTTACCAAAATGAAGAGAGTTTATGAGACACGAGGCCCCGGCCCCAAACGGACAAAATACAAACCGAATCCACAGCACTACGAGTGTCCCGAAGGAAATGCCATACTAGACATATCAGACAAACGGCATAAAATTTCAGTCTTACTAGACTCTGGCTCTAATATTTTCCTCCTAAACCAAAACACAGCACTCAACCTCAATGTCCCTTACGAAATAAGAGAGAACCCGCTTAAAATAACCGCATTCAATGGCGAACTATCCTCCACAGGAGGAAAATACTATTCACATCCGATTCAACTAGAGATTGGTATCAATGGCCATATGACTATGGTCTCCTGCGAGATTGTGGACGCAGGCAAATATGATATGATCATACCGTTCGGGTGGTGGCACCACGAACATCGAATAAAAAATATTGAAAGCCCGGAAAAATGCTGTTTCGAACACACCAAATGTGTAGAACATGTACAAGATAAAAAAATCGCGGACATGTTTGAATGGGACGAGACGGTGGCTTTCGATGAAGAAGCAAGGATGATAGGGAGGATCTGATCCACAAGACATGAGAAGGGCCAACTAGAAGGATTACCAAAACCCTATTGGCAATACAAGGAAATGTTTAAGAACGAGAAAGCAGAAATGCTGGCTCCTAGGCGAACCTTCGACCATGCGATTGACCTCAAAGACGGAGCCAGTCCACCCTGGGGACCTATATACCCAATGTCGGCTTACCAATTAGAAAAACTAAACAAATATCCTGACAAAATGTTAGCCGAAGGGAAAATAGTTCATAGCAAATCGCCGGTGGGCGCACAAATCCTTTTTGTCCCAAACCTAATGGAAGACTATGATTGTGCGTAGACTACCGTCAACTAAATAAGTTAACCATACTCAACAAATACCCCTTACCGCTCATGACCGAACTGAGGGAGAGCGTAGCCGGTGCGACCATTTTCACCAAACTAGACCTAAAGGACGGTTACCATTTGATTAGGATCAAATAGGGAGATGAATGGAAAACCGTTTTCCGCACCCGATACGGACATTACGAATATAAAGTAATGCCATTTGGGTTGGTCAATGCACCCACCACGTTTCAAGCCATGATGAACACTATCCTACGAGAATTGTTGGATCACGGAGTTGTGGTATATCTGGATGACATCCTAATTTACTCAAAGACAATGGAAGAACACGAGGCTCTGGTCAAACAGGTACTAGCCAGGCTAGAACGCCATGACCTCGCGGTATCCTTAAAGAAATCCATGTTCCATGTCGACAGAGTCCAATTCCTCGGATACATCATGGGAAAAAGCGGCGTCACTATGAGCGAAAAAAGGTTGAAAGTATCCTCAATTGGAGAGCTCCACTATCGGTAAAAGATGTTCAAATCTTTCTTGGTTTTGCAAATTTCTATCGACGCTTCATAGAAAACTTTTGAACAGTTTGCAAATCAATTACTGACACGTTGAAAACCCTGGGAGGAAAACATTTATGGTTTTGGGGAGAAGAGCAGGACAAAGCCTTCGAGGAACTTAAGCGAAGATTTACTTCAGCCCCTATTCTAGCACACTTTTACCCGGACCGAAAGACAGTGATCGAGACAGACGCTAGTAACCTCATATTGGGCTGTATCCTTTCCCAGTACTTGGGAAAACGATTGCACCCCGTTGCATTCCACTCACGAAAGCTGAACAATGCCAAACGGAACTACGAACTTCACGACAAAGACTTATTGGCAATCCTGGAAGCTTTCCGCTAATGGAAACACTACCTACTGGGAGCGGACGATCCGGTGACGGTATACACGGATCACCAGAACCTGCAATACTTCCTCACGACTAAGGTCTGGAACCCCCAGCAGATCCGATGGGCACAATGGCTAGCCAATTTCAATTTCAAAATAGTATACGGCCCCGGCAGCAGAGGAGGCAAACCTGATGCATTAAGCCGGCGGCCGGAGTACCGCCTTGAGGAGGGAGCTGCGCATCGCGAACAGACAATTTTGAAACCGGAACATTTTGAAGTTTCACTTTGCCACAAAAAAGACCGAATTCAGATCAGTCTTGTGGACGGAAAAAAGCGAACAACAAACCGGCTCAGAGTAAAAAGACTACAACAAGATGCGACAATCCCAACAAAAGGTTCCAGAATGGCAGCAGGACATGACATTTATGCCTTAAAGGATGGTACCATACCAGCCCAAAGACAGTTATTATTAAATACCGGAATTGCAATAGGACTACCTAGAGGAACATTCAGTAGGCTGGCGGCAAGATGTTGCATGGCGAATAAACATGGAATAGCAGTGGGTGGCGGTGTTATAGATGCGGACTATACCGGCGAAATAAAAGTAATAC